>Ga0209354_10000827_pt1 | contig 14007 bp, 8 predicted proteins | sample LauGreSpBDMM15DD_2_FD_187562 | JGI IMG/M metagenome (GOLD analysis project Ga0209354, IMG submission 187562) | Freshwater lake microbial communities from Lake Michigan, USA - Sp13.BD.MM15.DD (SPAdes) (version 2) | ecosystem: Environmental > Aquatic > Freshwater > Lake | place: Lake Michigan, USA...
TTGATAGTACTTCTGCTAGATCTACCGATCTTGCATCAGACGGCAATAACGAGTTAACAATTAATGGAATTGAAAGTTCCACAGTGTTTGATAACTTTACCGCAAGCGAGTTTAGATCAATGAAATATATGATCTCACTTAAATATGTAGCAGGCGGAGCAAATAAGTACGCTGTTACAGAATTAACAATATTGAATGATGGATCAGATGTATCTGTTAGTCAATACGGAACAATTGAAAATGATGGGAATATTGGCACCATCTCTGTTTCAAAGGCTGGAGACACAGTTTCACTAACTGTGGTTCCTGTGGGGGGAAGTACACCTATAACTCTACGCTATTTGCGTATGGGATTAAAGGCCTAACCAAGGAGATAAAAGATGGCAACCGTAACAAAAGATTTTAGAGTAAAATCGGGACTGATAGTTGAGGGATCAACTGCGACCGTTAATGGAAAGAACTTAATCACAGCAGGCATTGTAGATGCTAAAGGTGATTTAATTGTAGGTAGTGCAGATGATGCAGTAGCACGTCTCGCCGTTGGAACAAATGGATATATTCTTACAGCAAATTCTGGAGCAACAAATGGACTTGAGTGGGCAGCCCCAGTAGCAGTTGGCGTATTTGATACACAAATTACTTTTGAAGGTGCAACAGCAGATGGTTTTGAGACAACTCTTACAGTAGTAGATCCAACAGCAGATCGGACAATCACTCTTCCTAACGTAACTGGCACTGTGGTTACATCTGGTGATACTGGTACAGTTTCAGCAACAATGCTTGCTTCAGATTCAGTAACTACAATAAAGATTCTAAACGCTAACGTAACAGCAGCAAAACTTGCTTCAGATTCTGTAGAAACAGCAAAGATTGTTGATTTAAACGTAACAACAGGAAAACTTGCTGGAGAAGCAGTAACTACAGCAAAAATTGCAGATTTAAATGTAACCAATGGCAAACTTGCTGCAGATTCAGTAACTACAGCAAAAATTACAGATGCTAACGTAACTGCTGCCAAACTTGCTACAGATTCTGTAGAGACAGCAAAGATTGTAAATAGCGCAGTAACAGAAGCAAAAATTGCAGACGGTGCAGTAACCTCAGCAAAGATTGCTAACGATACAATCGTAGATGCTGACATCAACTCAGCAGCAGCAATTGCACAGTCAAAGATTTCAGGACTTACAACATCACTTAGCGAAAAATTAGCAACTGCTGGTGGAACAATGTCTGGCGCAATTGCAATGGGTACAAACAAGATCACAGGTCTTGGAACTCCAACTGACGCAACTGATGCAGCAACAAAGGCTTATGTAGATACAACAGTTCAAGGTATTGACTGGAAAGCATCAGTACGTGCAGCAACAACTGCTAACATAACACTTGCCTCTGCTCTTGAAAACGGAGATGTCCTTGATGGCGTAACTCTTGCTACTGGAGATCGTGTTCTTGTTAAGGATCAGTCAACTGGTTCAGAAAACGGTATCTACGTTGTTAAGGTGTCTGGTGCCCCAGATCGTTCAACTGATGCAGATGCAGGTGCAGAAGTTACTGCAAACTTTGCGGTATTCGTACAAGAAGGAACTGTAAACGCTGATCAAGGTTATGTATTAATTAACGATGGCGCAATAACAGTTGGAACTACAGCACTTGTCTTTACCCAGTTTACTGGTTTGGGACAAATTATTGCTGGTACAGGATTAGACAAGACTGGAAACACTCTTGATATTGACTCAACTGTAGTAACATTAACAGGTACACAAACCCTTACAAACAAGACTCTTACATCACCAACATTAACAACTCCTGATCTTGGAACTCCATCAGCAGGAACTTTAACAAATGCAACTGGTCTTCCAGTAGCAACTGGTATCTCAGGTCTTGGAACTAGCGTAGCAACATTCCTTGCTACACCATCTAGTGCCAACTTAGCAGCAGCAGTAACTGGTGAAACAGGAACTGGCGCACTAGTATTTGCTGAGAGTCCAACTTTGGTAACTCCAGCACTTGGAACTCCAGCGTCTGGAACAATGACAAACGTAACTGGACTACCTATTTCAACTGGTGTATCTGGTCTTGGAACTGGCGTAGCAACATTTCTTGCAACTCCATCTTCTGCAAACCTTGCATCAGCATTAACTGATGAATCAGGATCTTCAACAGTAGCATTTACTACTAGCCCAACTTTTGTTACACCAACTCTTGGTGCAGCAGCAGCGACAAGTATTGCTCTTCCAGATGCTCTTGTTGGTTCTGCTCTTGCTACCGCTTCAACTTCAGCAACTACAATTGATACATGGTCAGCAACCACTTATAGATCTGCAAAATATATTGTGCAGATGAGAAAAGGTAGCGACATTGAAGTAATTGAAGTTTTAGTTACTGTAGATGGATCAAATAACGTTTACGTAACAGAGTATGCAGATGTAATTAGCAACGCAGTGCTAGGAACAACTGACGCTGTTTACAGCGCAGGAAACGTTCTTCTTCAGGTAACTGGAGCAGCAGCAGACACCGATGTTAAAGTACACAAAATTTATATTGAAGCATAACTAGAATAGAGGTTAGAAGTGGCAACAGTAAATAAAGACTTCAGGGTAAAGCACGGCATTATTGTAGCCGACGGCGGAACTTTTGGATCAACAGTCACAGTTGCCACTCCTACTGAAAATACACATGCAGCAACAAAACTTTATGTAGATACTAAGCCAATTTTAGTTTCAACCGCTGCTAGCGCCCCAGCAAATGCGGTTGATGGACAACTCTATATTGATACCGCAACAGACAGACTTGCATTTTATGTTGATGGACAATGGTACACCCTGGCACTCTTAAATGACACCGTAGACATTGCTCAACACATTCACGATACAGCAATTGGTGGAACTGGACTTATTGCAAGTACATTTGTTGATGCTGGATTTTATTATGAGGCAGGATCAGAAGAGGATGCTGGTTTTTATAATACAAATAGTTGGGAATTAACATACGACGGTGGAATAGCAACAGAAGTTTTTAATTAAACTATCTGTTATAATATAACTAGGAAATAAGGAGCAACATGGCAACCAGAATGCAACAGCGTAGAGGAACTGCAGCGCAGTGGATCTCTACAAACGCAGGAGCAGGACCAGTATTAAATGCTGGTGAAATAGGATGGGAATCAGACACAAATAAATTTAAAATTGGCGATGGAACAAATAACTGGACAAGCCTAGATTACTTTTTTGATGCTAACTCTACCGTTAACCCCGCTTTTGGTTCAAGCATTACTTTTGAAGGTGCAACAGATAATGCTTTTGAAACAACTGTTGCAGTAACTGACCCTACCGCTGACAGAACAATTACTCTTCCAGATGCCACAGGAACAGTTGTTCTTCTTGATGCAACTCAAACATTAACAAATAAAACCCTTACAAGTCCAACCCTAACTACACCCAATATTGGAGTAGCATCTGGTACATCACTAACTCTTACTGGTGATTTAACAGTTCAAGGAACTACTACAACTATTGATTCAACTACAATTGCTGTTAAAACTGCTTTTGTTTTTGAAGGTGCAACAACAAATGATTTTGAAACTACACTTACAGTAACAGATCCTACGGCAGATCGTACATTAACCCTGCCAGATGCAACAGACACCATAGTAGGACGTGAAACCACAGATACACTTACAAATAAGTCAATATCTCTTGGATCAAACACAATTACTTCAACTCTGGCTCAATTAAACACTGCAGTTAGTGATGCTGATCTTGCATCTTTAGCGGGTAGCGAAACTCTTACAAACAAAACACTTTCTAGCGCAGTAGCAACAACAGCACTTACCCTTAATGCTACAGCAGAACTTAGATTAGCAGATACAGACTCAACTCACTATGTTGGTCTTAAGTCACCAGGAACTGTTACAACAAATAAGGTTTGGGTACTTCCTGCAGCAGATGGAACCGCTAATCAAGTTTTAACAACAGACGGTTCTGGAAATTTATCATTTGCTACTGCATCAGCAGGAGTAGACGCAGCAATGATTATTATGGGCGCTTTATAAAATACAAAGCACTAACTCTTAACTAGAGACTAAGACGCCCTAAACAAGCGTCTTTTTCTTTTTAATTCTATGATATACTTAACACTACTTTGGATTCTGCAAAGTACTTATAATATTAATAGAAAGTTGGAACATAAATGTCAGATACTTTTTCTTTTCGTTTACTAGAAGATTTTGTAGAAAAATACAAAAACACTACACCCCCATTTGGATTCTCAGACGCAGGATCTAACTCACTAGGTGAAATTACTTTTATCCGCACTTATTCTCGCATGAAAGAAGACGGCACAAAGGAAAGATGGCATGAGGTTTGCAAGCGGGTAATTGAAGGAATGTACTCTGTACAAAAGAATCACGCTAAAGACAATAGACTTCCATGGAATGATAACAAGGCTCAAAAATCTGCTCAAGAAGCCTATGACCGCATGTTTAGTTTAAAGTGGACTCCTCCAGGTAGAGGTCTTTGGGCATTTGGAACTCCAATGACTATGGAAAAACGTAACTCTGCTTCTCTTCAAAACTGCGCCATGGTCTCTACTCGTGATATTGATCGCAATGATCCAGGAGCCTTATTCGCATGGGTTATGGATGCATTAATGCTTGGTATAGGTGTAGGGTTTGATACCGTTGGTCAAGATAAAGAAATGCCTATTCATGCGCCAACAGAGCCAGAAAATTTATGGGAGATTCCAGACACTCGTGAAGGTTGGGTTGACTCTGTAAGAATGCTATTAAATTCATACCTACGCCCTAACCAGGCTATACAGAAGTTTAACTATGACCTTATCCGTCCACTAGGAGCACCCATAAAAGGCTTTGGTGGGGTTGCTAGCGGTCCAGAACCACTGATTGCACTACACAGTAAGATAGACAGGGTAATTGGTGGAAGAGTAGGAGAAACACTTGATTCTCGTGCAATAGTGGACATTGTAAACCTTATTGGTACATGCGTTGTTTCTGGTAATGTTCGCCGTTCTGCTACTTTGGCTTTAGGAAATCCTGAAGATAAAGATTTTATTAATTTAAAAAATGCAGAGGTTTTTCCAGATAGAAACTCATTTGATTCAAAAAATCCAGGATGGGCTTGGATGTCTAATAACTCTATCTCTGCAGAGGTTGGAACAAAGTATGAAGACTATGTTAACTTAATTGCAGACAATGGCGAGCCAGGATTTATTTGGCTAGATGTTGCCAGAGATTATGGAAGATTAGCAGACGCTCCAGATTATAAAGATTCTCGTGTTATGGGGTTTAACCCTTGCGCTGAACAACCATTAGAAAGTTATGAATTATGTACACTTGTAGAAGTTCATCTAAATCGTCATGAAGATAAAGAAGACTTTTTACGTACATTAAAGTTTGCTTACTTATACGGTAAAACTGTAACGCTTATGCCAACACATTGGCAAACCACAAATGGAATTATGCAACGTAATCGTCGTATTGGAACATCCCTTACTGGCATTGCATCTTTTGCAGATAAAAAAGGTATGCCAATCATTCGTGAATGGATGGACGAAGGATATAAAAAAATTCGTTCATATGATCATACCTATTCAGAATGGCTATGTGTCCGTGAATCAATTCGTGTAACTACCGTTAAACCTTCAGGATCTGTTTCACTACTATCTGGTGCAACACCAGGAGTTCATTGGGGTCCAGGAGGAGAATTCTATCTTCGTGCTATAAGGTTTGGTAATACAGATCCAATGGTGCATTTATTTAAAGCAGCAGGGTATAAAATTGAAGATGACGTAGTATCAGCAAACACTTCAGTAGTATATTTCCCAGTAGCATCTGGACATCCAAGATCTGAGAAAGATGTAAGTCTTTTTGAAAAGATTGGTTTGGCTGCTACCGCTCAAAAATATTGGTCTGATAATGGAGTATCTGTAACTTTATCATTTGACAAGGAGTCTGAGACTAAACACATTGCTCCAGCATTACATATGTATGAGGGTCAGTTAAAGGCAGTTTCATTTTTACCTATGGGCAATAAGACTTATCCACAACAGCCATATTCAAATATTACAAGAAAAGAGTATAACTCTTATGTTGGTAAAATTGGTAAAATTGATTGGTCTGCTATTTATGATGGCAAAGATAATCTTGATGCAGAGTCTGAAAAATATTGCTCAACAGACGCTTGCGAAATCAAACTATATTAGTCTTCATCCTGCTATAATAAGGGGATAGGAGAAATATGTCTACCCCATCAAACTTGTATGCAGAAAAAATATATTCTGAGCATCCGCTAGTTTTGTGGGCATTAGACGACACCCTTGACTATAAAAGTTTAATTACTGAAGCGCAACGCAACCTTACAACGCTGTGGGCAAAAACAAACTGTGCAGTTGCAGCATCGTCCGAAGAGTTAAATGAGCCATTTGTAGATAGTCATTTATCAAGAGTTAGAGTTAACGTTCCAGTAACAGAAACACTTGAAGCATCAGTGATTAGCCCCAATATCCTTAATATTAATACTCTTGCAGATCTTGGAACATTTAATATTGGATCATATTTTTACTCAAATAGCGTTTATTTGCAAAGTGTTTCTATAGGTTATGAATATACAAATCCAGCCACATCAACCATAGTTCAAAATTTAAAAACCTTTACTAGTACACTTTATCAAAAATGGGGTTTTATTTCTGAGACTTTTGAAATTCCAAATGTTTCTGCACAGTTACGAATTGTTGTTAAAATTAAAATTTTTGAAGGTTCAGGAACATCAGCAGAAAATGAGTTTTATATAAATGGTATTACTTTCGGGCAATGGAATGAAGAATTTAATACATACTCTCTAAATGGAATAACAGAAACCACAGTCCCATCAAGCATAAGTATTTATGGCGGATATGATGCAGTAGAGGCACAGGCATACGGAGTTGCAGAAGACTCTGGATACTATATTACTGAAGGTGGTTTAAGATGTAAGAATGCGGGTATTCCTTTGGTTTATGGCGCAAGTGGAGTAACAAGATTAGAACCAAATACTGACGCATCTTTAATTCTTCCAGGTAAAGGATTTTTAAATAAAAAAGGACAGTATAACGATTACACAATTGAGTTCTGGGCAAGAATAGCAGTAAACACATCTACACCATTTAAAATATTTGGACCAATAGCATCTGAAGATGGCCTGTATGTTGAGGATGGATTTTTAACATTGGTTATTGGCGATCAATTTTCATCACACTTCGTTGGTGAGTGGTTTAGACCAATGCTTATCCATATTCGCTTAATTAAAGATTCTGCATCTCTATTGGTTAATGGTGAAGAAGTTTTATCATTATCTTTGGATACTGTCAATCTAATCCTTCCAGCAGAACTTGATAATAGCGGAGATGATCAAGATTGGGTAGGATTCTATGCAAGTAATACCGTTTATCCTTTTGAAATTGATTGTGTTGCTATATATTCTTATCAAGTTCCAGTTACAGTTGCAAAGCGCAGGTGGGTTTATGGACAAGGAGTTGTTTCTGCAGAAGGAATAAACTCATCATATGGAGGAACAACTGCTTTTATAGATTATCCATTTGCAAATTACACCGCTAACTACAACTATCCAGATTTTGCTGGTTGGGACCAAGGAAGTTTTGATAACCTAGCAACTAGTCAAACAAATTTAAGAACACCTGAGTATGCTTTACCAGAAATATTTTTGGGCACTAAAACATTACAAGAACTATATGATGATAACAAAGACGTACAAGATAATGAGTCTGGCCCTGTTATTAGCGATAAGTTTTTGTCTTTTAAGCCTAACAATACTTGGAACTCTATTGAATCGTATATTAATTTTTCAAGATTTAATTTGTTATCAAGTGAAGTTGAGAGTTGTTACGGAGTATTTAGTTCTCACAACCTAGCATCAGATGAGATATTATTTAAAATTTACAATCCACTAAACAGTAACTATTTTACAATTCTTAAAGACGGTAATCTAATTAAATACTCTTTAACCTATAATGGAACCACCCAACTGTTATTTACTTCTAGCGCAATAACTACTAATAGCCTTTTTGCAGTTGGATTTAATATAAAAACATTATCAGAAAAATTTGGCAGCAATGTAAGTTCTTTTTTTGGAAATCAAAGTTCATTAAAAATGTATGTATGTGGAGATGATTCTGGAGACTACACCTTTACAGGAAGACTTTATTCTGTTGGGCTAGGAACAACCTTAAATTCTACAAAAATAACAACTTATGTTGACGCAAATGGATTTATTGAATTAGACAAAGGACAACAACTAATTGATCACACAGCCAGTTATACAATTCTTCCATCAGAGGCATATGAACAATATTTCTTAGACATAGGTGTCGCAGGATATTGGCAAGATTATCTACCCCTTTCTTACTTTGCTCAATTTGTAAAAAATAGCAGCGATGAAGAGTTTTATGAAATAGACTTTTTACAGTTTAACTTAGGGTATCCAACAACAACCACTCTACAGCAAGAGTCTGGAACATCTTCTTCGTATTACAATACAGATGGTGCACAAATAAAAAGTTATGTAACATTTCAGTATGTGGCAGATGGTGCAAACATTCCTACTTCTTTTGCCAATGAAGAGCCACCAGATGAATATAAGGTGCTTGATTTAAATGACTATGAAGACTGGGAAACAACAAAATTTGAAATTTTAAATAATACATTGATTTACCCAATTAAAACCATAGACTTTAATAGAATTGCAATTGTCTATAGTCTTGAATTTAACAGCCGTGGAGTTTTAACTAAGCCAATTTTATTAAACAAGTTGCAATTAGCCTCTCAAGCACTTAACGATAACTCGTTTAATCCAGTAGGAACAAGATTTGGAGTAGATCTATTTCCATATAAAAAGAATGGTATTTACTTTGACTACAAGTCTAAGAATGCATTTAGTATATATAAAGAAAGTACCCCTTACTTGTACTTAACAAAAACATCTGGAATTGAAGTGCGTGGTGAAATAAATATTTTAGAAAATCGTGGATTAAATCTTCCAATTAACAAAGAATTGGCAACAGACTACAAAGTAAGCGCCATGCAATTGTGGCTAAGATATGATCAAGACGCATTTCCAGCAACAGCAACAGAAATTTTTGAAATTAACCATAAAGGTGGAACCCTAAAATTTTACCTACAGGCAAACAGCGCTGACCTAGACAGGGGCAGGATATTTGTTTTGAATCAAAACGGTGTTCCCTATAATGGTGTTGGATTTTATTTAAATGGTAGTCTAGTAAGAGAACCAGTCCTATCTCTCAAAGAATGGTCCTCAATAGGAATAGCATTTTTAGCCTCTCTTGTCTATAATTCATATCTTGGAAGCATTAATTTGACGGGACCAATACTATTTAATAACATTGCATACTATCAGGCAAACAGCCTACAAGAGGTTGAAAGCAGAACACTAAGAACTTGGTTTCAGGTATTAACAGACGGTATCACAACAAATGATTGGCAATTTTGGCTTAGTAACTTTACCTGGGATGGCATGTTAGTAATAGGATCATCAGAGTTCTATGGAATTAACCCGTCCGATATTTATAAGACATACATAGGCACAAATAAAATAATTGTTGATGACGGAGAAGGTCTGGTCTACCAGCCTGAAAAATTAAATATATATGCAAGCACAGAGTGGTCAACCAACGTCTCCACACCAGTATAGTCTGATATACTTATGGTTATGGAATCCCTAATTAATCCAAAAACTGGTAAACCTTATGTTAAAAATGTACGCCGTCAGGTAATAGATAAGCATTATGACTGGGGTCTTTACGTATATAAGACATCTACTGGTAAATGGTTTACAGACGACGAAGGCTCAGTTTTAAACATACCGTCCGACCGTGGAGATCTTACAAAAATTGCAGAATTAAAAAAGGTTGCAATACACAATGGAGATGATGGACTTGGCAAAGCGGTATTTGTTCCAGGGTTGACTCAGGTTAGTGAAGAAGAGTATTCTGAACAAAAAGCAAGAATGAGAGAAGGCTTGATCCCTTCAATGAATGACTTAGGCGCTTGGCATGCAGCACAACAGACATTAGAAAAACATGGAAGAGGGGCTATAGATGAGTGAAGAACAGTATATCCGTGCAAGTCTTAATACAGAAGAAAAAGAAGACAACATCTTTAAATCACATGATCCCTTTAATAGAACTTGGGATGCTTTAAAAGATTATGTTGGGCTTGACCAAAACTTTCGTCGCAGAACAACTCGTAATTTAACAAAATATGCCGCACCAGAATTTAATGAAACATACTTAGACGCAGCAAACGCAACACCTTCTGGAGTAAATGCGGGATCCAAACAAATCAATCCTGGCACGGTATATAGAAATGGTTACGGACTATTTGACGTAATTACTCCTCCATATAACATGTATGAGTTAGCCAACTTCTATGACACATCATTTGCTAACCATGCTGCTATTGACGCTAAAGTAGAAAACATTGTTGGTCTTGGATATCGCTTTGATATTTCAGATAGAACGCTATTAAGGTTTGAAATGAACGACGATGCAGGTGCGGTAAGCCGTGCTCGTAGTCGTATTGAAAGAGCCAAGATTCAAGTACGGGACTGGCTAGAAAATTTAAATGATGATGACAGTTTTACAAAAACAATGGAGAAGGTTTACACAGACCTTCAGGCAACAGGTAATGGATTTATTGAAGTAGGTAGAACAACTGCTGGAGAGATTGGCTATGTTGGCCATATTCCAGCAACGACTGTCCGCATACGACGCTTGCGTGATGGATTTGTACAAATTATTGGTCAAAAGGTGGTTTACTTTAGAAACTTTGGAGCAAAGAATGCAAACCCTATGGGCACAGATCCACGCCCCAATGAGATCATTCATTTAAAAGAGTACTCACCTTTAAATACATTTTATGGTATTCCAGATATTATTGCAGCAATGCCATCTCTTATTGGAGATCAACTTGCTTCTCAATATAACATTGACTACTTTGAAAACAAGGCTGTTCCACGATATGTTGTAACTTTAAAGGGTGCAAAACTTTCGGGTGATGCTGAAGATAAAATGTTTAGATTTTTACAGACTGGACTTAAGGCTCAGTCACACAGAACTCTTTATATCCCGCTTCCTGGAGACACAGAAGGCAATAAGGTTGAATTTAAGATGGAGCCAATTGAAAATGGTATCCAAGATGGCTCATTTAAAGAGTATCGCAAACAAAATCGTGATGATATTCTCATTGCCCATCAAGTTCCTATCTCAAAACTAGGTGGTGCAGACTCTGCAGGAATTGCAGCAGCACTTTCTCAAGATCGCACATTTAAAGAGCAGGTATCTCGTCCAGCACAAAGACATTTAGAGAAGGTTGTAAACAAAATTATACGAGAAAAAACAGACATTCTTGAACTTAAATTTAATGAACTAACTCTAACTGATGAAATTGCACAATCTCAAATTCTTGAAAGATATGTAAAGACTCAGGTTATGACTCCAAATGAGGCTCGTGAAATGTTAGACTTGCCACTAAGAGCAGATGGAGATACTCCATTTGTTATGTCTCCAAGACAAGCAACTGATGCTAGAGCAAATTTAGCAGGGGATCGTCAAAGAGATTCAGAAAGAACAAATAACAATTCTGATTCACCAACTACAATATCTGGTCGCAATGCACAGGGTGAAGGTAGATCGTCTCAATAGTTGAGAAACTTCTTCAAAGCGGTGCTATAATTATAACGTTATGTTAACAAATAAGGCTCATTGGGAAACTAAAGGTGACAATGTTCGCCTTTCAATGCCCATCGGAAAAATAGACGTTGAACGCCGTATGGTGTCTGGCTTTGCAACGCTTGATAACGTTGATCGTCAAAATGACATTGTAACAACAGAATCTAGTATAACTGCTTTTAAAAATTTTCGTGGCAATCTTCGTGAAATGCACCAACCAAGTGCTGTTGGCAAAATTGTTTCTTTTAAAGAAGACAAATATTTTGATCCAAGTACTAAAAAGTTTTATAGTGGAGTTTATGTTTCTGCCTATGTTTCAAAGGGTGCACAAAATGCATGGGAAAAAGTTTTAGACGGAACCTATACTGGTTTTTCAATAGGTGGAAATATTAAAGAGTGGGATGACGCTTACGACGAGAAAATAGACAAAACAATTCGTGTAATTAAAACTTACGAGTTGTCAGAACTTTCTCTTGTAGATAATCCAGCAAATGAATTTGCTAACATAGTATCTATTGAAAAAATTAATGGCCAAAATGTAGTTAGTGGTTATCTGTCAAAAGCAGAAATTGAAAATGTATTTTGGGACTCAGAAAACGGTATTGTTATGGTATCTGATTCTGACTCTGCAACAAGTCCAGTAAATGGTAATGCAATGCAGAATATTGGGTTTATAGAAAAAAATGATAAAGATACAGAAAAACTAATAAAATTCTTAGTTGATAGTGCTAAAGGCATTAATACAATTAAGATTACTAAGGAGGTAAAACTAATGACAGAATCAACAGACACAGTTTCAGAAACTGTAGTTGAAAATGCAGAGGTTGCTCCAGAGGCACAAGCAGCAGAGGTAGTAGCAGAAGCAACAGCAATTGTTGCAGAAGCAGTAGAAACCCCTGCAGTCGCTGAAGAAGCACCAGCAGTTGAAGAACTTGCTCTTGCTAAGTCAGATGACGCTAGTGCAGAATCTTCTGTTGCAAAAGCAGCAGTTGAAGTAGAGACTGTGGTGGAAAAATCCGTTGCAGATGTTAAAGAAGAAGTTGCTAAAGCAGTTTCAGAAATTAATAATTCTCTTACTAATGCCTTTGGCGATCTTGCTGCAACTATCAAATCTCTTAACGAGAAGGTAACAGCAGTAACAAAATCACTTGAATCGGTAACATCTGATGTTAATGGAATCAAGAACAACTTTAACGAGTTTGGCAAGCGAGTAGATCTTGTAGAACAAGACACCGCTTTCCGCAAGTCTGGCGATCTCGGCGAGATCGTACAGGAATCACCACAAGTGATTCATAAAACCCTATGGGGCGGTCGTTTCCTCACAAATGCCGACCTGTTTAACTAAGGTAAAAAATCACTAGGAGGTGAAAATAATGTCGGAACAAAACACAAATATAGAGAAAAACTATCCAGGTTCAGGAGATGGCGCAGAGATTAACTCAGCGGGATCTTTAGTATCTGGTGGTGTTGGAAGTGCAACTGGTCTGAATGCTGCAGGAGGATCTGTAGGTTCACAACTTGGTAACACTGCTACTGCTGGCTTTGGTGTAACAACTGGAGATAATGCAGTTAATCCAACAGGTAACGCAGGAGGTATTCTGCGCCCTGAACAAGCACAACGCTTTATTGATTACGTATGGGATGCAACTGTCCTTGCTAAAGATGGCCGTCGTGTCACCATGAGAGCAAACACCATGGAAATTGAAAAAGTCAACGTTGGAGAACGTGTAATTCGTGCAGCATCACAAGGCTCACCAAACTACACAAACACTGGCGCTAGATTTACAAAAGTTGAACTAACAACAAAAAAGATTCGTCTTGATTGGGAAGTAGCAACTGAAGCACTTGAAGACAATATTGAAGGCGGAGCATTGGAAGATCGTCTAGTACGATTAATGACCAACGCATTCGGTAACGATATTGAAGATCTTGCTATCAACGGTGATGGAGCAACAGGAGATTTCTTGTCCATCATGTCTGGTTTCGTAAAGCAAACTCGTGGAACAGTAGGAAATGCTGCTCACGAATATGCTGCAACAGTAACAGACAACCAATTTACCACATCAGTAATGCAAGGCTTGCTATTAGCAATGCCTCGTAAGTACCGTGCACTTAAGAGCAATCTTAAGTTCTACGCAGGTACTGATGCTTTTGCTGGTATCGTTCGTAACAACGGTACACTAGCAGATGCTATCTCATCAGCGTTCGCTGATCGCACTGGTAGCACACCGCAAAACCGTCAAGATTACA
>Ga0209354_10000834_pt1 | contig 13920 bp, 4 predicted proteins | sample LauGreSpBDMM15DD_2_FD_187562 | JGI IMG/M metagenome (GOLD analysis project Ga0209354, IMG submission 187562) | Freshwater lake microbial communities from Lake Michigan, USA - Sp13.BD.MM15.DD (SPAdes) (version 2) | ecosystem: Environmental > Aquatic > Freshwater > Lake | place: Lake Michigan, USA...
TCGTCAACCGCATGACCACTGTATCATTTTGTTTGAACTGCACCGTATCGTTGCCGTTCACTTTCGGCGTTTTGTTGTTCACGATGAAAGCCGGTTGGTTGCTCGTCTGAACGACCGTGAACCGCCCAAGCGTCGCTTCTCCGACCCCGTTGACAATGATGTTCTCATCTTGGTCTTGGATCACGCCCTTGAACGTCTTGAACGGCACGGGGAACCCGAAGGCGGGGTTGGGCGTTTGGTAGACGATCGTGCCTTGAAGCGTCGTCGTGCTGTTTACGGCGATGGCCGACAAGGGCATGTCCATCGCACCGTTCAGGAACCGCGTGGTCATTTGGGAGTTGCTACTAGGTTGGCTCATCGTCCGTGCGTACGCCTTGTAGGTCGTTGAGGACACATTGGAGGTCACATTGAACCACAAGTCGCCCACGATGGCATCCGTGGGGTAGGCCGATTGTAACACCGGGTACTGGAACGCGAGCTTGTAATCCGCTCCGGCGACCGATGGCGCACTCTTCACGGTACCTGAAACCAAAAAGTTATAGATGATCTCGTTGCCGATGTACCGGAACGTCGCATTGGATGTCGCGTACTGAAAGGTCACGCCCGCAGGGAACACGTAAGCCGGTGAAATTGCTTGCTTCCATTGAACGGTGGTCCCATCGATCCAAATCACTTCATTGGCTTGATTGTACACACTGCCGGTGATCCGCATGTCCCCATTGATATCTATAGGGAACGTGGCCTGCGTCGTGCCAACCCCAATGTTCCCCGAGCGGTTCACCACGAACTTGGGCACCGCATTGCTCCGGAACTGAAAGGCATCGCCGGTCCCCGTGCCCATCTGCTCGACAATCATGGCCGGCTCGCTGCTGGATTCTTTGATGTGGAAGCGTCCCAAGGGGGCTTCTTCGATCTGGGACACGATGATGCGCCCGTCCACGTCTTGCTTCATGCGCGCCGGGGTGTACGTCTGGGGCACCGTGAGATACGACGTGGAGCTCGATTGATACAACAAGGACCCGCGGATGTCAAGCACGGTCCCGCTGACGAAATCCGCAAAGGGCCGATCGTAGATCGCATTTAGGTACCGGATCGTCACGGATTGCCCGGTGCTTCCCGTCACGGTGCGCGCGAAGCCTTTGTACATGGTCGCATTCCCCCCAAACGTCGCGGTGATCCAAACATCGCCCACGATTGTATTACTCGGATAGGCGGTCGGCGAGAAATACGGCGCGAGCGTGATCGTCATGTCTGGGTAGGCGACCACATCGGACGGCGTACCCGTGAGAGTAACGATAGTTGAGAATTGGTACGCTACCTCGTGTCCCACGAACCGGTACTTGGCCGTGTTGGAAGTTAAAGACAGAGCCATGCCAAGCGGAGCCACGTAAATGGGATCGAGCGCGGTCTTCCATTCCACCACATTTCCAGGCAACCAAACGGCTTGGTAATTGCTATCGTACACCACGCCGGCAACCATGATATCGCCACTTTGCTTCACGACGAATTTATCACTGGCCTTGTATTTGGCCTGAAAGAGATCCCCGCCGTCCGTCCTCTGCTGATCGGCAATAAGAACGGGCAAGTTGGACGTTTGGACGACATCGAGGCGGGCGCGCGGCGCAAAGCCACCGCCGTTAATCACAATGTGGCCCACGTCGTCCTGCGTGATGCTCGCGTCCAAAATGGGATTGGAAACGGGGGTCGGCTTGAAGTATTCTTCAGTTTGGTAGAATAGCGTTCCGCTCAGATTGGTCTTGAATCCATCGTTGAAATCGGCCCATGAGCGCTCCGTGGTGCCGGTGAGATACCGCAGGATCAGCACGTTGCTCACACCGGGGACGGTTCGGGCGAGCGCCTTGTAGTTCGTCACGAGCTCGTTGCTGGAGACTTTGAGCCAAAAGTCGCCGATGATGTTGCTCGAGTTGTAGACGTTGGAGTTATAGGCGACCGGGAGCGAGATGGTGTAGTTGAGCGTCTTGTCCGTGGGGGCTTGGACAATTGCGGACTCGTAATCGAGCCGATAGATGATTTCGTTTCCGCTGTAGCGATACTGGGCCTCGTGGAACAGCTCTTGAAAGACGCTATTGGATGGAGAGATAACTTGTGGGAAAAGGGGCACATCTCGCCATTCGAGGTTTGCCGAGCCACCACCTCCGGCTTGGAAGGGTTGGTCGAAGGCATCGTATATAGTGCCCGTGATGCGCATGTCGCCCTCGACGTGAAACGAACGCAACGGGGCGAACGTGCCAATTCCAACGTTCCCTTGCCGGCGCTTGATGATCAAGGGAAGATTACACGTTGCCATAATCTATCTTAGGCCTCTAACAAGGGAAAAGAAGCTTTTCGACCGCGCCCTGCGCGCTTCGCCGTTGGCTCGCATGCTTCACGGGCTTCACGGGCTTCGCCGTTGGCTCGCATGCTTTGTGCGCTTCGCCTCTGGCTCGCATATCTTGTTCTGTTCCATTTGTATAGCACAGACACATGTCAAAAAATATTGGAATCTTCATTCACCCCGAGTCTGGCAACGTGGGCATTGGTACGAGCCAACCGCGCGCTCAACTTGAAGTATTTGGGAGCGTTGTACCCTCGTCAAACTTGGGATATGACTTGGGATCCCCAAATCTCCGATGGCGAGAACTATATCTATCCGGGAATTCCATCAATTTAGACGGGACCCTTATCTCGCGCGATGCAACAAGTGGCGGGATCAAGTTCCAAACGCCTTCCGGTGCGCCGGTTGATTCGTTTGCGCGAACCCTTACGGCCTCAAACACTGGCACCGGTCCTGCCCTCAAGGTCACCCAAACGGGGGCCAATAGTATTGCCGAGTTTTACGATGATGGGAATGCTTTGGCTGTAAAGATTGCCGATGGAGGTAATGTGGGGATTGGGACCATTACACCTCTTGATCTTTTTCACATTGATACGTCGTTGGACGCTTCAATTCGAGTTCGGAGTGGTGTCAATAAAAAAACGAGCTTAAAATTGTTTGAGGATAATGACTTTGGATATGAATTTGAATACGATGGTACCCCAGATCTTCTTCACCTTTGGAGCCGAAAATTTGCAGGTAATGAAGGCATACGAATGACGTGGAACAAATCAGGAAGCGTGGGCATCGGAACGACACAACCACAAGGTACTCTTCACGTCAACGGCTCGTTGACCGTGGGAAGCATAAATACTGTTTACAACATACCCAAAACCAGAGCACAGATTATTCTAAGAGATACATCAAGTGTATCTTTTAGTTCCGCTGGCTTTCAAGTTTTTGTAAGTTGGGGTGCTACGTGGATAGCATACTCTACAAATCCTCTTTATTCGGTTTCCATCACAGGAGACTATACAGATGTGACAGGAAGGGCCCTAAATTATAGAATAGCTGTTCAAAACCAAAATACCCTTGCCGTTAGTTATTTTCCAAGTACAGGAGGATGGGTGAAATACATGTATACTGAACATAATCGTCTAGATGGCCACGGTTATCATGGAATTATGTCGGGTTTAACGCTTGGAGCTTCATATAAATGCCAATTGGAAGTAGAACCTAATAGTTCATCTCCATATACATGGAGTTCAGGTTATGGTACTATTTCGGGTATTGCATGGGATTGAAAGATTTCAAATGTAGTTAATCATCTTGTCACGGTTCTCAAAGTTTTGAAATTTGTTTAGGCCCTCGTCACCAATGCTCCCGTCCACCATGTGCGACTTGCTTGTGATGAAGACAACACGGTTTTAGTGCCATCAAAGCGCAAACGCACGGTGTCATTTAAGTTTAAGTGCAATTGGTACGAGCCGTAATCACCAAAGATCGTGTACATATCGTTCGAATTTACAAAAAGAAAGAGCTCCAATCCATTCGTGCGGAATCCGTGGGAAAACGAGTGCTGTAGAGATGCAAAATCCGAGTGATTTGATTTGTCCACATGATTTGTCCACCCTCAAGGTTCGCAACGGTTGACAAAGCACTTCTTGATGCTTGGATTGAACAAAAAAATGGAACTGAGCCCGTCATTTTACTAAGAAAAGAGCGAGATAGACGACTCCAAGAGGTATTCAAGCGCACAACCTGTATCAACCTAATGGGCCACATACTTCGACACCAACATTGAACGAAGCGCGCGGACTCAACATGTTATCGGTTGATTGGCCTATCAAGCCACTTGCTTAACTAAAAACACCTACCGGGGATTGCGTCGTGACAAGATGGTGATGATACGTCCCAAAGTCCCTAACCGTGACTTCCGTCCACCATGTGCGCCCAAATGGTATCATATTGCCAGTCACGCGCATTACCTTTTAGACTTCAATTTTTCTACGGCATTGGAACAACAACCTGATGCCGGACATGTCATAGACTATTTTGACATTGCTCCCCCGGAACTACCATACATTATTCTACAATTTTGAAATCGTTACATATCCATTATCGAAATCATTTTTTATATTTACATCAAATTCGTTTGCAAGATTTGCGCTATACATTGTGCCGGCACCTGCTGCTAAGGAGCCGCCCCCTGCGCGACCTCCTGAGTAGCCACCACCACCACCACCAGATGCCGAACTTTGTCCACCTGCACCCGCACACCCAAAGCCGCCAAACGCATAATTCAAATTATTTGCCGCACCTATCCCCGTTTGTGTGCCAGCGTAAAGGACACTTCTTGCGGGATACGTGCCACCCGAGTTAGCGTCGGCTGAATAACCGGCAGCAGCTTGATAGCCTTGCGCACCTCCTGCGCCAGGGCTCGAAATTGCAGCACCTGTTTGAACTATAGATGGCGAGAGACCTGCGTAAGTATTGCTATTGTTATTTCCACCGCCGCCCCCACCTGCGACGAGTAATGGATATTGTAGATCGCCATTTGACTTTATTACAAAGGACCCGCCTCCCCCTCCTCCACTTGATCCAGGCTGACCAACTTGACCAACAAGAATAATAAGTTCATCATTTATTTCCAAATAGAATGTGGCAGAAATAATACCACCTTTGCCACCTATGAAGCCATTCGCCGAAAGAGAACCTTTGGCACCTGCACATAAAATATTATACATACCAGAACTTGGGACAGTCCACAATTGGTACCCTTGCTTTGAGTTGTACAAACTCAAATTATTCAAGTTTGATGCCCAAGATGCAGAACTATAACTGGATTGAAGTTGTGTAAGAGTTGGACCTGTCTTGCCCGTCGCACCTGCATTAGTGAAGGTAAAAGATGAGAACTCATATAACATTTGTTGTGTTGTTATTTGGCCGTAATATGAAAACCATAATACGCTCATTTACAATAAGTAGGTAATAGAAATTAAGTTGAGTATATGTATACCTTTGCACCTGTACCTCCAGTGCCTGCAACGAAAACACTTGCAATAAACACGGCATCTTCCACAACATTGGTTGGGTCTGTCATAAGGACGCTGCCGGACGATATTCTATTTCCTGTTGTTATAGTTGGCTTTGTGTTGTAGATACTTGTTCCATTCACCGTCACATCAAATGTGATTGTAGATGTTGCAGCTGTGTTAATTGTGAATTTTGGGAGCTTTGTGCTTCGTATTACAACGTTGTAAGGTGCAAATGTGGTAAGATTATTGGAAGTCGTAAGCGCCGTGGTTTCATCACTTAGAGCTCCTCCAAATATAATAGGAGTGGATAAACCTGTCAATTGACTACCGTCTCCTTGAAAACTACTTGCTTTTACACTTCCATTAACATCTAATTTTTGTAACGGCTGCGTCGTCCCAATGCCCACATTCCCGTTGTTCTTAATGATCATCTTGATGTCCGTCACGTTGCTTCGCGCTTGAAAGATATCATCGCTGTTCCCGCGCTGGTCAAGTATCATGACCGGAACGTTGCTCGTGCCCGTCTCAACGACATCCAGGCGCGCACGCGCGGGCACGCCGTTGTTGTTGAGCGCGACGTAACCATCTATGTTCTCCGTGAAACCCTTTGGAATATAGGTCGTGGGAATGCTAACTTCGGATGCGAGTTGCGTCGTCTTGTACACAACCGTCCCTTGGAGCTTGACCGCCACACCCACGCTCATCTCCGCGATGCTCGTATCAAACGTGCCGTTCAAGTACCGAATGCTTATTTTTGTGTTATCGCCCGAGATGGTCCGCGCATACGCCTTGTACGTGGACACGCTCAATCCCCCATTTGTGCTTACAATCAACCAGCAATCTCCGATGATGGTCCCACTCGCGTAGCTCGCGGAATGAATGGGGTACTCAAGGGACACCGTGTAGTCCGCGTTCAGACTACCGGGTTGGCCAAGGACATCGCCTTCGATCACAAAGTTGTACACGACATCATTGCCCATGTACTTGAATTGACCTTTCCGGCTGGTTATGCTAAACGATCCGCCCGTTGGGGCTAGCAAGTTCGGGTTGGGGAATGACACGTCCTTCCATTCAACACTTGCGCCCGGAATCCAAATGGCTTGTCCCGTTTTGCTGTACATGATGCCATCGAACGTGATGTTCCCCTCGACATGGAGCGGATTCATGGGCGCATTTGTCCCTATCCCCAAATTGCCGTACGCAAATGTGATGTTGCAACTCTCTGGGGCCGTGCGTTGAAAGTACGTGAAATCTTGGTAGATGACCCCATTGAAGTTACAGCCGAAGCTCGTGGTCACTGGCACGGGCCAAAGCGTGACATCGAGCATGTCTCCGAGCGTTACCATGTTCGCGAGCGTGAGCGTGACCTCGGTGGTCGACACCAAGAACACGGACGAGACCGTGAAATCCTGGAAACTGTCCAAGAACACGAGCTTAATGCCGTTTAGGTAGACATCCGTCTTCTCTGCGACGAACTCGAAGCGCCCGTTGATCACGTACGTGAAAACGGTTTGCGTTACGTTCGCAACTTCGGTCGTGAAATGGTACGACGCGGTTTGAAGGGGCTGAATGACGGGGGCTTCGATGAGAAGTGCGCCGGTGGATGTCTTGACATCAATGTAACTGATTTGCTGGATTACGAAACCTGGTTGATTGGTCACAATGTCGCTCAAATAGGACGGCCAAAGGATCGCTTCTAATACGTCCCCGACCTCCACGGTCTCACCCAATGTCAATGTGACATCTGTCGTGAGCGTGTTGTTGTGCTCGAAGGTCACGTCAAAGTCATTCAAGGAGGCCGAGATCCATGCGAGCTTCGTGCCATTCAGGTAGACCTCTGCGTTGTCCGGGTAGAAGGTATAGAGTCCATCAAACGACAACGCAAACGTGTCCGTCGACGTACTCACCGTAAGAGATAGTCTCAAGGGATTGATTTGGAGGCGATTGCGGAAGATGCTGGTGTCATTGTTAACGAACGTTTGCCCAATGATGTTGAGGTTGGAAGCAATTAAAGTTTGGGAGACCAACATATCGCCCTCCACATGTAGTTTTTGAAGGGGTGCGATTGTGCCAATGCCCACGTTCCCTTGAGGGTTCACCATCATGTGCTCGATACCGCCCGTGTAGAATCGCAAGTTGCTGTCGTTGGCCCCCGCGTTGGACTCGGCGAGAATGTAAGTCAACTGATCGGTGGATTTGACACCGCCGAGCGAGCCCCACGTGTTTCCTGCGCCGAAGCCTTCGAATTGCTGTGTGGTGGTGTTGAACCGCATGTAACCTTGCTGAGCCATCGCCGGGCGGTCTTCATCAGCCCCGCGCGGGATTAGCATGGCAGCTGCGGAATGGATTTCAAAAGGCAAATCAACAACAGTGGTTCCAATGCCAACGTTTGACCCCACAAACAAGTCCACGGAAAACGTGCTCACGCCGCCCACAACTAGCCCCGCACCAACATCAAGGGCGCTTTCAAACACCACATTGCTGGTAACGAGCATCGAGCCGTTCAAGCGCGCCGTGATGGGCGCAAGCGGATCGACCAAAACCACAAACGTACTGCCACCCACATCAAGGTTACACGCCACGCGAGCACCCTCGGTGACATCAAGCTCTCCGCCAATTCCGACGTTTGAACTCAATGTGGTCAGCCCCACCACGTCGAGCCCAAGCCCCACCACTTCAAGACCCGCTTGTACAGTGATTTTGCCGCCCACGTCGAGGTGCGAAGCAATGGCCGCCGCCCCTGCTACATCTAGAAGGCGCGTAGGACTCGTGGTTCCGATGCCAACTCCCGCACCACACACCGTAAGTGTGTCCGAGTTTATATCCGGATTCGCGACTGAGTCTACATTGCGCACGATGAATTTCTCCGTGCCGTCTTTGTGGAGCTCGAGCACAAGCCGGTAATCGTCAGCCCCACCTCCGCCACCGTCGCCCTCTTGAACAATACGAGCGTAGTCGTTCACACTGTTACCAGGGCGGAAGGTCATGTAAACCATGTTGTTATCCGGGGGGAGCTCGGTGAAGTTCGTCGGGTTGTACGCGGTCAACACGGGTTCCAATATGAGATGCTTGACATACGCGTCACCCTCGACGTGCAACAGGGCGCGCGTGACATTACATCCAAGCTCGTCGATTGCGCCGGCCGTTGCCCCAATGTACACGTTCGAGCGCATCCACGTTTCGCCGGCCACGTCCACGAGCTTCGCTGGAACCGATGTCCCGAAACCCACCAACCCATTCACATAGGTCAAGTTGCTCGTGACAACATCGCGATCCCATTGCGTATATTGGATGTTTTGGAGCATGTAGCCCGGTTGCAACGATCCCTCTTCGTCCAAGTACGATGGCCAGAACGTAATGTCAAGGACATCGCCGTATTCCGCCGCCGTGTCAAGCACAAGGGTCACCTGGGTAACCTCACCGATATGAAGATAGCTTATGCTATAATCTGTGTTGGCCTCCGAGATCCAAGCTAACTTTGCTCCGTTGAGATACACTTGCGTTTTCCAAGCATATATCGCCCAAATGCCATCAATGGTGGTCGTGAAGGTTGTGTATTCCCCGCTCGGGACTTGAAAGAGCGCATGTATGGGATTGATTTGCAAGCGATTGCGGAACATTTGATTGTCGTTTTGGATGAAGTAGGAACCCGCAATTGTCATGTTGGACGTCTCAATGTCCTGAAAGCGCGCTAACCCGAATACATCGAGGGCCGCCCCCGGGGCCGTCGTTCCAATGCCGACATACGTTTGGTCCATCGTGACGAAATTGGGCCGCTCGTGACCAAACAACTTCCATTCGCCGATGTGGACTTGGTTGGCCGAATGCCCGTCCATGATGAACAAGCGGTACGTTGCGTATCGGTCATAGTTGCCATCGAGTTTGTACAACGACGTTTGGCCTTCCGCCGTCCATGTCACGTTGGTTTCGGACGCGAGCGTAACGAAATCGCCTGCCCCGGCAACGCTTCCTTGAAGGAGCCATGCTTTGGGTGCGCGATCCAAACCTTCGCCGCCGCCCAAATTGCCGATCGTTATGGAATAAGAGCGTAGCACAAGGGGCTTCGGGCATTGGATTTGGATATATTGGGGAAAGCTGATGGGGACGGCTGAGTGCCAAATGGTGAATTCCCAAACGTTTGTTTTTGAAAAGGCGCGATACGCCCCGTAGGACTCTGAGAGCTCACTTGACGTGGTCACAATATACTCGCCATTCCCATATATCTCACCGCCCACCGTGAAAATATTGGAGATGATGGAGCCGTCGGCCCCCGGAGGAGGAAATTCGTATAATTCGTTGTAAACATGCAAGTGCGACAACGGGGCGTTCGTTCCGATGCCAACATGGCCGTTTGAATTGATCACCATATATTCGCGATCACCCGTGAAGAACCGCAAGTTGCTGTCATTGGCCCCTGCAAAGGCCTCTGCGGACACAAAGGTCGTTTGGTCGGTGGACTTTACGCCCCCAAGCGAGCCCCAAGTGTCCCCTGCGCCGAAGCCTTCAAACTGGTCGGTGGATGTGTTGTATCGCACCAACCCGCGGATTCCCGAAGGACGCGCGCCGGTTCCACCTTTGGGCAATAGGACACCATCCGTCCCGGAAATACTGAGTGTGACCGGGGGCGAAGACGTCCCCATGCCAATCTTGCCGTTGTTGTCGATGAATAACGCGGTCCCGCTCTCTTGATCGTAGAATACGGCGACAGAGTTGTTGCCGGATTGGATGACCCGCAAGGCCGGGCCCGTGCCGTCGTTGCGGATGACCATCTGCTCTGTGTTGCTCGTTACGGTGTTCAAAGTGACGAAATCGCCCAAAATCTGCAAATTGGAGGCAAACATGGTGCCTGAGGCGTACATGTCACCCTCGACGTGCAATGGTCTCAAGGGCGAGGTCGTCCCAATGCCAATGTTTCCATCACTGCTCACGCGAAGACGCTCGACGGCCGTTGTTACAAGGCCAATTTGATTAGCACCTGCAGAGTAGAAGCCGGCATTACAATTGGCCGTGAACGAGAATGCCGGGGAGGTAACCGCCCCACTTGATGTGCCAAGAAATTGAACGGATGCTTGCACGCTCCCAATCACATCTAGAGAGTGGTATGGGCGCGATGTCCCAATACCAATGTTTCCATTGTTCATGACCCTTAACCGCTCAACATTGTTCGTGCCAATCAAGAAATCATTGTCTGTGCTCCCCCACACATAAGACGCATTGGGCGCGCTAACAAAAGACGATGGATGAACACCAACGTTCAATGTCACGGATTCGTTGAAAGTTGAGACGTACGAAGCTTGTGCAACCGGTGAACCTACTAGCATGTGTGACGTAGTGAGAGCGCTCCCTTTCACATGAAGGGTGTTCGATGGAACGGACGTCCCAAACCCAACATTGCCATCTGCCCCCACCCGCATGCGCTCAATGCCCGCCGTCACGAATCCGATGGAATCTTCGTAGGGGCGGTACATGCCCGTATTGGAATCTTGAGCGAACGCAAAGGACGGCAACGCAACATCTGCGTTTGGTGTCCCAAGGATCTGCCCCGCGACCAAAACGTTACTTTGGACATGAAGCGCTTCAAGGGGAAGTGTGGTACCAATGCCAACTGCGCCTTGCGCTGTCACCGTCATAACCGGTACGCTCGCAGTGGAAAGTGATAAGATCTGGTGCGCCGCCGTGAGGACGGCAGTCGATGGCCCGGGGTCGGGTGAGCCACCCGGTGCTTCTGTGGACACATATCCATAGAATTCCATCTCGGCAATGGTGGCATGGGCATTGTCTCCCGTTCCCAAGTTTCCCACTTCCGTGACAACAATTCTATAATAGGAATATGCAACAGGGGCAGGGGCGGTAGACACTGTAAACGTTGCACCTGTCGCTTGAGCGCTGTACCAATAAATCGTGCTTTGAGTGTCCACAACCGTCCATGTCACCCCATCAAGCGACCCAGCAAGATACCATGTCCTTGGACTCCGTCGCTCAAGTGCGTACGTATCTTGACGCGGGAAGATGACGTACGATGTGAGCACGATGGCTTCTGGAAGTTTGAGTTGAGCCCAATCACCGGATCGCGCTACGCTGTCTATTGTTGTCGACAATGCGCCATTGTACAACCCACCTGAATTGTTGTAGTTTGCGCCCGACATCCACCATTCGTCAAAGGCCACAGATCCGTTGAACATCTTCCAAGCTTGGTTATTGGTCGTATTTGCGGTTGAAAACGTAGAGATGTAATTGCCATTTCCGTAAAGTTGACCGGAGAGCGTTTGATCGCCACTTGTAAGATTAGCAGCCGGGTACTTGACGGATTCCGCGGGAGCAGATGGTGGTGGCTCACTCGCCGGCGCAAGAATGTATGCGGGCTCGAAGTTGACTTGGAGTAAACTCGAAGGCGCATCCGTACCAATCCCAACGTTGCCATACCGGTCCACGCGGGCGCGCTCAATGCTACTCGTGTAGAATCGCAAGTTACTATCATTGGCCCCCGCGAAGGCCTCGGCGGAGACAAAGGTCGTTTGATCGGTCGATTTGACACCCCCAAGCGAGCCCCATACGTCACCTGCGCCGTAGCCCTCGAATTGGTCCGTATCTACGTTGTATCGGATGCCACCCTTTGGTACGGGCGGGCGTTCCGCCGTTGTACCCTTTGGAAGAAGCACGGCCGTTGTGGAATGCACTTCAAGGGCGACGGTCATAGCCATGGTCCCAATCCCCACGTTGCCATCCACAAAAATACTCCCATCGGAATACACATTTCGTGAATGGGCATGAACTGTCGCTCCTACGGTGTCCACAAAACGCACGCCTTCCTCGCCGTCACGAGCACTTTTCTCGATCTTCACGTTATCCAAGTATATTGACGACCCCATCAAGTATAAGTCTCGCCATCGTTGCGTGTCCGTGCCAAGATCGAAGGCGTTACACGCGGTTGGGAAGACGTGGCCTGTGAAGGTAGAGTTTCCCTCGACGTGTAGCTTTTGGTTAGGCAACAAGGTCCCAATGCCCACATTTCCGGAACCCGTCACGATTGCGTTGCCGTCGTGAATATGAAAGCGTTGAAGCCCGTGGGCCGTTCCTACACCAATGTTCCCATTGTGCGAGATGCCTAGGTATGGGATGGATGAATCACCCCCACCAACACGAAAAACATCTCCGTCACCGCCGGCCGCCCCTTGAGTAAAAATATGGGCTTGGGCAAGGGGGATGGTTGTGCCGATGCCAATGTTTCCGCTCACAATGGATAGCACATTGGTTTCATTATTGTCTATTTGTTCATGTAATGGATCCCCAAGTTGCCCTTGGGTTCCCACCGTTATAAACCGATGCTCGCCAGCACGGTAGTCCTGGCTTACTTGGAGAATCGGATAAGCGGACATGCCGTGCCGTTCCAAACACTAGTGCCGTACGGACTCTCTATTTGTTGGAGAATAGAAAAAACAAGTGTTAATCTTGGACTCATGCGGGCATGAGCTTGTTTTGTTTATTTTTGATGTCTATTAATTCTATTGAAATCTCTTTTATTGCTTCAACTAGTAAGGCACAAATATTACCATATGCTACAGAAAGGTGATCATCATTAGTTTTGACAACTTCGGGCAAAACTTGTTGTAGTTCTTGTGCCAAAAGACCCGCATGCCTTCCATTTTCATTCACTATTTTATAAGTGTAGCCTGAAATCATATTCACTTTCTCAAGAGCATTCTCAATACGCTTCAAATCGGTCTTAAACCTTGCATCTGAGAAAGCTGTCACATCACCAGAACAATAAATATCCCCAATGACGTGAAGTCTAGATGATGGAGTGTTTGTCCCAATACCCACATTTCCATTCGCAATTACGCGCATCCGCTCTACCCCTCCTGTTACAACACCGAGCTGATCTACAACGGGCAAGTACAATCCCGTGTTTGTATCTGTCGCCCATGAAAAAGATGGTTCGGTAGCACTATCGCTCGGTTGGCCCAAGAATTGAGTATGTGCCTGAACCGCCCCTTGAACGTGAAGTCTAGATGATGGAGTGTTTGTCCCAATACCCACATTTCCATTCGCAATTACGCGCATCCGCTCTACCCCTCCTGTTACAACACCGAGCTGATCTACAACGGGCAAGTACAATCCCGTGTTTGTATCTGTCGCCCATGAAAAAGATGGTTCGGTAGCACTATCGCTCGGTTGGCCCAAGAATTGAGTATGTGCCTGAACCGCCCCTTGAACGTGAAGTCTAGATGATGGAGTTTTCGTCCCAATGCCCACGTTGCCACCATCGGCAATGCGCAACGCTAGCACACCCCCATCATCGTAAAAGTCTGCGATGGGTTGTGGGCCCGTTTGTGTAACAACGAGAGCCGGTCCGGTCCCGGAATTAGTGATAACCATTTGCTCTGTATTGCTTGTGATAGTATCAAGAGTGACGTAGTCCCCAAGGATCACAAGGTTTGATGCCGTGACCGTGCCAAAGGCTAAGACGTTGCCAGTTGCAAACACATTACCATGAACATGAAGCGCCTCTCCGGGCGACGTATTGATTCCCACGCGCCCCGTTTGATTCACAATCATAACGGAACTCCC
>Ga0209354_10000836_pt1 | contig 13888 bp, 13 predicted proteins | sample LauGreSpBDMM15DD_2_FD_187562 | JGI IMG/M metagenome (GOLD analysis project Ga0209354, IMG submission 187562) | Freshwater lake microbial communities from Lake Michigan, USA - Sp13.BD.MM15.DD (SPAdes) (version 2) | ecosystem: Environmental > Aquatic > Freshwater > Lake | place: Lake Michigan...
CGCTTCAAGGACTTGTACTTGTCCGGGAACACGCTCGACATCGGCGGGACGCAGATCAAGCGCATGGAGGACACGGGGGCACTCATGATCACCGACGACTCCGGTGATGCCCAATCCGGCTACTTTAAGCACGTGTACGTGGATGGCACGATCCAAGGGTCCAACTTGAAGATTCTTGGCGACTTTGTCACCCTTGACACGATCACGAGTAACACGGAGCAGATGGTGATTACGAATGCGGGCACCGGTCCCGCTCTTAAGGTCACCCAAACGGGGGCGAATAGCATCGCCGAGTTTTACGATGACGGAAATGTTTTGGCATTGAAGATCGCAGATGGGGGGAATGTGGGGATTGGGACGGGGGTGCCGCAGTGTGAACTTCACATAAATGGAACAGGAGCTGTGATTATTCCATCCGGAAATTCTTTACAACAACCCGCATCTCCAGTAGTGGGAATGCTACGTTACAATACGGATACTAACAAACTACAATATTATAATCCGTTTGGATGGAGTACCATTGGTGGTGTTGTGGCCGTTGGTGGAAATAGTATGTATGAACTGAATAATTATCGTATTCATGTGTTTACAAGTAGTGGAACACTTAACATCAACTCTGGTGGCGGGATAGAGTATTTGATCGTTGGAGGAGGTGGAGGTGGCGGGAGTTGGGTTGGAGGTGGTGGTGGCGCAGGGGGTGTTCTATATAAAACGAGCTTTGTGAATGCAGGAAGCTATTCAATTATTGTAGGTGCGGGAGGAATAGGATCACTTAACGTGGGGAGCTATACTGGTATGCCAAATGGCAGCAAAGGGGGCGATTCATCAATGAATTTATATATAGCATATGGTGGTGGCATGGGAGCATCACATGTCTACAACAACACATCATCATGGATGGATGGAGGTTCAGGAGGTGGTAATAGTGGCGCATCACATGCGGTCCAGGGTAAAGGTATTGCGGGCCAAGGATTTGACGGTGGAATTGGGCACGACTCAAATCCATGGTCTACAGGAGGTGGGGGTGGTGCAGGCGAACGAGGAAAAGACCGAGTAAGTGGAGAAATTTCTGGAAATGGTGGAAATGGATTGTATTACGGAAGCCAACTCGGAACAACTGTAGGAAATAACGGTTGGTTTGGCGGCGGTGGTGGTGGAGGAAAACATGACGCAGGTGGATCGGCAGGTACAGGTGGCACTGGTGGTGGAGGGGGAGGAGTAGTATCAACCACAAGTAAAGCTGCGAATGGAATGTCAAATACAGGCGGTGGGGGAGGGGGGAGCGGTAATGCAGGGAATCTTCGAAGTGAAGGTGGAAATGGTGGATCAGGAATCGTGATCATACGGTATCTATTATGAAGACATATGTAATAAGTGACGTAGATCAACCAATATCAATTCTCAATATACATGTAAGTAGTTATACAAGAATGCTTATTCTTTTTTCCAACCAATTGTTTCATACCAATTGTTTGACTAACATTGAACGAGAAGCTATTATCACTTTTCCCCATTACAACCTCAAGGTGAATCGTTTGCGCATTGCTTACGATCGGTATTGTATTGGAAATTTTAAAGTTGAGAACAAGTGGGTGAATGATGTCCTTGAATTAGAAAAGCTTCCAAAACAATCACCTTTAATCGCCTTCGACCCCGAGGATCACACCATAAAGGCCCAATTCAAGAAGCTTGGGAATAATGTGACTTGGCTTGATTCCCCAATGTTCCTAACGTCGTCTAAACTTCTCGAAGAGTACGCACAAATACACACCAAAGGCAAGCGTCTTCAACACAAGCCGTTTTACGAGTTCGTTAAGGACCGCGTGCTATCAAAAGAGATCCCGGGTATGAACCTACCGGATTCCCAAGACGAAAACAATCGTAAGCCTTTACCAAAGAACTTTGATGTACCTCATGTTCCTTGGGGGGCGGGCGCGCGCGAACCGGACCCCGTCAAGTTGGCATCCATGTTGAAGTGTGCGGAATGGGTTGAAGAGCATTATCCAAACAACCCGGGCCCGCGAGACCTTAAAAAGGCAGTAAGAGAGTACTTGGTCTACATTCCTTCAAACCACGAGGAAGCGCAAGCGTGGTGGAAGCAGTTCTTGAAAGAGCGGTTCGCTTCATTTGGGCCTTACGAGGACGCAATCGTCCGCGACGAGCCCGTGTTGTTCCACAGTTATTGCTCTATTCTATTGAACAACGGTTTGCTTACACCCCTTCAAGTCTTGAAAGATCTCACACGGCACTACAATGCATTGCCCATCGCTCAACAAAAGGCCCAACTATCGTCGTATGAGGGATTCGTGCGCCAAGTGGCTGGCTGGCGGGAGTTCTCGAGGTTGTATTACCGCGTAGTTCCACCCAAAGTGTACCTCAAGAACGCGTTAGGGCACACGGGGCGTCTAGGGGCGGTGTGGTACAAGCCGGGTGAAGCCTCAAAGACGGGGCTTCCGCCCATCGTCCAAGATGCCGTGAATGACGCGTGGGAAAGAGGATACCTTCATCATATCCAACGGCTAATGGTGGTCAGCAACTACATGAATCTATGTGGCATTCACCCGAAGCACGTCTACAAGTGGATGTACGCGTTCGCATTGGACTCGTGGGAGTGGGTCATGGTCTTCAATGTGTACGGCATGGGCACATGGAGCGACGGCGGGCACGCCATGCGCAAGCCGTACATCTCCTCGCCGGCCTACTTGCTTCGCATGTCAAACTACCCGCGCGGGCCATGGGTAGACGAATGGAAAAAGAAGTACGATGCCTTCTTGGTCAAGCATAGAGAAGTATTGAGTCACACGCCATTGGCAAGATTGGCAAGTGCCCAACAATTGACAAAAAAGTAAAATAAACGCGGACAACCTTACTATAGTCGTATAAAGACTGTATGTTAATACTATTCAAAGACATATGGACATTCAAATCTACGAGTATTATGATGGCTACGAGCACTTATGGGAGGAAGAGGATGAGAAGGATCGTGTACGTGTTAAATATTTCGTCTTGGGGGAAGTTTCCGAACGGAATCTCATCATTTGCTACTTAGGTGATACGTACAATATCATCGCACCACTTGGTAAGGGAACGCACGCGAAGGCATGGGCGCACAGTACCATTTCCGCGAAAGAGGCGGTCAAGTGCGTGAACAATGGAAGTCTAGGCTTGCGTAACACCAAAAAGGGTCTATTGGAGAAGATCGCAAAACTCAAAGAGAGGAAAGACGAGCTTGATGCCAAGAAAGCGATTGTGGGGGTGGATCGCTCTGCGTCCGTGTCCATGTCCGAGTATGGCATCTCGTTTCATTGGGCATATGGTGAGAGCTACACGGACAAGTTCGTTCACGAGCTCGAGCAACTCGTCCGTTTGATTGAGGTGCGAGATGAGTTCTTGGCCGATAGTAGGATGGTTTGACAAGAATTAAGACTTATTTTTCACATATTCACATACATGATAACAACAACCAAGCCCTTTAGTTTGATCGTAGCTTGTACGCACAATGGAGGCATTGGCATGAACAACGGCATTCCATGGCATGTTCCGCAAGACATGAAGCATTTTTATAGGGTGACTACGGGGATTGTAGCGACTTCCTTGACTACAAGAGCAATGAACGCAGTGATCATGGGGCGCAAGACGTGGGAGAGCATGCAGCAAAAGCGCCTGAAGAACCGCATCAATGTTGTGATCTCGGGCAGTCAGACATTGACCGAAGAATACGCAAAAAGTCACGACATTATCCTAGCAAGATCACTTCAAGATGCATTGGACAAGCTAAGGGAGATAGATACCGTAGGTGACGTAGTCATAGGAGATGTCTTTGTGATTGGAGGCGCATCAGTGTATCAAAATGCATTGTGTCATCCCATGTGTACCACCGCGCACGTCACATGGATTCACGGCCACTACGATTGTGACACGTTCTTCCCCGTTGAAGCACTTGCGCGCATGTTTGAGAAAGATGGCACGGTGACATGTCTATGTCTTGAAGAGACACCCGTCTACTCAATAGTAAAATATGAACGACGCAAGCTATAAACTAGTCTAAGTTATGTGTATAGAATATAAATATAGAATGAATGGGTTGTACCTTCAACTCGCAGTCGTCGGTTTGGTGACCGGCCTTTTCATCGGGCTCATTGGGATGGGGGGCGGGGTTCTCATGATCCCCATGTTGTTATACCTCAACATTCCACTTGCCAACGCGGTTGCCATTGGCCTTGCAATTCAACTTCTTCCACAAAGCATCTTCGGAGTCCTTGAGTATCACCGAGCGGGCCTTTTGAACATCCGCAATACCGTCGCGGTGGCTGTAGGATCTGCGCTTGGCATTTACGTTGGTTCCATCCTCATCACACGTAAGATGGTTCCCGAATGGCTACTATATCGCATTCTAAGTCTCTTCATGATCCTTATGGGCTCTTATTTGTTGATTAAGTATTGGTAGGGGGCGGGCGTGGGTATTTACACCATTGAAACTTTAAAATGGACGATTTTATTTTTTCAAAGTAGTGTATTATGCCACACAAAAGTGATGACCTGAAAATGACTGCCGTTAGGCACTACTTAGAACAATCTCATAATTACGATGACACAGCACGTGTTTTCATTGCCCAGCAACGTCTCTAAAACGCTGGGTAGCACGTTTCCAACAAACAGGGGCTATTGTCCGACAAAAACGAGATTATGTTTCTTACAAGGTCACCAAACAGCACGTATCCGAAGCAGTATCCGTCCTCAAGAAGCATCCCACCATATCCATGAAAGAATTGTCAAACCAGATAGAACAAGCTCATGAAGACTATTCTATCACTCCGCAGTGGTTGGGGAAGGTGTTACGAGACAACAATCAAACACGAAAGCGGACAAAACATCGGCATGAGCCTACCACACGTTTTCGCAAACCAATAGACATTCATCAAGAGCATCAATCCTTCTATTAGAAGGTTGCTCAATTCTCCATCAACGATATTAATTGCTTGGATGAGACATCAGTAGCACCGTTTATGATAAAGAACTATTCTAGATGCCGTTTAGAAAAACGATGCGTCATCCAAACTAGCAATAACATCGTATTTCGCAATACGAGATTTCATCCTTCAGAATATTCACAATAAGCATCGTGATAAGCTTATAATCATGGACAATGCTGGGTCACATCGGAAGGACATTGTAAAAGAGGGTAGTCACCAAAAGTGGAAACATATTGTTGTACAGCGTACCTTATAGTCCCAAGACCAATGCAATAGAAATGGTGTTTAGTAAGTTGAAGCACCACCTATCTACAGGGGACACTCGTACGTTTGAGGAGCCGAAGAATGCAATCCACCACATCATCACCCATGTCATACCAACCGACCACTATCGCAACAACATCCGTCAAGCAAACGACCAAAAACACTTAGAATGGGTGAACAAGAAATCCACAAGGGAAAGAAGACCACCTAAGTACAAAAATGCTTAAGACAATCCTGATATTAGGATAAGAAGACTGTCTGCCATGAGACACAAACATGAATTGTATCCCGAGGAACAAAAAACTATCAAGGAGGAACTTCTACGTATGTTGGAATTGGATGACCATCATAGCATCTTGCTAAGTGATTTGGACAACAATACCAACAAACAAGAGCAAATTATGAACTTATTGCCCCGTATCCGAACCTTTTTCTCTATGAGCCGTATTACCGCTTTTGCCTACCCTGAGAGTGCAAAGAGACCTTGGCTATCTATCATACGGCATTTGTTAAAGGATGACTACGATATGGTAAGTGCAGACTGGCGAGTAGAAAATGAAGATGGTAGTAGCTTAAGAACAAAACGTTACTTCTTCCATAAGAGGTAAATCCAAAAAATGGGGAAACATTGGGTTTATATTCTCAAATATGATGCATATGAAGAGGAAGACGATACATTATACATAGGAGAAACAGTGAGACTCTATAGGAGGTTTGAAGAGCATTTGAATGGAAGGGGAGCAAATAATACAGCACACTTTGGTAATTACGGTAGTGTTCAATTAGTTGGATTGTATAATGTAGCAAATAATGATGCATTTGAGGAGTACCATAGTAGAGTTCCAACATTTGAAGAATGGAACTCCATTTGGGATTTGAAATGGAAATACAAGAACTGGAAGGATAAGCAAGAAAGTAACGAGTATGATTTTCTCATGGTTGAAAATCTAATTACTGAAATGTGTATATACCTCAACAAAAATAATGAGATTGATGTGAAAGGGGGTAAATATACAAAAAAAGCCACCTACAAACATAAAATCAAGTCATATCCTAAACATCGTCCTACATGTAAATGTGGGTATCCTGCTGAGGTATTCCTAAGCAAAAAAGACGAGATATGGTTCAAATGTGCTGTTGCAAATGCTACATGGGTTGAATATGAAAATGAGTGTTTCTCTGTTGCAGAACCATGCAATTTTCTTCAGAAATACAGCGATGATATGAAGTTGCGTCAAAAGCTTCAGATATTGGAAACGCGTGAAGCGAGTGATGAGGTAAAACGACTTCCAAAACTAAATCGCAAAGTAGGTGGGGACGGAAACTGGATACAAGAGGTACCGTGTAGCGTATGTAAAACTCAAAAATACACACCTGTATTCAATGATGGTTTCAGAGCATTGTGTAGAAAATGTACGGAACACCGATTTGATGAAGTAACTATAGTAACTATTAAGCCTGTGTATGCTTTCATTCCAGATAGCGATGAAGAGTAAAACCATATAAGGCTATCTCATTTTTATATTTCAGGACTGCGTTTAATCCCGAAAAATGATATCTTGTATAATAGTAAGATGAAACAACCGCCTGACAGGCACATGCCCTATTATCGGGCAATTAAGCAAAGCTTAAAGAACATCGTGAAGTGTCCCGAACATCAAGATGTTGTTTTACAAACGGTCATGTCCGCTCACCGCATCGTCATTCATACCCTTCAATTCCTAAAGTTGTACCTCCTCCATCACTACGACCTTACTTCTACCCTTCCCACGGTGGATGAGGTCCTCCTGCTGAACATTATGAAAGTGTTATGTGAAGAGAGTACGGCACATGAGGGGGATGTAGTAAAAAAGCAAGGACGACCTCCTAAAGCGGAAACCGTGGCGCTCAAAACAGACCTTTTGTCATTTCATCGGGAGCATTACAAGCCAACCATGATGCATAGCGAAGCTTTGAGCTACAAGAACATGAATACCGTATTAGCCTATATTACTACCGACTTACTTACGGTGTATGAGACAAATATCAAGCAACACTATGTGAAATACGTAGAACGCTTTATCAATGTGGTGTTTCTGAAAAAAGAAACGTGCGTATCTATGTCCAAGGGAGAAAAAGCAGGTTTTACTGCTTTTCTACGCAAAATCAGGAACCAGCTGCTCTGTGGCGAGGCATGTCCCGAGCTGCAACAACATATCACACATATCCGTCCATCTCGCAAGTTCCAAAAAGACAACTTGTACTACGACCTGCAATGTACGCCACAAGACTATCTGCCTTGCATGTTGTACATGATGCGGTGGGTAGAGGCTCAAGAACAAACCATCTACAATGTATTCCCTCTCCGTACGGATATTATTCCCAAGTACATCCGTTTGGACACGACAACTATCGTACAACTGTTCATCACGTCCCAAAACCGTAACAAGTATGGAACAAAGGACGAACTACTCACGAAGGGCAATCTCGTGCGTCGTCAAACAGACATCTGGGAGTTCTTCTTCCGCACGGAGAAAAAGTGTTTTGCCACCCAACCTTACAACCCTTATCAGTTCAGCTTTATGATAGAAACAGATGGTATTGCTTGTTCTATCCTTTGGGTACGCAAGGACATGGTCGGCAAACAGTTCAAACCAAAACTTACCCCATCCAAAGAGACATACATTGAGGATGTTGAACCTATCCAACTGCAAGGAAAGGTCGTTGTTGGCATTGACCCCAATAAGAGCGACCTCATCTTTTGTAGCACCAAGAGGCAAGATGAAAGCATCCAATCCTTCCGATATACACAAGACCAGAAACGCAAGGAGACCAAGGACAAGAAATATCGTAACCTGCGGGATGAACTCAAGACCATTGTGAAGGTAGATGGGAAAACACCCCAAGAATGGGAAACCGAGCTAAGCGACTATAATCGGAAGTCACTCCAAGTAGATGCGTTCAAGCAATATCTAACAAAGAAGAACGAGGTAAATACCAAATTGCTCTCCTTCTATGAAGGGCAAATTTTTCGGAAGCTGAAATGGAATGCTTTTATGAATCGCAAACGCTCCGAACACAAAATGCTCCATCGCTTCCGCTCTATCTTTGGAACTCCTGAGGATGTCGTGATTGGATTTGGAGATTGGGAACAACGCAAACAGATGAAGTTCAAAGAGCCAACCAAGGGCAAAGGAATGCGAGAGTTGTTTCGCAAGGCGGGCTACGATGTCTATCTGGTGGATGAGTTTCGCACCAGTTGCCGATGCCACAAATGTGAAGGAGAATGCACCACTTTTCGTGAGTGTCAAAATCCACGACCATGGAAAAAGAATGAAACCACCCTACGACATGGGCTTCTCATGTGTAAGACATGCACAGGTCTATGGAACAGGGATGTGAATAGTTCTTTGAACATCCATCGTGTTGTGGAACACCATCTAGAAGGGAAAGGGAGACCTGAGTACCTTCGCCGACAATCAGTCAGTGCCACTACATCGGTGGTACAAAACCAAATTTTACACGAGGATGCAAAGCCTCAACATTGAAATGGAGATATGTGCGACAGAAAATCGTCCATTTTAAAGTTTCAATGGTGTAAAGGGCATTGGGGTTTTAAATCTAAATCATGTCGGCGTACGCCGTCATTGAAGAGTCGGGCGAATACAGTTCCTTTTCGTACGAACCGGTGGCCGTCTTTCGGAAAGAAGAGGACGCATACGCCTATGCTGAGGTGCTTACGACTAGGCTCTCGAATAAAAAGAAAATTGCAGCGCTACGATGCGAATGGGTACAAGATTGTGAATACGTGGTTCGCAATATCTTGGACGGGGACAAAATGACAATGGGCGAGGAGGACAATCAATTTGTCAAAGAGTTGCGCGACGCTCAAGAATGGCGGGCTCAACAAGACATTAAGGACGCACAAGAACGGATTGCGAAAAATGCCGAGCTTGATGCGGAGATTGAAAGGAGGGTTCTTGCCTTTTTGGATTGGTGGGACACGGGGATGCACCTAAACCGTGCGTTTGATTCTGAAGGAAGAAAACGCGCAGATGGGCCGTTGGTACAAAAGTACGCACTGAAGACTCTTAACAAGCGCGCAATGGATTGGTGTTCCGAGAACAAGGATAGCATAATTGTTCCTAGTATGTATAGACTTTGAGGACTTCGTAGATATATACATGACAAAGTAGAAAAACGAGAGAGATACGAAGGTTTGTTACGGGCGTGGTGTGCTCTCATACCATCTTTTAAAGGGCGTAGTAAGGGTCAGTCTGAAGACTAAAAGGACTGTTTTTTATTTATTTGTTTTATATTCACTAAAATTATTTTTGAAACGCTAAAAAGTGAAAGTTTTCCTATACTTAGTACATAAAGTACAAGAAGTACGAATATATAAAAAACGAAGAATATGTAAGAGTTGGCACGGGCGCAGTGTGCCACCATGCCATCTTTCAAAGGGTACAGTAAGGGTCAGTCTGAAGACTAAAAGGACTGTTTTTTATTTATTTGTTTTATATTCACTAAAATTATTTTTGAAACGCTAAAAAGTGAAAGTTTTCCTCTACTTAGTACACTAGGACTAAAAGACTCTCTTTTCAGAATTGTTTTTCTATTCAAAATTACCCCCTCTAAAAAGTATCATTTTCCATGTATTTATTTCTATGCTTGTGACTTAGTAGCTTCGTTTGTATACCTTGACGTATGCACGCATACTTATGTGGTCGTAAATATAAGATAGAGAAACACATGTCTTCAAGGTTCGAATGGTTTGGATCATAACGCTTGAAAACACAGTTCTTTAATATAACAATGGCAGTAGTACACATTGCCGTGGTAGCCATCATGACGTTCTCAATGAGCCATCCTTTGGATCGATAGACGTACACGTTTTTCAATGTTCTCATCCATACATTTTGGTTCTCTGGATGTTCGTCATTGAAATATATAAGATCTATGAGCTTAAGTGCACCATCTGTGCTTTGTTGTGATAATGCATAAAGTGTACTATCACTTATGTAATCAATGTTTTCATATCCAAAACAGTTCTTTTTTATTAACGAAGGTTGTGGGCAGATTGATGTTGTAAGCGTGGTTTGCTCTAGCGTTTCATTAACCGGTTCTTTTGTACAAACACGCTCATGACCTAAGTGTCCTTTTTTTGATGAAAAGCACTTACTACACTTTGAACATGTGAATGGTTTGTCCTTCGTAATGAATAATGTGTTTGATAACGTAGTCAAATCATCATTAGAAACGATAGGGGCGCACATTGTTTTCGTCTTCAAATGTTTTTTAAAATTGGACATATAATCAGTTGTGTATCCGCATCTAGGGCAAGTATTCATGTTGCTTTATAATTGGAAAAGAAAAAAATACCGGGAAAATGATACTTTTTGGTTAGATACTATTTTATGGGATCAAAATTTTAAAAAGTCATTCTGAGTCTTCAAAATCGTTAATAAAGAAAGAAGTACCGGGAAAATGATACTTTTCGGTTGGATAATATTTTATGGGATCAAAATTTTAAAAAGTCATTCTGAGTCTTCAAAATCGTTATTAGAGAAAAAAGTACCGGGAAAATGATACTTTTCGGTTGGATAATTTTTTATGGGATCAAATTTTTGAAAAGTCATTCTGAGTCCTCCTATTCTACGAAGTCTAGGGATCCGGGAAAAAACGAGTGGAAAAAAAGACAAATCACCTTTATTTTCTCCATTGGAATAGAATTAAAAAATGTCAGTCCGAGTCCTAAGCAGGCGGTTTGTTTTTCTCTTTTTTACCCGAAGCAAATATTTTTTGGTGCTCAATATGAATCTCTTTACGTATTTCATCAACGATTTTACGGTACGCTACTATGTCACCTTTTGCTATGTTTGAGCTTTCGTCGTATCGTTTGCCAAATAGTGTCCATCCCGTTACCAATGATGTGTTTGCAATGGCATCGTTCATCTCTATCTTTACATGTTTCGCAAGATTGGACATTACTTTTGACATGATTATCCGCTCTTTCATCAAGAACTCTATGTGCTCCTTGTCCGTCCACGTACTCGAGTCCTCCGGTGTGTACCTCAAGAAATGCTCGAGCCACCGTTGGGGAAACATGGGGTCATCTTCGGGCAACGGGGTGTCCATTCACAAAATGTATTGTAATCTCCTTAACCAACTTATGGGATTTTAGTTACATAGATCAGAGATCAGTTAAATGGGCCAACGCGGATTCGAAATTCACACCGTAAAAGAATGCATCGGTCTTGATGGATTTGATGTGACTCACGGCTTCATCATAGGAAAACCCCTTCTTGAACATAAGATAGGCTGCGACAAGCGCACAGCTCCGTTGCTGTCCGGCTAGGCAATGGACGAGCACCTTTTTGCCACATTGGACATGTTCTTCTATTGCTTTGAGAAGGTCCGGTGCTTTTTCTATGAAAGTATCGAACGCCTCTTTGCTACGGTCATCGTTTATAGGGAGCCTCATGTCAATGCGGGCGGCGGTGCGGGGTGCCGGTGGTGGAGGTGGGAATGGTAGGTCCTTTGTACAGTTTATAATAAGATCAATGTCAGCAGACAAGGCCGATAGGGTGGAGTTGAAATTCCCAAGGAAAACATAGGGAACAATCTCAAACAATGTGTCTACGTTGTGTCTGACAAGATTACCTATTTGGGACCTCTCTTGAATCATATTTGCTAAAGCCGTCTCAAGACATGTATTGGTCATAGCCTTTGTTATCTGTTATAACAAAAGTTAGGTTTAGGCACATTGAGTCCTTTTTTTCGACTTCCTTATTAGAACCCCGTAATGGAAGTTGATGCCAAAACCGCGCAAATAAAGCGTAACCGTAGCTCTCAAAAGTCTGCTAGCTCGGCCAGCCCGGGCGATAAAGACAAAGCTATGGACGATTTGACCAACATCTTTAAGAAGACACGGTTGGACGAGGGTGCGAGCGAGAGTCAAGTAGCAACGACAAAGGCGACCGCCAAAGCCAAAAGTAAAAGTGCGTCACCCAAAGCCATAGCCATGACGGGCGTTGAAGAAGCCACAGAAGCCACAGAAGCCACAGAAGCCCGAGCGAGCGCGTCTAAGATGGTGTTGGATACCGAGCGCGCGAGCGAGAAATTTCAAAACGCTGTTGAGGAATTGAATGAACAAACTAGAAAGTTTGCTGAGATCATGACGATCATCACAGATTTTGAGCGCACAGTTGATGGATTCTTGAGCACCATGAAAAAAGACCACCAAATTGGCCTATATGCTCACTCGGTCATGGAGCAAAACATTTCAAGTATGCTATCGGGTGACATTAGAATGTTACGCGACACAGTGAAAAGAATGTCCGTCTTTCCGGGCCAGCTCGTGAAAGAAGTTCGCGCCTTTCCTGAAAAGGTTATAAAGGGTATTGAGGGCGTACAATTCTACTCCAAATCAGAAGAATACTCTAAACTCAAATTACCCGAGAGAGAGCGGTATTTCTCGTATTTTGCACAAGGAACATTCTATTCGCCGGCAGGACTACTCATCAAAGCCATTGGGTTTCCCACCATTCTCAGCAAAACGGACAGCAAAAGTAAAAGAGAGGTTCTATCAAAGATCCATTCATTCAAGCGCATGTTTCCGACTTACTCATTTACACGTCTAGAATTGGAATTCATAAGGCGTTGGTTGAACACCGGCAAAGTGCTCTTTGGTCTCAATAATCCTAACGAGAGAAAATTAACAGAAGAAGAACAAAAAACACGATACTTGCCACTTTTGATGGCCCTTTTTGGAAAAGATACTTTCCGATATTTTGGCGAAGAGAAAGCCTTGAGTCCCCAATCCCGATATGAACAACTCACTAAAATCCGTATGGAAGAGTTACGCGTTATCGACCCATCGCTCACTAAAGCACAACGACGATACCGGGCGGAAAATGAGGAAGAATGATCACCGTGTTAACATTCTATTCGCCCGGAGGACTCCTCATCAAAGCCATTGGGTTTCCCACCATTCTCGGCAAAACGGACACCAAGACCAAACGAGAGGTTATGTCAAAGATCTATTCATTCAAGCGCATGTTTCCCAATTACTCATTTACGCGTCTAGAATTGGATTTCATTAGGCAATGGTTGAACACCGGCAGAATGCTCTTTGGTTTCAATTATTCTTACAAACAATTAACAGAAGAGGAACAAAAGAAGGACTACTTGTCTCTTTTGATGGCCCTCTTTGGAAAAGATGCTCTCAAATACTTTGGCGAAGAGAGCGCTTGAGCCTCCGAACCCGATAAAGACAAACGGTTCTAGGCAGGAGCAGATGATTTACACTACACGGTGAAGAAGCCCGCAACAGCTAACGATCCGGGCGGTCATAGGCCCCGAGCTTGATCACCTCCATCACGCGCTGGGCCTTTTGCCACACCTCGCGCTCCTCCTTGAGCTCGTCCAAGGCAAGGTCCGCCCCAATGAACTCCAAGACCTCCGTCGCTTCCCGGTAGTACTCTTGGAGTTGCTTCAAGTTCTTTCCGTCTAGATAGACTTGAATACAGCGCGAGATGTGGAAGCTTATCATCCCAAAGACCTCCGAATCGTTGCGCGCCTCCCACTTGTTGTCCCCAACGTGGACGTACGAATAGTTGCTCCTCATGTTCTTCTTTTTCACTGGCAGATTGTTCTTGTTCTCCAAAACC
>Ga0209354_10000839_pt1 | contig 13874 bp, 34 predicted proteins | sample LauGreSpBDMM15DD_2_FD_187562 | JGI IMG/M metagenome (GOLD analysis project Ga0209354, IMG submission 187562) | Freshwater lake microbial communities from Lake Michigan, USA - Sp13.BD.MM15.DD (SPAdes) (version 2) | ecosystem: Environmental > Aquatic > Freshwater > Lake | place: Lake Michigan...
GTTTACAGCAATATTAGACATCTTTTGTGCAATAGTGAGCACACGAGCGAATTTAACGCTGTAAACACGTTTGGGGCCTATATAAATCAACAACTTACAAGGCCCCAAACTAGCTAAAACGAGCTTAAAACACGTGTCCCACAAAGTTCTCGTAATCGTAGAATGCAACTAAAGTACTATCTTTTAAGTATACTGTGATGCCTCCCAAGTCCTCGCGAACTGTAAAGGCAGTTGCCTCTGCTACGAGCCCCTCTGCTAACTGTTCGCAATCTTCCATCTCGTCCCGTGCCTCAAACTGTTTAAAGTTAATACTGTAATTTGGGCCCACGCTGTTTATAGCGTTGCATTGTGCAGATGTTAACATAGTGTCGCTCCTTGTTAGTAAGTGTATATTATAGCACAAAACAAAGACCCTGTCAACTGGCGGGTCTTTGTTATTAGATAATATTAATCTTCTATATAATAATCAAATGCACAAGCTAATGCATTAAATGCATCTTGTATATCTTCATTATCTTCATAATCCTCCATGATAATCTCTTGCATTTGCAACATTAAACTAGTAAGTTTATCTTTTGTAGTAATAGTTTCTGACATGATAATCCTTTTTATAACTGTTCGATTAATGATAATGTAAAGTCTATAATATAAACTTTATGGCCCGGTAATACATTATAAGCGCGACACGCTTCTGAAGCGGCATTTTCGGTTGTATAATAGTTAATAGTTTTAGTATTAACGTTAATGATTGCGTACATAGTGTCCTTTTTGTAATGCCTAATTTTACAGCCAAAAAGCGCACTCGTCAAGTTGCAAAAAAACAACACTACAGCGAGCAGGGTCTCTCACAGCCGGTTGACACTTTGGCATTTTGAGCTTATAATAATGACATGTTCGAACATAGTGGGGGTGGACGGCGACTGCGGGCGTTAGACCTAAGTTAGTTGGCACTAACTAGCCTTGTGGATAACCTGTGGATAACTTTTTCGCTGCAAATTAATAAACTTATCCACAAGTTATTAACAGGTTATCCAAACACTAGTTATCCACACGTTATGCACAGGGTTATACACATAGAAAAATTGTAAACAGAAGTATTACCCCGCCCCTGTTTTCTAGCTTTCTGAATCGGTCTCCCCTCCCATAACTAGCTCATAAACTAATAAGGGGAATGGTGCTAGTATATAATCCGCGGCTACGTCCAGATCAATAAACGACTCTATATCACAACGAGTCGCAGTTGCTTTAAAGCAGTATATACGTAGAGTATCCGAGTCTTTACTTACTGCTACTGAGTGAGTTCTAAACTGTATATAACCTAATGCCTGTATAGTCATAGTGAATGTCCGGTCAGATACTGTATATATCAGTTAATGACAGTTTGACACCGTACATCTAGAATGTGGAAAAGTGCAATCTAGATACTAGCCACTTGCGTATATGACTCGCTAACGGTGGGTATATGATAGGAAAAGTGTGAAATTGTGTGGAAAAGTGCAATAAAGTGTGATGGATTCGTGATAAAGAGTCAATAGCGTGAATGGCCACCATGCGTATAGGGTCGCACAGACGGTGACCTCCGATGGCGAGAGAGGCATAGCTCAAATGGTTTTCTACCAGATTCTCAATCTCTCCCCAAGTTCCCATACTCAAAAAAGTCACACGCTTATAGTGTAGATCCTACGAATACTGTTCGGCCAACTCTGTTAAAATTCTGCGACCGCTTCCGCTTCGCGGCTAGAACAACCGGGACTCTTGATCCTGCCAATTCTGCGCAGCGGGGCCTTTGTGCTTGTGTGTATATAGCGGCGTTATATATAGAATACCGCAGCGGGGCCTAACGCTGTATAGTGTGTATATACAGTAAATACTATCACTATGCGAGTATGTGTAACCTGTGCTAGTAACAGCAGTGAGATCGATCAAATATATCGTTATTGTCAAGATAACGGTCTGCTCATGCACACTGGTGCGTATATATATGCGGATGAAACCTATTGGATTTGGCGCATTGAAACAGAAGCTTGTCCCGCACTCACTTGGTTACTGTTAAAGTATCCCAATCAGCTACGTGTATTTTAACAGCGGGGCCTGTGCTAGCGGATCCTGCACCCACTACTACTATCACAGTCAGCTGGACTTAGTCATAAGAAAGCCCCAATTAAGGGGCTTGTGTTTATAGAGTGGGTACTCTAAGGGCGGCTAGATTAAACTAGGCCCATAGCAAGAGCCTTGTAACCAGCGGCTACAATCTTACGACTTGGCTTGCCAATGACATACTCAGTAACTGCCACGCCATTGCCTGCTACACGCTTGTTTGCATAAACAGCGTAGCCTGCTTGACGGATACGGCTAACTTCTGCTGACATATTTTTAATGCCAAAACGCTTGGTAGCCTGTGCTGGAGTTACTCGCTCGCCTGTGTAAAGGGCGTTGAATAATTTGAATGTCTTTGTTTCTGTGTTAAACATGAGTTTTTCCTTTGTTATGTTTATCTGCGTTACCGCAGTGTTACTATTATAGCAGGGGTTGTTATTATCTGCTAGCATTATGGCTGAGTTTCTCGAGGTTTTATAGCCATTTCTTTTGATATCACATACTCGCTATTTGGCACCAATCGATGTGCATTGTTAATAGCTGACTCCACATCTCGACCCTGGCCCACAAACTCATTGGTGTCTTTACGATATAGATAGCAGTGATCGCCCTGCCATTCTACACGCAGTTCAATTAACTGTGTGGCGTCAGCTTCTAGGTCTTCTGCGTATTTGGTCAGTATTTTACTGTAGCGTTCGGGGTTAACCAAGAGATCTTCTATGGTCTTGCGCCACTGCGTCCAACGGCCCCATGCATAGGCCATGAGCAGATATATAACAAACTCGATCCAGTGGATTTCAAACATCATGTTTCCTTGTTAACTCACATACAAATAAAAATCGCTGATAGGCTCTCTGCACATTAGGGTCTGTGAGCAGGCGTTCAGCTTCAGCTTGTAGGGCTTCGATGCCAGCTTGGGCCACTTCACGAGCAGAGGGTATCTCCACGTAGTAGCGTTCATCCCCAAAGGCCTTGCTTAGATTCTCCCAGGCCAGCCGTTGAGCCTCAGTAATGGGTCTACGATGGGCTCGCATTTCAGAGGCCTTGACTAGGGCTTGGCTGACTGCATCCTCTGCTAGCCTACCCGCGGCTATCATAGGGGCCAAGGCCGCAGTGACATTATAACGGTAGCTTCGACCCCCTGGGTATACTGATATTAGATGGTCACCTTGGGGTAGGCCATCCATTATGGCTGGGTCATACTCATGTACAGCAACATAGCGTCGACCCTGCCGTTCATACAAAATTCTTTTGCTCATGTCTAATCCTTCTACATTCTTCACGTACAGCCGGAGGGTAGTCAGGGTGGAACTCAGCTAGGCTACAGTCATAGACCCTGTAGCTTTCACGGGGTATGATGAGCCAAAGCACCCAGGTCAGAACCACGGCCACCATGCAGGCTATGATGATCAAGGCCAGGGTCTTCATTGGATAACCCTATCTTCTTTATACAGTCTATCTGAGTAGAGCCTGTGTCCACGGGCCCTTACTAGATCAACTATCTCCTGGGGTGTGTCTCTAAACATCGCCTGTATGTCCTTTAGGCTCACGTCGGGCTCTACCTGTACTGTGTAGATCTCGTAGTTACGCTGGGGGTTGGCTCTGGCCCTGAGTATTAGGAAATCCAAGTTGGGTATGCGAGCTGAGGGCTTCTCACCCTTGAGGGCAGCCCACATCATGTCCTTTTCAAAGTCAGTTAGGTTGCAGGAGTACTCTAGACCCAGGCAGTCCCAAACTAATAGTAGGGTATGGGGTTGGGTGCGTTTCTTAGACATGAGATTTAGCAATCAGTTTGAACAAGCCCTTCTTGTGCTTGGGTTGCCAATACTGGGCTCCTTCTCCACAGTTTTCAGGCTTAGAGGCCCACGTCTGGCGAGACACACTGCATCGTTCCCAATAGGCCTCTTCATGCTTGGGTCCTGTTACAGGGTCCACTGTGGTCTTGGCTTCCACATGCCTTAGACGACAGCGTAGGGCAATACTAGGAGGTAACCACCAGTCACTCCACTGTCTAAAGCTGTGTTTGCAGTCTTTGCATAATAGTGTTTCAGTCACGATTGATCCAATCTTGTGCTCGTTGACGTGCCGCTTCTGGGTCCTGCTCATAGCCTTTGATAGCTTCAGTAAGTGCTTCTGTAACCAGCTGGTTGAATGTGATATCACGCTCATGTGCTAGCTTCATGTATTTGAGTAGTTCTGCATCGGGCATGTCAATTGGTATGCTTACACGGGTATCGTAGTCTTCGCCTGCTACAATGCTCAAGGCCTTTTGGATCCAGTCATCATCGCATTCTAGGTCAATCCACTTGGTGTCGTCCCAGGCTTCATCGTCTCTACGTTCTTCCTTGTAATCTTCATTGATCAAGCGATAGGCACGGTTGTGTTTGTAGTCACAGGCCTGTACTTCGTAGACTTCTTGTGTCTTTTGATCAAAGATAATCTCCAAACTGTAGCCATCTTGCTCACCGTTCCAGCTGTCCAGTGCATAGGCTCCACCGTAGGCATAGTATTCACTGCCCTCAGTGATACGATAGTCAGCGACTTCCATCCATTCTTTAAGTGTAATCATTTTGTTTCCTTAGTTCATTACGTATTTGTTAAAAAACTCTTTTGTACGAGCAGTTGCTAATGTAGTTGCTTTATGATCGTAGGCCAAAAAGTGTCCTTGAAAAGTCCTAGGTTGATCTCTGTTATCAAAACTGTGAGGTGCACCTGGGTACACAAACAGATCATAGGGCTGGTCAACTGGCATGTGTATCACTTTATGACATTTACTAACAGGAGTCCACCCGTCAGCATCACCGGAGTGTATCTGCAACGGAATAAAACCATATCTAAAGTCCTGTCCTACATAGGTTTTACCACAATAAGGATAGTAGGCGACAGCAGCCGAAATACCTTTAAAGTGTCGATCTCCTACTACATTAAGAGCAGTCGATCCACCATGACTGTAGCCAATCAACCCAATTTTGCCACGGTGCCACGGCTGTGCCTGAACCCATTTGGTTGCTTCTGCTATATCGCCAGCTCTAGCAGTGACAGTTACTTCAAAAGGCTCTGAACATAAATTCCATACTCGACGTTTGGTTAACGAATCAACCATAACAACATTGTAACCCCAGTCAGCTATTTCTTTGGCTTTGAAATAGTTAAAAGGACGAGTCATCATACCATCGCATCCGTGTGCCAAAATGATTGTTGGCTTGGGATTAGATTTATTTTGAATAACCTTTACAGTATCTTCGATAGGAGTAGCAACACCTGAAACAGCAGTACATCCGCTGACAAGTATTGCACAGGCTAAACTAATTGCTAGACGTTTCATAATTCAATTGCCTTTCTAAAAACAATTTCTTGGCGTGCAAATGCATCCAATTCCCAGGGTTGATCCAGATAATGTGTACGCTTATTATAACGCTTGCCCATCCAGATCCTTGCTTGATTTGGCAAGAACTTCATTTGTCCTTTAGCCAATTGTCTAACGTGTACCATTTCGTGTGCCAATGTTGTGCCCATTTCTAATAGGCTAGCTTTGGTAACTCGCTTTGGTTGTTTAATCAATACTAGGTAACAGTCCGCAATTTCAATATTGAGTGTGGCACCTTGCATGCCTTCTTCAATTTCATCTGTGACTTTGATTAGCACAGCACGACGGCTACGAGTCAACCCTAACTGCTCAATCATAGAAGGCATAAGGCTGTATAAGAACTTGCTGACATTTGGGTTTGTTGCTTCAACTAGGTGTTCCATGTTCTGCTCTCTGTTGCGTGTATGTAGCTATTATACAATAAAAACAACAGCTTGTCAACGTCAACCAAAGACATTGACAACCAAATGGATATCCTATATAATAAGCACATGTCTAATTAGAAAGGCTTGTATGCAGGTTCGTGTAGCAAATCCACAGTTCAATCGTCCGGGTATTTGGTCATTTGATCAGCCCCACCACTTTGACTACGAAGGCGATGAAGTCAAACTCAAATGGACAAACTCAAACCAATTGGCCTTGTCCACGGGCAACCCAGAGTTCCCTGTACGTATCATTGCACGAGATCGCATCATCGCCATTGACAATGTTGCATTTACACAACAGGTGAGTGCGGCCAAGGTGGTAAAGGGTTCCAAAGGCGAAACCTATGTGGTAACTGGCGGCACCTGTACCTGCCCCGGATTTACCTTTAGAAAAACCTGTAAGCACATATGAATATCACTGTTAGAAAAACAGATAAGAGATTCACCGGCTCGGACATATTCCATTATGTTGTAGATATCAAAAATGGATCTTTCCCTGTAATTGCTAATAGATTTAGCAAAGCTCAGAAACTCAAAAAATTCCAAGAGGTTAGAGATTGGTGTATACAAACTTGGGGCATGAGCTGTGAGCGTGAACACTATCTACAACTGTTAGGAGATGAGTTCGAAGTTAATGCTCATTGGTGTTGGCACAGTGAGTTCTACGACATTAAGATCTATCTGCGCACTGATAAAGAAGCCAACTGGTTTAAACTCAAATGGCTATGACGATTACTATTGAAGGTCGAGATCCAACTGCTATACTAGGTATAGTTGCAGAACTACGTGCTAGTGGTTTAGTGCAGGGTGTACATTTTGACTTTGCCTACAACCAAAGCCGTTGGGATCCTATGATTGGTGACGTTAAAGGCTTTACCAATTTTACATTTTACGAAGAAAAGTATTCAACTCTATTTGCATTAAAATACCTATCATGACAACAGAACTAGACCAATATATACTTGATGAGGCTGGCAAACGACTAGGTGAGCATATTGATCGTATGGTGCTGGCCGGTGCAGGATTAGTATTTGATTACTATCTAGAACACGGCCGTGGCACAATCTGCGGCCAGGAGTATCTCTCAGTGGCTCCAATAAATGCAGAAGCACAATGGAGTGATATGATGACGTGGATGGTCAAGACGTTTGGCCCTACACCCTTTGATAGTATATGGACACCCAATCAACGGTGGCATGTGAACAATGCCAAGTTCTGGTTCCGTGATGCTAAAGACCGTGATTGGTTTGTGTTGAGGTGGACATGACAGGATTCAACAGTAAACGAGCAATGGCTATTGGCAGGCAAACAGGCAACTCAGAGTTCAATCAAACTATGCAAAAGTTCTATGATATGCAATCTTCTCCTAAGATCATTTGGCATCAACTGCCCGGACGTAAACTCAAAGCCACATGGTTGCCTCAACAAAGAGGATTTGAAATGGGATTAAAAGAATCAGATATGGATCCAATCCAAAAGTGGTGCCAGGATTCAAACTGTGGCAAACGTATTAGTTTTGATATGTTTCAATTCAAAACAGATAAACAGATAACCATGTTTCTATTAAGGTGGAGCTCATGAAGTACTCATTCAAATGGACTCAGCCATATAGACTTGACTATGGCTATCAAACTGTGTATAATACACAAGAACAGACAATAGAAGCCATACTAGCGGTCAGTCCAATGTTAGAAGCTCTCAGTATTATTAATAGAATTAAACAGTTATGAAAATTGTAAATTGTGAAGTTGGTATGTTTAGATTACCCGGAGTCATAATTGAAGCCGAGCAAGACGAAACTATTACTGAAGATCAAATTAAACAAATGGAAGACTGGTGTAACAGTGAGTTTGGCACAGGCATGCGCATGACTGACAAATTGTTTAGTTTTCGAAAAGAATCACAAAGGTCTTGGTTTATTTTAAGATGGAGTGGAGAAGAAAAATGAAAAAGTTGACAGCATCTTTGTTAGCAGCCGTAAGCATCAATGCAGCCGCATCTCTATCTATTACTCCAATGACCATTGACTGCAGGCATGCAGCCGCAATGTCACGTGACTTAGAACAGATCATTGCTAAACCAAGTGTATCTAACAGACAATGGGATACCCTGTTTGCCACAGTGGCAGGCAATCGAACAGACCAACAACGAATCCAATCAGCGAAAGAAATCTTATGGACCATAAGAACACAGTGTGTGGGCTATTAATTAGTCTAGCCACACTAACAGCACAATCAGAATGTTATGTACGCAATGCCACAGTCAGTAAGCTGACAGGCGCAATTGAACGAACTACGGACGTAGAACGATCCATTCTTCCACATGGCAAGGGCGGATTCAAATGCCAAATTACCTTTAGAGCCTACATTGATGGTAAATGGCATTTGGCTATGGGCGAAGACATTGGTAATGCCAATGCCAGTTTAGATCAAGTCTGCGCCAAGGCCATGCAATCAGGACGTATCAACATAATGGAATCAGTGTCCGGGACCAAAGTAACAGGTAACCAAGAAATGATCTGCACAGATCGACCATTACCAGAAAGTCGTGCAGTGGTTAATATTGGAGATACAGTTTGGGAAAGCGAAGTCCAAATGCATCCAATCCATCGTAATCCATTTAGTTATCGCGGCAGCTACTGCCGTTGGTTTGTAGAATCCAAACCACAAGTGGGCAAAGTAGATCTTACACAGGGTATTATTTGCCGCAGTCGTGATCAAACGGCTTGGCTAGTAGTTGACAAGTGGTAATAATTCACGTATAATAAACACATCGCAAACACACACAGAAAGGCTTATATGCGAAATTTTGTTATTGGTACAGTCTTTGGACTAATTCTAGCTACTGTTGGATTCAGCGGTATTGCTCGTATGTTAGATAAAGGTGTAGATACAATTAAAACTCAATCGCAGGAGATTGCACGATGAAATCATTATTTGTAATCGTGTTAGCTACTATGCTCACAGCCTGCGGCACAGTCCGCGGTACTGCTAGCGGATTTGTAGGCGGTGTTGGCATTGATGTAAACACTGTTGGTGACGGACTTGGATCACTCGCAGATAAAATTAAACCTGAAGGCAGAAAATGAAACGACTTTTAACTTTACTCCCCCTTGTAGCTCTACTTGCCGCATGTGGCACAACTGATCCTATGGCTAAACGTGCTGAACAAGAACGTGATCGTCAACAACGCAATGTTGAGCGTACAATTGACAAAGCACCAAAGTGGATGACAGAACTTCCAACTAGTAGTTCAGCAGTCTATGCCGCTGGTACTAGTGTCAGTGGTGACTACTCTATGGCTATTCACAAAGCCAAAGCTGATGCCTACGGAAAGATCTGTATGAGCGTTGGTGGTACCGCCAGTCAACAGACTAAGATCTATCGCACTGACAGCGAAGCAACTAGCACTGAGTTTAGCGAAATGGCTTTGAAGTCTAGCTGTAAGGAAGTTGACCTTACTGGTGTAGAAGTTCCTAAGGAAGGCATTAAAATGATTCCAGAAGGTAATAGATATCGCGCCTATGTGTTGGTTGTTATGCCAACAGGTGATGCCAATGTTCTACGTCGTGCCAAAGAGGCTGCACGTCAACGTGAACTGGCAGCGGCACGAGCACCACAGGCTCTTAAAGAGTTGAACTGATCATGTTGAGACTTGCTACGGCTATTATGGCATTGGCAAGTCTCACAGGGTGTGCCGCTTACAATACAGTCAGTGTTGCTAGTGTGGTCACGACGGGTAAAAGTATTGTAGATCACGGAGCCAGTCTGGCTACTGGTGCTGACTGCAACATGCTCAAACACTTATGGACTGGCAAATACATTTGCGAGCAGTCTCTCACCTATAATCAAAATCCATTATGAGTAGTCTAGCAGAATACTTTGAAGCTAATAGACCTAAGCCTAAATATCATGTTGGCGATAGGGTTGAAGGTACGTATCAAAAGATTCCCTACGTTGGAACTGTCTACACAGACAATATGCGTAATGATCTAGAAGGCCCAATGGTATCAATACATTTAGATCTTCCTATGAAGATAGATAAAACTTGGCACACTATTATTCGTGTTAAGTATAAAGACATTAAAGGACTACGTAAATGAACGGAACACCCTCAAGCTCTAGCCCAGGCATATCAGGCTTTATTGAAATATTCGACGGTCGATTGAATAAGATGAAGTTGCACCTTAAAGAAGAATTGAGCAAGGCCAAACACGATAGAGACCGTAAAGCAATAAGCAGGATTATTGCTGATGCTAGAAAGTTAAACAAGACACTGAAAGAAATGCGTAATGCCAATACCAAACTGTGTCCACATTGCGGAGAAAAATTATGATTAAAGGAATAAACTCAAGCGGACGCTACTTAACTGTATCAGGAGGAAGCCCTTCTAGTACTTACATCAGTCCGGGCAGTATTGGAGCCGGCATGTTGCGATATAATAGTAACATGAACTGCATCGAAGTCAACGACGGCAACATGTGGAAACAATTAGAAACAGGATATGCAACCGTTGAATTGAATCCAGAAACAGAAAGTCTATTAGAATGGGCAAGGCTGGAACGTACCAAGCAACGAGTCCTTGCAGAACGTATTGAACAAAATCCTGCGCTGAAGAAAGCCTATGAAGCTGTAGTTCGAGCACAGGAAAATTTTGATATCTTAGATACGATTGCAGGTAATGAAGAACCTGGCATCGTCGTAGGTTATAACTTTAATACTCCATGAAGAAAACACTAGTGGCTATAGCCCTGTATGCCGCGGGCTTTTGTTATGCTGGAGGTAGCTATGCTCTCTACAACTACGATAGAGAAGAATGGCAGGTAAGCTACAACTCATACGAAGTACGTAGCATTGCCAGCATCACCAAACTGTTTACTGCTGTGACTATTCTGCGCAGTGGTGTTGACCTAGACGAGCGGGTCAAGATAACAGGCAGGTCAAGTGGACGATTCCCACGTGGCATGATGGCCACACGTATGGATCTAATGAAGGCCATGTTGATCTCTAGTGATAACCTAGCGGCTGAAACACTAGCCAATACCTACCCAGGTGGATTTGATGTCTACTTAGAAGATGCTAATCGTTGGATCACCGGTTGGGGATTGATCAATACTCGTGTAGTAGATGCTAGTGGATTACTGGCAGGCAATGTCAGTAACGTAAACGATCTAGTCAAGTTTCTAGCAAAGATACAGGGCAACAGTGTTATCCGTGATATAACCAAAGAACGTAACACCACAGTGAGTGTGCCAAAAGGCAAGAAGTCATTAACTATCAATCTTAAGAACACCAATTCAACCTTGTTCCAATTTGACAACATCTTGATCAGCAAAACTGGCACTACCAATGCCGCAGGCAAGTGTGTGGTTATGATAGTAGAGAAAGCTGGAAGTCCTTATGCTGTGGTTATACTTGGACAGAAGAACTCACAGGAACGAGCCACATTGGCTAGCGACCTAATCACTATTAGACCAAACCCAAAGCCAGTAGAAGTTGAACCTGTATCAATAGACTTTAAGTTTCCAATATAATGGCTGTATCAGGAATGAACGATAAGGGGTTGGATTGGGACAGTAGGACTGGTCCAATGGGTGCTCCACGAGGCAAGATTGATCATGAAGTTATCGTTATAGACGATCGGGCAGTTCGCATTTACACAATAACGGCACATACATTTAGGATGGGCGATGTTGAGGATCCAATACTCTATGCCGCCCAGCCATTATACGAATGGGAGCATAGTGAAGAAGGACAATGGATTATGAAAAATGCAGTTGAAACTCCAGAATGGCATAGACATGCAGATCCATTTAATTATGGATATCAATTTGCTATCACAGCCAAACTCAAAGAACAAGATTATACACATTGGCTAATAAAGTGGAAGAAGTTGTCCACGTAGACATTTTGGACAAATTTAATTATAGTAACGCTTGACACTGAGCAACTATGATTGTATAATTAACGTATGGTTGAAACAGGGTGTATGGAAATAGGTCCATACATTGATCGTAGTAAATCTATTAATGCTGTAAATTAAGTCAGCGAAAGGTAAGTAAAATGACAACATCTTTAAGTCTCATGCAGGCCCCACATAAGTGGAATCAAAAACAGAGTATCAAACAGTTCTTATTCAAGTACAGTACTCCGTTTGAAATGGAAACAGACGCAATTGACTTGCGTACAATGGCCGAGAATTATCACGAAAAGATTATTCCACTAGAAGACATTCACCAAGCAATCGTTGCTGTCGTTGGACCAAAATTTCAAAATCGTGGACCATATACATACGATCCATCTGCAGGTATACAAATTACCTACCTGCCCAATTCATCTGCAAGTCCTAAACTAATTTACGCAGATTGGTCTGAGCTATTCCTTTGGACATTGTTCCAACGTGATGTAGCTCCAAACCATACTGTTAACATTGATGCAGACTTTGAGCATACTGCTGTCATTATGCCATGTGCTGTTAAGTTTACAATTAACGGCAAAGTCTACTATTGTGTGTGGGACGGTCACCACACACTGCAAGTATGTCGCTTACAGGGCTACACTAAGTTCCCATTGTGGGTTATTGATATTGACACAGTTTCGTGGTTAGAGATTACTAACGCTGGGTTTGACGCAACAGAAGAAGGCCGCAAACGATATGGTATTTGGTTAGCAGGTACTAACATGATCCGTATCAACTCTAAGAACAAACGTAAACTTCATGCATACGACGAGTTTATGATTAAACTAGAGTGCGGCGACAGCGAAACTATTGCCCTTAACAATATCCTTGTTAAGAATACTTGTGTTCCTAAGCGTCATTCTACGTCTGCAGGTGCGTTTACACAAATTAAGAGTGGTGTAGAATGCTTTGAGCTTGAAGACAAATACGGTAACAAGGGCATTTACTTTGATCGTGCGTTAGAAGTACATCGCAAGGCTTGGCCCAACACTCCGTTAGTCTTAGAAGTGTTCCGCCCACTTGCCTACTTGTATCATAAAGCAAGTACACAACACGGCACATTGGATGCACAGTTCGACACAGAACTTATTGCATTACTTAAAAAACAGTACGGTGATGCAGAGAGTGTACAGGGACAAATCAAAGCAAGTTATGAAAATGCCCTTTACACAGGTAAAGGTAAAGGGGTTCCTCAAGACACACATAAGATGCAAGTCATGAACGGTTTGATTAATCTGTATAATAGCAAGGTAGGCCGTGCTGTTTTACCGCCAGCTGACTATGTCTGGAAAGTCTAACATGATTAGGAAGGTGTTATACGGATTTAATTGTCCGTTTGCAAAATACACTAATCGAATTGCTGCCAAGGTAGGTATCACAGGTAATGCTGAGATACGCCTTGGCGTATATCAAAACTCCTTTAGTAAGGACAATCATACTGCCTGCTTTAATGTAGCCTACATAGGTCCAGCGAATGCAGTAGATAATTTAGAACGTGCAATCAAACGCATATATGACTGGCACATTGATAGGACAGGTCGCGGCCACTCAGAGTGGATAGGCGGATTAACTGCCACTGACATTGCAGTTATGATTGATAAGTTAATTGCAGAGGACGGCTATCTATTAGAGAAAGTAGATCCAAAGTTCCTACCTTTAACTATTGATAACATTGCTGAGTTTAACAAATTTTATAATATGGAAGAAGCAGATGAACATCCAAAAGTTTCTAGCACAAGACATCAATAAACAATTAGAGAAGGCCTGTATTTGGGGTCTGCGTTTACATTATCTAGCCAACGATCTGCGCACCTTTGCCAACGAAGTAGGCAGTAAAGAACTTAACACATTAGAACAGTACCATTGGTTCAATCAACACTTTGGTCCAGGCTTTGGCGCCGGTCCTGGATATCGTAGTGCCAGTAACGAAAACTATAACAACTTGGGATTCTGTATTAGAGAAACACAGAGCAACGTGTTAAACACTACAGAGAAGAAAGGCAACTTGGGTGCGGATCTTATTACAG
>Ga0209354_10000840_pt1 | contig 13867 bp, 11 predicted proteins | sample LauGreSpBDMM15DD_2_FD_187562 | JGI IMG/M metagenome (GOLD analysis project Ga0209354, IMG submission 187562) | Freshwater lake microbial communities from Lake Michigan, USA - Sp13.BD.MM15.DD (SPAdes) (version 2) | ecosystem: Environmental > Aquatic > Freshwater > Lake | place: Lake Michigan...
GCTCACAGACTGAGAATAATAGGAAGCAATACCACAGGCATCATCCCTGGTGTGTGTTAAACGGTTGATATCCATTCTCCTTCTGATAGATGTGTGATAAGGTTTTTATTGGCAAATATTAGAAGATGCGGCTATCTGATAAAAAACTAAGCAAGAAGTTGTGCGATTGTATTAAACAAGTACGAAAAACTGTTAAGGTAAGAAAGGGCGCCACGAAAGAAAAGGCGGCCATAGGAATTTGTGTAAAATCAGTCCTACAAACCCGGGGTAGAACATTGAAACGATTCTCTTGTGATACTAGGCAGAGCCTTGTATCGCAAAAAATCAAACGTGAAAAGTAAGAAGACCATTTTACACAAATTTTAGAATCTCTACGTGTTCAACCAAGGGATAACAGAACCGTTAGTTCCTCCATAGCATGCGTCATAATTGCCTTCCTTACATGACTTTCCAGGAATCTTATAGAGCCATTCCTGATATGACTTTTGGTCATTCGGTATTGTCGTATTCGGCTGAGTAAGAAACATACGCTGACCTTGTGTCTTACCAAATACATCAGTAGGGTCACTATACCATTGCGTCCTGAACATTGCGTCAAGTGCGACCTTTGATTCAGTAGTTGTTATATCTGGAGCAGAATCACGATTCGGAGCATACTTGTAATCATCCACCATGATATTCTGAAAAGGGTTTCTTGCAGATTTTGTGGTTTGTGTTAGAGTCGTTAATTCGCTACCTTCCACACCTATGTCATTCATATCGGATATGTCATTTGCGAAACCTTCGGTATTTGCAAGACCTTTGGTATTTGCAAGACCTTCTGTATGATGTACTGCTGCCTTATTACTCATTTTTATGAATGTAGGAACAAGGGCACATGTTGCCACCATGCCGAAAAGAAGAGGCATCCAGGGCTGGTTGTATACAGAGCCAACAGCCAATCCAGATACAATCGCTACAACATATAATAAGACAGTACGATTTACCAGCTCACTCATACAATTTCCATCATTTAAGAATGATTTGAATATGTATCTGGGGTCTTCCCATACATATGGATGACATAAGTGAAGAGACATCTCTTCTATCTGAATCAGACTTCGGAGTTATTTCTTTTCAGCATCCTTCTTTCGCTGCTCTAACTTCTTTCTCAGACGTTGCTGGACGATGGATAGACGACCACTTGCGTGTGTATCATTGGGATGCTCCTGACGACCCTGTGCCACGTTGCCAAATGACTGGCGGAATGACTCCATGAGACTCACGAACTGGGGATTCTCGCTAAACGTCTTCATGAGCTCCTCCGCCTCGGCAACGAGCTCCTGAGGCTTTAGTGAGCCGGATTGAATCTTTTTCTGAATCTTTTTAGTGAGCTTCTGAATAATGCCCTGGAGAGCCTGAGGATTCTTTGTTAGAAGGTCTGTAATCATGCCCAGCGCCTTGGAAGGGTCGTCGCCAGCTGCCTTCATTGCCTCAGGGTCAATGCCGAATTCCTTGATGTCAAACTCCTTGATAATGTCCTCGGCAAGGCGAGCAATCTGACCGTTCATAAACTTCTCAGGAAGCTTAGGAAAGCCATCCATTCCACCGCCAGCCGCTCCAAAGATGGCGGCGAACTTCTCAGATAGACCTGCGAAATCCACTCCAGCCATCTTCTCCTTCATGTCGTCCATCATGCCCTTGGCCCAATCAGAAGTCCAACCACTGCTAGGTAGGTCGCCGGATGTTCCAGTCTGAAGCAAGAATGTGAAAGAGAGAACGGTTAGATATTCCTGAATAGCCTTCCTAGACCGGTCAGATAGGTCAAACCAAATGGAGGGGGTGACAACTACTCCAGGTAAGACACACTTGGGACACACGTGTGTATTACGTTTCGGAGAGCAGTTTGGTAGAACAAGCTCCTTGAACTGAGACTTTCGCAGATGGGGAGGGAGAATTAGGGCACCGTCAATCATGATGGATAGCTCGGGGCAACTGAGCTTCAAGTCTTTTGCAAATTCCTCATATTTTGTGTTAAATACGTCTTCAGTTACTTCTTGTGCTTGTGCCTCTGGCACAGGAGTAGGAGCAGGGGCAGGAGCATGGTCAGGGGGGTCGGCGGAAGGCATTCTATGTGGTCTGTTTATTCGGCCTTAGATGGATGCTACGCATTTGACCTTTTGTCCTTTTGGCCTTTTGGCCTTTTGTCCTTTTGGCCTTTTGACCTTTTGACCTTTTGGCCAAAAGGCCTACTTGGCAATAGCCTTCTCTGCAAGTAGAACAAGTACCTTAAGATGCTTCCAGATTGCCTGACGATTCTGGTCAGAAAGATTAGGCCAGTGTTTATCAAAAATCATGAGGGCGGGAGACATTTCATTAAATTGGGCGCTAATTGATTTCTTGGCAAACTCAATCACTGATAACTCATCCTCCTTCATAATAGCGTCGTGAAGGGGTTTCTGAACATGTAGAACAAACATGTCGAGGATTAAACGGGGATTAATCTTCTTTGCGCCCTGAAGTGCCTCAAGTGCCCCCTTAATTTCCTTCTCCTCGGGAAAAGTATCTGCCAAATCCTCAAAAAAGCCAATAAGCTTGTTATTAAACATACCAAGCATAGTTGTCATTCTCTCCAGTATACTTATCGGAATTCTTTAGATTATTACGCATTTGCCCCTTTGGCCCTTTGGCCCTTTGCCCCTTTGGCCCTTTGGCCCTTTGGCCCTTTGCCCCTTTGGCCCTTTGGCCCTTTGCCTTATTGGCGCATCTGAGGCTGGCGTATTCCAGAATCACGATTCTGTTTGTATAAATCCAGCTGCTCATCAAACATCTGCTCTTTTTTTGTTTTACGACCACCATTGCCACCATTGCCACCAGCCGCTTGACCCTGCCTGTCACCAGGTGAAGAAGTACCATTTAGGAATCCAAAGGTTCCAGGAATAGAAGTTCCACCATCTCCCCCAGTGCTAGTATCAGAATCTACGAAACTGTATCCCGAATTTCCCATTCCATCCATCTCATTACCAATCCACGATTCTGGCTCTCCACCAACTGCTGCCGGTGCGGCAGATGGTGCTGCTACTTTTTTCTGTGGCTTTTCCATCATCTTGCGCTCATAAAGCCAATTCATCACTTCCGTATCAGTCTTAACAGGTTCCTTATCTCCTGCAATAACCAGGGTCGGTACTTGTTTTAACCATGCGGGCAACTTAGGGCGATTAGGACTGGGGTCAACACAGATAAATTCAAATTCACGTGACCAAGAAGTTTTTGCCAACTCTTCAATGAATGCCTTTGACCATTTATCCTTGTTGCTGTAAAAGCAAATATTCCTACTGGACATTTCTCTCTAACGCTATAGCCGCCAAAATGCCTTTATGGAGAAACGCATTAAGGTCAAAGGTCAAAGGTCAAAGGTCAAAGGTCCAGTTTAAAATTGATTGGCCGGGGGGTAATAGAAGGAAGTCCCTCACCATGACAAGTGTATTTCAGGACTTTGACCAGACCGATTCTAAGACTCTAAAGTTTCGTCTGAGCCCCGTATCTGTCACCTATGCCAATTCTCTTCGCCGTGCTGTTCAAACGGAGGTATCAACACTTGGCTTTCGTGCCGATATGACAGATAATGGAAGCACATCAGATGTCAAAATCTTTAAGAACAGCACCCCGATGTCGAATGAGATGTTAGCTGACCGTGTTGGTCTTCTTCCTATTGCCATGACGAATGTCTCTGGCTGGGAGAAGGAGTCTGTAATCTTCAAGCTGCATGTGAAGAATGATACAGATGAGGTTCGACTGGTCACTGCCTCAGACTTTGAGTGTATGGAGAATCAGCCAACTAGTGAAGAGCGAGTACGTATTCCTAATACCCGCTTCTTTCATCCTGACCCTGTAACGGGTGATACGGCTCTTCTAGCAGTTCTGAAGCCCATGGTGGATGGTCAAGAGCCTGAGGAGATTCATCTTGAGGCGTGGGCGAGCCTAGGAAAGGGCCGTGAGCATACTCGATTCAACCCCGTGGCACAGTGTGCATATTCCTATACAAGAGACGATGACCCCGCAAGAGTATTGGAGCTATGGCAGACCTGGCTGCGACAGCAGAAGAAGGTTGACCCGACTGAGGTGGCTAAAGATGCCGAAAGGAAGACCATGTTAGAGCGTGAGTTCCGCAGTCTGGAGATTTACCGTTGTTTCAAGGTCGATGGTGATGGAGAGCCATATAGTTATGACTTTACTGTTGAGACAATTGGCTCACTTGATGTCTATACGATTATCATGGATGCCATTAAGGGGCTAGTGAATCTGTGTAAGAAGTATGAAACGATGGACAAGAAAGTCCCAGAGAATGTCGATATTCGCCCAGCTGATGCTCGTATGAAGGGATTTGACTTCTGGTTTACAGCAGAGGACCACACGCTCGGCAACCTTCTACAAACATGGCTTGACAGTAATAAGGTGGGAGGTGATATTACTTATGTGGGCTACAAGGTTCCTCATCCTCTGCGTGACGAGATGGTTCTCCGAATTGCCATTGAGGATGGCTCTGAGGTGACCGCTCGTCTTGCCATAGCGGAAGCGGCAAAGGCGCTGGGTGATATGTTTCTAGATTGGGGTTCGGATTGGCAGGCGACGGTTCAACAGTCTGGTCTGAAGACCCCTGAGGCGAAGGGTGAACCAAAGAAGGTATGGGATGCTTTTGCCGAGGCCAAAGGCGCAAAGCCTAGGGCTGTGCCTAAGCCCAGAGCAAAGTAAAATATCATCTTAGAATAAAGGATGCGGAACTTATTAAAAAAGAAAGAAGTTAAGAATATAATACTCTTAGCAGTAATTGCTTTTTTAATCTATTTCGTATTTCACGCCATTAAATACGCAGGATTCTACATGCATCTACACAATGCCCAACCGTATACGAGTAAGGGCTACAGAGCTGAACCAGTAGCTGAAGAAGATGCCAATACAGTAACCTGGCTCATCCATATGTATCCTCCGTTTCATAATGCCGGTGCTGAGTGGATGGCACATGCGATGAACAGCAGTCTGGTAGGAAACGCAAACTTCAAGGTAAATGTTGTACTAAATAAGGCGGATTTGAACGAATTTGAACGTATTCATGTTATAGACAAAAATGACCGTTCCCTCGTAGATTCAGCCATTTTACACAGCTCTGTCTTAATCAGCCACCTTGACATGGAGACAAATGCCGTTCAGACAGCACTTATTGCAAAGAGACCCATAGTTCTTGTAATGCACAACAATTACAGAAAGCATTTCTTACAAGAATTTATTCGTGTTCTCCCTAAAAATCTGTATTTGATTCACAATAGTTATTGGCTAAAAGAATACTATTCTCAATTTAATCTACCTTCTATTGTTGTCTATCCTCCTGTATATTGGAAGGAATATAACGTGGAAACAACACGAGAGTATGTAACACTAATTAATTTGAACGCAAATAAGGGTGGCGATGTTCTCTACAAAATTGCTAAAGAAATGCCTGATATCCAATTCCTAGGTGTAAAAGGAGGTTACGACGGGCAAATCATACAAAAAGGCCTTTCTAATTTAACATATATGGATAATACTTCTTATATTCAAAGTGTGTACGCAAAGACAGATATTTTGCTGGTACCTTCTAAAGAAGAATCTTGGGGTCGTGTGGCAGTCGAGGCAATGTCTAGTGGCATCCCTGTGATTGCCCACCCTACACCTGGACTTCTAGAGAGTTGTGACTCCGCTGGTATTTTCTGCGACCGCAATAATATCTCGGCCTGGGTTCGTGAAATTCGGCGCCTCAAGGACGATGCCGTATGGCGTAAACAGATTTCTGCTAAATGTCTAGCAAGGGCTAAGGAACTTGACCCTAAACCCCAGCTGGATGAGATGGCAAAATGGTTGTCAAATATACATTGGAGGAATTAATTGTAAAAATTGATTTTTACTAAGCTTCTTGTAATAGTCCACACATGCGCCTCCTCTTTCTAGATACAGAAACAACAGGTCTTCCCAAAAAGCGCTCGTCGCCACTAGATGAACGAGGAGTTTGGCCAGATATCGTATCAATTGCATGGGCTCTTTATGATAATGGGGTCTTGTGTAAAAAGGAATATTCAGTGGTTCAACCTGATGGTTGGACTATCCCAGCAGATTCCATTCGGATTCACGGAATCACAATGGAACATGCTGCTCTCGGTAAACCTTTGGCTGAAATGCTTCAGCTATTGTCAATTGACCTTGCAACTGTGGATGCCGTGGTAGCGCACAATCTTGATTTTGACAAGAATGTTGTATTTAATGCATATAAATGGCGTCTTGGGATAGACCCTCGTTGCCTCTGGCCTTCTACCGAAATTTGTACGATGCGCAAATCTGAGGCTGAACTTAAACTTCCTAGCGCATATCCTCGCCCTGGACGATTCAAGCCACCAAGTCTCAGGGAACTCTACATAGGCACATTTAACACAGAGCCGGCGGAGCAACATAATTCTCTAAAGGATGTAGAACTCCTGTGTGAGATTTATTGGTCTAGATGGCCTCAAGGCTAAAGGGCCGTAGGCCAGAGGGTCTTAATCCACCTCCTCAATCTTAGGTCCAGGACCAGAAGCAGAAGAAGCGCTCTCAGTGTTAGTAGAAGGCTTGAAATCTGCCGCAGCGTCCTGGTAGAGCTTCAGCATCGTCGGCTGAATCTTGTCAGTATACTCTTTTTGCTTGTCTGTGTAAGTCTCCTTAGTCTCCTCCTGATTGTCAGAAAGCCAGCTAATACCCTCCTCCACAACGGCTAGGGCAGTGGTCGCCTCCTCGCCAAGCTTCTCCTTTACCTTCTCCTCATTCAGAGAATTACGGGCATTGTATAGATACGACTCCATCTGATTCTTTGCCTCCACCCGCTCAAACTGCGCCTTGTCCTCAGCCTCATGCTTCGCCGCCTCCTCCACTAGACGCTCAACCTCCTCCTTGGACAGACGGCCCTTGTCATTTGTAATAGTAATCTTCTGAGACTTACCAGTACTCTTCTCAGCCGCACTCACATTCAGAATACCATTAGCATCCACATCAAAGGTAACCTCAATCTGAGGAACGCCACGAGGCATAGGAGGAATTCCCTCAAGCTGGAACTTACCTAGCAGATTACAATCACGAGTAAACTGGCGCTCTCCCTCATAAACCTGAATGAGAACACCAGGCTGATTGTCGGCATACGTAGAAAAAGTCTGCGTGGCCTTCTTGGGAATGGTGGAGTTGCGCTTAATTACCGCAGTCATCACGCCACCTGCCGTCTCTAGACCCAGAGAAAGAGGAGCAACATCAAGAAGAATGATATTGTCCGTAGCCTCGCCCGTCTTGCTCCCACCACTCAGAATATGCGCTTGAACCGCCGCACCATACGCCACTGCCTCATCAGGATTCACGCTGTCATTTAGCTTCTTGCCATTAAAATAGGAAGATAATAGCTCACGAATCTTGGGAATCCTGGAAGAGCCGCCCACCATAATAATCTCATGAATCTGGCTCTTATCCAGCTTAGCATCACGTAGAAGCCCGTCTAGAGGCGCTACAGTACGACGAAAAAAACTCTCGCACATGCTCTCAAACTTGGCACGAGTTAGTACCGTCTGGAAGTCGTGACCCTCGGCCAGGCTGTCCACCTCCACTGTGGCCTGAGTAGCTGAGCTCAGAGTACGCTTGGCACGCTCACATGCTGTCCTTAAACGGCGAAGAGCCTTTGCCGAGTTGGAAATATCCACCTTATACTTCTTCTTGAACTCGTCGCAACAATATGATACGAGTGTGTTATCTAGGTCCTCTCCCCCTAGATGAGTATCACCCGCCGTGGCCTTGACCTCAAACACACCGTCATCCAGGGTGAGCACGCTGAGGTCGTGTGTACCACCACCAAAATCAAAAATCAGAACATGCTTCTCACCCGCATCCTTCCCAAGACGGTCCAGACCATACGCTAGGGCGGCTGCGGTAGGCTCATTAATAATACGAAGCACATTGAGGCCAGCAATAGCGCCGGCATCCTTCGTAGCCTGACGCTGAGAATCGTTAAAATATGCGGGCACGGTTACCACTGCATTCTTTACAGGGGTACCGAGATAGGCCTCAGCCGTCACCTTCATCTTCTGAAGAACTGCTGCACTAATCTCCTCAGGTAGAAACTGATTCACCTCGCCCTTCCACGTAACCTCAATCTTCGGCTTGCCAGCAGAATCCACGACCTTGAACGGCCAGAGCTTCTTCTCAGCCTGCACTACATGGTCATCAAACTTGCGCCCAATAAGACGCTTGGCATCAAAGACTGTGTTAGAAGGGTTGCTTGATGCCTGAGACTTGGCAGCATCACCAATCAGACGCTCATCATCCGTAAATGCCACATAAGAAGGAGTGGTGCGATTGCCCTGGTCGTTGGCGATAATCTCCACACGACCATTCTGCCACACACCCACGCAACTATACGTCGTTCCGAGGTCAATACCAATAGCAGCCATTCCTCTTATGCGTATTCATAGAAGGGAAATTTTAGGCCTTCTTTACCAGAAAAAATGTTAGTCTACACAACCCTTTTTACACTGGTTGGTAAGAACCCTATGGAAAACAAGTATATCGACATGTTTTACAGTTGGTTTACTTATTTGAAGAGGTACGCTGGCTTAGGTCCGAATGACTGTGTTGGTATTATTGTTGACAATGATACACTAGAGTACATAAATTCAATTCCCACATTTGGATATATCAGTACAGATGTAACGTTTAATATTGAGCTATCGATTATGCCAAGGCCGGCCAATTTAACCGAAGGATTCGCCCAGAGATACAATCTAGAGCATTTTGACACATTTATACAACACGAACTAAATCTACATCTTGATATTGATTGCCTGTGTATAAGAAATATAAACACCTTATTTCGCCAAGTTGAAGGCCATTCATTTTACGCAATGTCAGAGATAGGATTTATGTATCATTCTGATTATTGCGGACACCTACTAGAGGAAGGAATCTTGCCAGATGATTTCCCAGGAATTTCTGCTGGTTGGTATGCGTGGAAACATAGTGAGAGTCAGCGAGAAATGTTTGAAACTGTGTCAAAGGCGTGCCTAAACAATCAAAAGACGCCTTTTTACACAATCGACCAGCCCTTTTATACTTATGAACTAATTAAGAGAATAATATCAAAAACACTCGATATATGTGTAATAGATAAAGACACAGTTGCATTCAATCCTTGTATTTTTGATGAATGTCTCAAAGATGCTTATTTTGTCAATTTCGCTGGAGAACCTGGAGTAGAAAGCTCACATTATAATAAGATTTTTGCATTTATGTGTATGGATTTTTCATCATCGCCTCTCTATACTCGCCCTACTGTGGCGATAAAGACACTTATGCTACCTGGGTCTGCTCCTGTTCCTGTGCAACAGGGGCAACAGGAGCAACAGGCTCTTGTGCAAGAGGAGCAGGAACACGGTCCCCCTGAAGCAGCTTCAGCTGCTCCTCTAGAGCAAGGCGATTTACGTAGTTAACAACCGTCTCCTTAAGAACCGGCTTCACATCGCCAGGTGCCGCCCTACTACCATCCTTCGGTAGGCTAGCCAGGTAGAGGCCGTGGAGGGCATACACGTGAGGGCGCAGGCAATAGGGTAGCTGCTTCATCGTCTTTGTCTTCAGCTTGTTCATCTCCGTATAGGCAGTGTAAAGCTCAGCAGTTCTCTCACGCAGAGTCTTCTCAAACTCCCACATTTGATTATTCTCGTCACGGAAATGCTCAAGATACTTCTTAACCGTCCCCTCATTGCGCAAGCGTAGGAAACGCTCCATAGGATTTGACTCGCTCCCACGCAGAGCACGAACTGCCGTATAAGCAGGGTTGCGAATACGCCAACGACGGCTGCCATCCACCTCCTGAAACACTAGACCCTGCCAGCTGTAGCCAAGCTTCTGGTTACGCATCATCTGATAGGAATCACCGTGTGTCTCAAAGATACAGTCATCAGAATATAGCTGGGGTGCAAATGCTGCAAGACGGTCGTGCCATTCCGACGGAAGAGAAGTCATTGATACCTCATCTCCAGAAACTGCACCAGTATAGGCGACATATACATGAGGCTGGGCAATAGATAGAACTGTCTTATGCTCAGGATGTTGGAGTACAAAGCTGACGAACTGACCAACCTCTAACACAGACTCCAGAAATGCCTGCCACCCACCTAGCGCACTGAAAGCGTCTCCAAACAGCTCGGCGAAGCTGCGGTCGCTGTAGAAAGTACCCTTGGCATCCAGACTCGTCCTCGTTGCCAGACGAACCCCCTGCTCTGTGCGAAAGGCGTTAATCATCGTCCCATCCACGAAATCAGAAACACGTAGAGTAACACACGGCTCGGCATTTCCCTTCTCAGCCTTCACGGGCCCAACACAAACAGGAGTATTTGTCGCCTTATTCCATACCACAGAACGAAACCAGCGCACATGTGACTTGGAAAAGTCAGATACGCCCTTGGTATAACGAATAATTGCTAGGTCGTCTGTCTCATGTGTCATCACACGAAGCTTTCCGCCCTCGGCAGACATAAGATACATACGAAGAGAATCCCAGTTAGGGTATGAAGAGCTTAGGTCAGAAAAGATGTTTGTGGCGAAGGACATTCTGACTTGATATTGGACTTCATGTTTAGATGGATGGAAAAATCAATTTTTTCCTAAAGGGACACGTAAGCCTTTTCTCTTAGAAAGGCAAACACTAAATAGAATGGCCGAGGAACTAGAATTAGGAGATTATATAGTAATTCTTGGCGGGTCATTAAATAAGACAAAAGGTAAGATATATCAATTCAGCGCCGACCGATTCGCAATTCAGCCAGTTGGAGCAACAGACCGCCTTATACGAATTCCGCTTATTGATGGAATGCCTGACCCAGATTTAGGGATTGTAGAGATAAAGCTTCTTAAGAAAGCTGCTGCCCCTGGATTTGTTCATTTAGTCGACCTTCGTGCTGGCCAGATGGTGGAAACATTTTCAGAATCTGGACAAGGTCCTGAGCGAGGCCCCAACTTCAAGGTAGTTTCCGTAAATGAAGATGCTGATTCAGCGGTCTTTGAAGATGAAGCAGGTGGGCAGATAGATATTGTATTTGGATTTACTGGAATACCTCGTGACCTTGGTTATGAGGTGATACGCACACGAGAGCCTACCCCGGTTGCCCAAATGGCAGAGGTAGAGACCGAAGAAGAAGGTCAACCTAGAACAAGTCTAGACATCGCCATAGATGACGAGGATGTTGCTGAATACGGTGAGGTACCAACTGCCGCCGAAGACCAGGCCGAAAAACCCACCTTTATCGTCGGCGAAGAGATTGAGCTACCAGCGATGGATGAAATTGAAGAAGTCGGCTCAGCCTTCCGTGTGTATCAAGACGTCTTCCAGCGCTCTGAGATGTTAGGTCAGCTTATCCGCAACCTCCCTCCTGCGCAGCAGCGTAATCCTGTGAAACTCCAAGAAATCCGTCGCTCGGTTGAGTTAATGATGTTAATGAGAAATGATGTCGTCCATTACGGAATCACTGGCGAACCTCTAGGCAAGGCGAAGGCAACGAGCATGGGTACTCTAGCAGAACTTATTACACGTCCAGATGTTACTCTTATGCGTAAGGTGGCGAATGTGTCAAAGGTATTATACTTGGACCACACGGCTGAGCACTATCTTTCTATATCTCAAGGAAAGAGCGGAAAAGACCCTTTAGCTGGTTCTATTGAAGAAGGGCTGTATGTTGAATATGGCGATGAGATTATTAGTCAGGCAGCAACACTTCTGAAGCAATCTGGGATGGGTGCTGGCGAGGGAGAGGTGATAGGTATGCCAAAATTCTTTATTGACATGGAAGAATATCGCAAAAAGATTCAGGCGCCCTATCGTATTACTGCTTTTGGTTCTATGCCAAAGTCCGACGAGGAAGTCTTTCGCCTTGAGATTCCTGGTAAGGACAACGAGGAGGCAAATCTGAATGTTCTGGCAAATTATCCTGGTAAACTATCCAAGGCGCCACCCATTACAAATCCTCCAGTAGTAATTCAGCATCCCTTTGGCCTCGCCCGTATGCTAAAGCCTCGTATCACCCGCTTCACCACGGGTGAAGAATACCGCATAGTTGAAACAGGTGAGAATCCATCCTTTAACACAGTCGTCGTATTTCCAAAATCTACTATAAGGGACCTTGGTCCTATTCGCAGCGGAATCCTAGCTCAAGATATCAGTCTAGGAATGACCGAACCACGTATAATGGATGATATTCTCACAAATGTTGAGGACATTAGTGACCAGCCAACCTCAGATGGAATCTTATTATTGGGAGTAGGTGGAGGAACTGTTGGAAATATCTTAGTGAAGGATTGGTTAGACACCCTAGACATGAATATTTCTGGAACAGGCGATACACTGGTCGCCCTACGTGGCTATGGCTCTCTATCTGTGGAATGGAACGCCGACCAAATGGCGGTAATACAAAAGAAAGTTGAGCAACGCCTCGCCGCCATTCGTATTTTCTTAATCAAGCAGCGTGAAGAAAATAAGACACTTCTATCAAATCTCAAGTTTGAGCCTATGCCCCTCTTATCAAGCGAAAATGCGGCCAGACTTCTAGCCCGTATAGATTCTGAGCCTATTCTTCAAAAAGTGGTGGAAGAAGTGAAGAGCTATATGGGAGAACTAGCTGATACTGATGTATATTGGTTCACCTATGTTGTTCTTGCATATCCTGATTTACTTCTAGCAACTCTCGGCCAGCAGCCAGAAACTCTGACAAAGGAGCGTCTGAGAAATGTACGGGAGCAGTATAACAATGCCCTTTCTTTAGGATATCGTATAAAGCAAAAGCTTCTCACAGCAGGTGAGATACCAGTAGAGAATACATGCCCACATGTTGTAGAACTTGAAAAGGTAAGAAAGCTGGATCACAAATTTTCAGAGGAGCCGAGAGATACCACAAAGATGAAAAGTCTTTTACAACTATTGAATCGCTTTCGTGGAAAGGTAGAAGATGATTGGGTCTGGTGTAATAGATGTGACAAACATTTATTATGCGGCCACGAGCTCTTACAAATCCAAGAATTCTTGCGACCGAAGGAAAAGGATGCCCTTCATAAGGAGCTTATCCTCAAGTTTTCAGGCGGCCAGTTTAGCGGAAGATTTATTTGTCGTGTATGCGGCCAAGGAATCCAAGAATTAGATTTTGACACAAATATTGAGTTTGATGACGCCGGCAGACCAATGATGGGTCGTTCTGTAATGGTAGACCAAGATGCAATTGAGGAGGAGGAAATAGATGCACTCTTATCTGGTCCAGCAGCAGAGGAAGAGCGTGGTCTACAATTTGAGTCAGATGAGCTTACACAAGCTTACAAGACTGTGAAAAAGATTTGTAGTCTAGTTGGAATAAGCCCTGATGACTCAGAGTATAACAAAATGGTTGCCGACTTGAATAATTATACCAGCGGTTTAGCATCAAGGGCATCCTATGCTGCGGCGGCAAAAGGTAAGAAAGCACAAGATTATGATATCTGGTATTCTATTCGCTATGTATCAGCTGCGGCTGCGGTTGTTCTACTCAATATACAGACCCATATTCCTGATTATATAGTCTATTACACAACGGCGGAATGCAAGGAAGGATTTTTCGGCTATCCTCTAGAATCTGAAGAAAAGCAAGCAGGAATCGTATGTATTTCCACAGTTATTGCTGGGATTAACGATAATGAATTTCCTTGGAATCTGACCACGCTACAGAAGCAAGGAAATCTTCAGAAACGCAAGGAGGCAATTCTCCCCTTTGTAAAAAATCAGATTGATGCATTTATAAAATTCCCCTCAGTGCAGAATTCTTTAAAAAAGAAGAAG
>Ga0209354_10000845_pt1 | contig 13802 bp, 12 predicted proteins | sample LauGreSpBDMM15DD_2_FD_187562 | JGI IMG/M metagenome (GOLD analysis project Ga0209354, IMG submission 187562) | Freshwater lake microbial communities from Lake Michigan, USA - Sp13.BD.MM15.DD (SPAdes) (version 2) | ecosystem: Environmental > Aquatic > Freshwater > Lake | place: Lake Michigan...
AATTCTTTATCTAAAAACGGTGTTCTAGGTTCTAAACCGTGTGCAGTCATAGATCTATCACTTCTTAAAACATCAAACATATGAATATTATCAAGTAAATTCTTAATTTCATTTTTAAATTCTATATTCGTAGGAGCTTTTTGCATATATAGATATCCTCCAAATAATTCATCTGATCCGTCTCCATTAAATATAACTTTGAAATCTGTATTTTTAGAAATATATTGACCTAATAACCAGTTTCCAATAGATGCTCTAATAGATGTTACATCATAACTCTCAATATCTATAATAACAATTTCAACATTATTTATAAAATCTTCTTCAACGCATATAATTTCATGATGTTCTGTTCCTAAATATTCCGCAACTTTTCTTGCGTATGTTAAATCTGGTGAATTTTCAATACCTATACTGAACGTATGTAATTTTTCTTGTTTCATACATTTAGAAAGAATTGAACATATGATACTGCTATCTAAGCCGCCACTTAATAATGCAGCAATAGGTCTATCACTCAAACATCTTTTTTCTACCGATTTAATTAATTTCATTCTAATATTTTCCAATATATCTTGATACGAAAGAGAATTATATACGGGTTGATTGTTAATCAAACTAAAATATTTATATGATTCAATAACTAAATCTGAATTGATTTTCATAATTGTTCCAGGAAGAACCCAATTCTTTTTTTTTAAATTACTTAGAGCTTTCATTTCACTTGCAAAATAAATTACTGATTCTTCTTCAGACACAAATAAAGGTCTTATTCCAAATGGATCTCTTGCTGCATATAAAGTATTAGATTCAATATTATATGCAATAATTGAAAACACACCATCTAATTTTGAAGGAATATCTTTCCAATCATATTTATTAAACATGTATGGAAGAATCCAACAATCACTTGAATTTGGTGGAGGAACTAAACCCAATTCTGTTTCCAGTTTTTTATGATTAAAAATTTCTCCATTACAAATAACATACCATTTTCCCGATGATAAAGGTTGATTTCCATGTCCATTAATTTTTAAATGACTAAATTCTAAAACAATATGTTTTAAGTGTGTTATAACATGATTATCTGGTCCACGATGTTTAAGTTTATTTATATTTGGCGTTAAATCTATGCTTTTTTGATTATGAAAACAACATAAGATTCCACACATTTCTTTAACTTAGAATTATGTTATGTAAGTAATAAATAAATGATGTATACCGCTCAAGAAATTATAAATTTGTCACTAAATGCCTCATTTTTAGCAATTTTCTATACATTTTTTGGTGCTTTTATTTCATATGTATTTTATCATATTTTTGATGAATTTGATGAAAAATGGCAAAAACGATCTGAATTATATAAATTTGCTGATGTTTCAATTGAAATAGTTATAATAGCATTAGCTGCATTTTGGTCTTCACAAATTATTCAACCACTACCACCCTTATTCAAAGTTAAAAAAGTTTTAGATGTAATGGTAGATTCATATATATCTGGAATATTCTTTCTTTTTGCTATATTTTTATTTTTAGATCAATTAACTGAAAAATTAAAATTTTTACATAATCAATATTTAGGTCAACATTTACAAAAAATACTTCCACAACATGGACATCTATTAGATTTTTCATTAAGTTTTAATCCACCTAAAACAAAAACGAATTAAAGTTTTGACGTTCTCTGAATTTTAAAAATAATGGATTGTCATCATGAATTTATTGCTGATGAAGGTGAATATGTTTGTCATATGTGTGGTTCAATAGGTGATCGTGTAATTGATGAAGCAGCAGAATGGCGTAATTATGATAATGGTAAAGATGAATCCTCACGTGCAGGATTTACTACATCAGATTTACTGCCTGAATCTTCATATGGTTCAATTATTTCTTATAAAGGTATTGCATCAACAAATATAAAAATGAAATCTTTGCAAAGACTGTCTACATGGTCAGTCTCTTCAAATTCTGAACGTTCATGGCTAGGAATCTTTGATAATATTACTTCTGCATGTAATTCTAAAGCATTACCAAAATCTATTATTATGGATGCATGTGGATTTTACAAACAAATGGAAGATGCACAAAAAGTTCGTGGTGAAACTAGACGTGCACTAATGGGTGCAGCTGTATATACTGCATGCCAACAAAATCAAGCTGGTAGAACACATGAAGAAATTGCTGATTTATTTAGAGTGTCAATACGAGCTTTATGTAAAGCAGTTCCAAGATTTACTAAAAATGAAAGTTCTGTATTAGAAACACAATTAGGTATTGCAGAACGTCTAAGTTCAGCTCTTGAATTAAATGATAAACAACGTGATTTAATTTTCATGAAATTACATGAAATTTCTATGAAATCAGAAGATGAATTTGAACATACACCAAAAACAATTGTTGCTGGTGTAGTTGCTCATATTTTAAATTTGAAAACAAAACAAGAAATGGCTCTAGTTTCTAAACATTCTGGTGTTTCAGCTTTAAGTATACATAAATTAGTTATGAAGATTTAATATGGAGTTAATGTTAAAAATATTACACCTGGAAATCCTCTTCCATCAGATGCAAAACCATTGCTAAAAAAAGGTCCTCCACCACCTGCACCATAATAAGTTGCATTTTTTGTAGAGTCTTGAAATACTGCACCAGCATTTCCTCCACCAAGACCACCTCCACCACCACCATTAGGACCACCATTTCCACCACTTCCGCTATTAAGATTTGTTGATAACACACTTGGGCCACCTCCATTCCCACCTTCAATAAATAGCTGACCAATTCCAAGTTGTCCATTGCCTCTCTGTCCTCCTGGAGCTCCTCCTCCTCCATATCCACCTGCACCTCCATCCGCACCATTTCCAGGATTACCACCTTCTGCAATAAGTTTTTTAAATCCTGGAAATGTAATTTCACTTTGCCCTCCTTGTCCAGGTCCTGTGTTACTACCACCACCTTCTCCTATTAGATATAAAATTGATGCCCCACCTACAACTTTAATACCATCGGTATCTACAACAAATCCAGACCCACCACCGCCCCCTATTACAGCAGAAAATCCAGAACTTCCACCACCTCCCATCATTTTTACATGAACAAGATAACCAGTTCTTCCAGGTAAATTTGGTGGAACTATATAATTTGTTGCTACCTCTACAGGACTATCTAATAATACTTTAATTGGAGTTTGATACCCGTAAATATTACCTTGCACACTTAAAGGTCTAATCATACTAAAAAATCCACCAGAAGTATCACGAGTGTAAGATAACAAACCACCTTGATTAGCAGGACCCGGTAAAGTTGTGCTATTATTGTCAAATTGAATTGATGGTCCTTCAACTGTTTTGTCTACAAAAACTGAAACACCTCTTCTGTTATTAACATCAAAATTGTTATGAACTAATAATGCTTGAATACCACCAGTATTGGGTTGATAAGCACTAATATTTCCATTAACATTCAAATTTCCAGTAACATTTTCATTTCCATTAACTTGTAAAACATCTGGCTGTAAAGTAGCATCAATTTTTTCAATTACATAATAAGGTAAACCACCTGTTGTTCCAGAACCACCAAACCCATATTGTCCATTAAAGTTATAAGTATTACCAAAAGGACTTGTGCCAGATCCTGCTCCAGTAACTCCAGAATATCCTGGAGCAATATATACTCCTCCTGCACCACCTCCACCACCGCCCGTTCCACCGCCACCACCATAATCACCATTACCACCACCAAAAAATCCACCATTAATACCCGGTAAATTCACTGAACTACCATCTTGTCCACGTGAAATAGTATTTTGATATTGAACTTGTATAATAGAATTTCCTGCAATTCCAATTGGATCTGTAATTTTTAATGTTGGGGCTATAATACTACCTAAACTTCTTGATAACGTAAATGTTAAAGCAGTTGGGAAATCCATTTGAATTCCTCCTGAAATATTAGAATCTACAACTCTTCCGGCTTGTGCTGTTAATGTTAATCCTGTTAATCCCGTAGTAAATGTTGCTCCAACTAATAGTTGATCAATACCTAATCCATCACCTGAAAATGTTCCTCCAACATAACCATTTAAAAATTGAAATGTAGAACCTTCAATACTAGCAGTGCCACCAAAAGCTTGCCTTGAAAATGTTGCTCCTGTTAATGAACTAGTATTAATATTTGATAAATTTATTAAACCTGCTGTTACTCCAGCAAAACTATATAACGAATTATCAAACGTAATTCCATTTGTTTGAATTGATAAGGTTGTTCCAGGTGGAAAATAATATGTAGAAAAACCAGGAAATATTAAACTATTGTTATCATTCACAATTGTGCCATTACTATATGCTAAAATTCTTGTTCCAGCTGCTACATCGCCAGTTAATCCATAAGTTACTTGAACATTATTAAAAATACCAGATTGTGCAGTTGCACCAGTAATTCCAATTCTATATACATATCCTGTTAATCCATTTGTTTGGAAATTAGTATAAACTCCTCCAGATCCACCAGCTCCTGGTCCTGGAGTTGAATCTTTAGCAGAAAATCCTTGACCATTATAAGATCCACCAGGTTCACCATATGCTGCTCCTCGCCCACCACTTCCACCTGCACCACCACCAGGTGCTACAGCTACAGAACTGCCATTAACATTTAGTCTTATTCCAACTCCACCTCCATTAGCATTAGTAAGTTGTTCAAAAGCAATTGTAGATCCTCCAGTAATACCATTAATTTTTACAAAACCACCTGCACCACCAGCAAAACCAGATAACCCTGCACCACCACCACCATATAAATATACACTATATGTTCCTCCTGCAAGAGATGTAGTTGTAGGTAATGAACCTGAAAAAACATTAGCAACTCCTGAAGGATATGAATTACCCGGATTAATTGTTACTTTTCCTTGAGGAATATCAAATGTTGTTAAATTTGGTGATCCTACTCCACCAGAAATATTTAATGGGAGTGCTTTAGCATTTATTCCTGCAGATTCAATAAAATTTGCATTTGTAAAAGGAACTAAACTTAAAATTCCATTCGAATATCTTGATTCTACAAAAGGAGTAACTATTCTTGGAAAAGCGCTATCTGCATAAGTTAATAAATTATTATATGTTGGTCCTTGAGGACTATATAACATTACTCTTCCTGTAGGACCAACAATATTTGTAGAAGTTAAAACTGTTGAAGATTCTATTCCTGATGCTCCAAAAACTGCATATGAACCAGAAATACCTACAGGTGTTGCACCTCCACCTTGTGAACCTAAATAAGAAATCGTATACGTATTTCCAGTTTGTTGAACACCAATATATTGTGAACCAGAAATTCCTAAAGTAGATGAAAATCGATATGTATTTCCTGATAAAGAAATATTAATTCCAGTTGATCCAATAAAACTAGGTGCATTATAACCAATTGTAACTGGTCCACTTACAGGAGTTGTTACATTTATTCCTTGAATTCCTTGAAGATTTGCAGAAAATGTTGCACCTGAATTATTTTGTGCAATAGATATACCTGCTCCAGCAAAAAATGTTGTTCCACTACCGCCACTACCTCCACTAGGAAAAGGAACTAAACTATTCCAATATATGGTATCAAAATAACCATTTCCTCTAGAAGTTAAAGAACCAATAGTATTAAAAAATGCTTGTCCTGATGATCCGGTAGTTCCTAATTGTGAAAAATATGCTTGTCCTGATATTCCTGTACTTCCAATCTGTCTAATATATGCTTGTTGAATTTCTTGACTTGCTGTAGGTCCACCCAATTGTCTTCCATAATATGTATCTACATTTGCAATATCAACTGCAACTTCATAATTACCAGAAACAGTAATAACTTTTGGATTTACTAGATGTTCTAAAGAATTTGCCATTGAAAATGGATTGGGCTGAGTCATTATCTTATAAACTTAAAAGTTTTAAAGCATTTAATTCCTTATCTCATATAAAAACAATGGAGCCTATGTTCGATGCTTCTTCTACAACTCTTGGTGAACGTTATACCTTGTTCCCTATTAAATCATCTGAACAACAACTTCTAAAACTTTATAAACAAGCTGTAGCATCTTTCTGGCCTGTTGAAGAAGTTGACCTATCAAAAGATCGTAAAGATTGGGAATCTTTGAGTAAAAATGAACAACATTTTATTAAAAATATTCTGGCATTCTTTGCTGGTTCTGATGGTATTGTTCAAGAAAATCTAGCTTCAAAATTCCAAGTTGAAGTTCAATCACCTGTTGCACGACTATTTTATGGTCTTCAAAATGCAATAGAAGGGATACATTCCGAGTGCTATTCGCTACTAATTGATCAATATATTAAAGATCCCGAAGAACAAAAACATTTGTTTAGAGCAATTGATACTGTTCCATCTATAAGAAAGAAAGCTATGTGGGCTTTGAATTGGATGAATGTTCAACAAACTTATTCTCGTCGTCTTGTAGCATTTGCATGTGTTGAAGGTATTTTCTTTAGTGGAGCTTTCTGTTCTATTTATTATTTTAAGAAACGCGGACTACTTCCTGGTTTGACTTTCTCTAATCAATTGATATCAAGAGATGAAGCTTTGCATACTGAATTCGCTATTGAAATGTATAAACTTCTAGAAAATAAATTAGATCAACTAGAAATTTATAGTATTGTTGAACAAGCTGTTCAAATTGAAACTGAATTTATTTGTGATTCACTACCATGTTCTTTAATTGGTATGAATTCTAAAGATATGACAACATATATTCAATTTGTTGCTGATAGATTACTTCTTCAACTAGGTTGTTCAAAATTGTATAATTCTACAAATCCATTTGATTTTATGGAATTGATTTCACTAGAAGGTAAAACTAATTTCTTTGAAAAGAAAGTTTCAGAATATTCTAAACCTGGTGTTGGTCTTTCAGTAGAATCAATGCAAATTAAATTTAATGAAGACTTTTAAATTATTTAAATAATTGTATTATAATCTAGTAACATTAGGTTTTCAGTAGAATCATTATAAATTAAGTAAAAGAAACAATTTCACCTGTTGTTTGATTATATGCTAGAACAGCAAATCCAGCTGGAATTTGACCACCTCCACCTGTTATTTCTCTTATAGGTTTTACAAAAAAACCATTATCGGTATTAGCATTCAAAACAACTCCAGTAGCATTTAAAACACAGACATTAGTAGAAAATTGACTGTTTGCACTTGCATATCTACCAATAGCTATTGAATTTTCACCTAAACTAATTTCTCCTGCACTACTTCCAATAGCTATTGAATAATCTTGTTGATTATCTTTTCCAGCTTGATTTCCAATAGCTATACATTCGCCATTAACTGTACCTTGTATTTCTTTTCCGGCATTGAAACCAATAGCAATTGAACGTTTTTTTTGCTGTTGTTCTCCTGCACTTTTACCAATAGCAATTGCTTGCTCAGCTTGAAAATTAATTCCACTTTCACGTCCGATTGCTATAGATTGACCTACAAACCCACCCTGAGTTCCTCCTCCAGCCCCTCTTCCAATAGATATTGAATCTGGTCCTTGATCTTCTTGTCCTGAATTATAACCAAGAGCTATTGCATAATCGCCCTGTCTATTTTTTCCACACTCTATGCCAATAGCTATACATCCACCATCAAGTCCACCTTGAGTAAGTGTTCCAGAATCTTTACCAATAGCTATTGATTCTGTTTTTTGTCCAGTTGCTCCAGCCATTCTTCCAATAGCTATTGAATCTGAAGCTTGAAGACTTGTTCCTGAATTAAAACCAATAGCTACTGAATATTCTCCTTGAGTATTATTTCCAGCTTGATTTCCAATTGCTATTGACGATTGACCTTGTGTATTGTCTCCTGCACTATTCCCAATAGCTATTGCAGAAGTTTTTTGACTAGTTTGTCCTGCACTAAAACCAATCGCTACAGCTCCTCCTAAAACTTCACCTTGACTAAGTCGGCCACTATTGTACCCAATAGAAATAGAATTAGGACCTTGAGCAGATCTTGCTGCGCTTCGACCAATAGCTATTGAACTTGCTGATTGCGATAATTCTGCAGCATCTCTACCAATAGCTATTGCGTATTCTTTTTGAGCAAGTTTTCCAGCAGCAACTCCAATTGCTATAGATTCACCTGATGAAGCTCCTTGTGTTTCAAGTCCAGCTTCAGCTCCAATAGCTATTGAACCTGTACCTTGAGTGTCGTTTCCTGCTGCACTTCCAATAGCTATTGCATTTTGTTGTTGGGAAACTTTTGCAGTGCCTTTACCAATAGCTACACCGCCGCTATTTTGACCAAGAGATCCTGAATCAGTACCAAGAAATATTTTATCTGTGAATGATAATTTTACACTATAAGTTGAACCAAAAACATCTACTGCAATACCAGTTCCACCGGTTACTCCTTTAGATGATACGTCAATTGCACTTATAGTATAAGTTGTTCCATCTAATGAAACATTAATACCAGTTCCACCGGTCACTGAAGTAGGTGAACTTATAGTATAAGTTGTTCCAATTAATGAAACATTAATACCAGTTCCACCGGTCACTGAAGTAGGTGGGACAGAAGAAGTTACAGTATAAGTTGTTCCAATTAATGAAACATTAATACCAGTTCCACCAGTTACTGAAGTAGGTGGGGCAGAAGAAGTTACAGTATAAGTTGTTCCAACTAATGAAACATTAATACCAGTTCCACCGGTTACTGAAGTAGGTGGGGCAGAAGAAGTTACAGTATAAGTTGTTCCAACTAATGAAACACTAATACCGGTTCCACCAGTTACTGAAGTAGGTGGCAAAGAAGAAGTTACAGTAAAAACTGAACCATTAGCTACTACGCTAATACCAGTTCCGCCGGTAACTGAAGTAGATGAACTTACGGTATAAGTTGTTCCAACTAATGAAACACTAATACCAGTTCCACCAGTTACTCCGGTAGATGGTAAGCTAGTTGCACTTACAGTGTAAGTTGTTCCAACTAATGAAACATTAATACCAGTTCCACCAGTTACTCCAATAGATGATAAGCTAGTTGAACTTACAGTAAAAACTGAACCATTAGCTACTACACTAATACCAGTTCCACCAGTTACTGAAGTAGATGAACTTACGGTATAAGTTGTTCCAACTAATGAAACATTAATACCAGTTCCACCAGTTACTCCGGTAGATGGTAAGCTAGTTGCACTTACAGTATAAGTTGTTCCAACTAATGAAACACTAATACCAGTTCCACCGGTCACTCCAGTAGATGATAAGCTAGTTGAACTTACAGTAAAAACGGAACCGTTAGCTACTACACTAATACCAGTTCCACCAGTTACTGAAGTAGATGAACTTACGGTATAAGTTGAGCCAACTAATGAAACATTAATACCAGTTCCACCAGTTACTCCGGTAGATGATACGCCAGTTGCACTTACAGTATAAGTTGTTCCAACTAATGAAACGCTGATTCCAGTTCCACCAGTTACACCAATAGGTGAAATTGTAGAGCTTACAGTATAAGTTGTTCCGTTAGCCACTACGCTAATACCAGTTCCAGCAACTACAACAGAACTATTTGTTACTGGTAATGCAGACCATGCAGATGTTCCATTTCCAATTTTGAATACTCTTGTATCAGTTGAATAACTTGGCTCGCCGTCTGCAAGAATTGTTCCGGATGATAACCATTGAGATTCTGTTCCTCTTCTTAATTTTATTAATGATGTCATTTTATAATAAATAAAAGTTTTTAATTATAGAGAATACTAACTTATGCAGGACCACCATCTGCTGTTCTAAGAGATGGAGGAATATTTACTGTAAGACCACCATCAATAGTATCTGAATTTGTTTGTGCACCAGGTTGTCCACCATCATAAGTAAAAGAAAATGGAGGTCTGTTACGAGTTTTTAAAGGAGTGTCTCCAAATACATAACCTCCAGGAATTGCAGCTTTACTATGAATTCCTCTAAGATATAAATAACTTTGAAATGATGAAGAACTTGTATTTTTAGCTTTAGAATTAGCCAAAAATTGAGCGGGTGAAGCACGTAATCTCTGCATTTGAACAACTTGTGAAACATCCGCCATCTTTACGTTTATTATAAGATTGTTTTCTCTTTGAAATAAATTAAATGAGCAGTTTTTTAAATATTAGTGTATTAGTTTTAGCTACTATGGTTCTAGTTTTAGCTGGTATGGTAGGATATCTTTATTGGCAACAAAATAAACTTATGAGAGCTATGTCATCTTTATCTGAATTTGTTCAATCACAATTTACTCCTCCACTTCAACCTGAATCTGAACCACTACCTGAAGCACTTCCAGAAGAAGATTCTGATTCTGATGATGAAGTTGTTCAAGAAGTTAAAGATGATCGTGTATCTGTAGAATTAGTTGAAGAATTAGCTCAACAACAAAAAGTTGAATTACCTGAAGAAGATGATTATGAATCTAAAACTACACCTCAATTACGTGAACTTTTAAATAAGAAGGGTATTCCATTCGGTAAACGTGATTCTAAATCTGTTCTTCTAGAACTATTAAAAGCATCTTCTTAAAAATAAGGATGAAATTTTCATTAAAAACTTTAGATTCACTTGCTGAACAACATACAAAAGTTCTTGTATTTGATTGCGAATTCTGGCACGTATTAAAAAAACCAAGAGATCGTTATTTTACTGTTAATAAAAAAGAAACATTTTTTTTTATTCCTAGAGAAGTTGGAGGATTTGTTTTAGAAAAAGTAGGAGATCAATGGGAATTAAATGAACCATTTTTTGTTACTTTGGGAAAACCTGCCAGAGATACAGTTTTACCTATTTCACATTATTCTACAGTTACACCACAAACTGGATGGAAACTTGATCAAATTGAAAAAAGAATTGGTATACCATGGGGTGAGGCATTTTATACAAAATTAAATGAACAACAGCAAAAAGCTTATAATGAAGGTATGGAAATTTATAATGAAGATATAAATATTAAATCACATTCTAAAGACAATTCATGGTATTCGTCTTTTATGAAATTATATTCCGAATCTTTAATTATTGTTAAAGGAACAGGAGATATAGAAGCTTTACAAAATGCATCTATTTTATATCGTTTTAAATATAAAAAACCTTTGGAAATTATTGATATTGCTGATTGGAATGAAGAAAGTAATAAAGTATGTAAAACTGCAAAATTAGCTGGGACATTTGATTGTATAAAAAAAGATTTAGATGAAGAATCTAAAAATATTGCAGATCATCTTCCTTTAGAAAAAGCACATGATCCATCAACTGATGCTTCAATGACTTTGTTGATAGCCTTATATATTCAGAGTCAAAAACCTTAAATTTTCATATTCACATAACATACCTATAAGGATAAGAATGATTATATCTTTTGATGTTGGTTTAAGAAATTTAGCATTTTGTATTTTAGATAAAGGTCCTAAAATACGTGAATGGGGAGTTATAGATGTAATGGCAGAAGGTTCAGGTCATGGAAATACTTTATGCTTTAAATGTAAAAAAGCAGCATGTTGGAAATCCCAAGACAAATATGCATGCACGAAACACAAAGGCCAAACATTTACGAAGACTTCACTTATGAAGAAGACATTGGAGAATCTGAAGAAAGAAGCAGAATCTCTGAAATTGAATCTACCCCAAAAGAAAAAAGAACTTGTAGATGGCTTATATTTACATTATTCTGCTTCTGTTTGGAGAAGGTGCATAAAATCTTGTAAGGCTGGTTCAGTAGTAGATTTAGCTCCCATAATTGCTTCAGCTTTAAAAGCAAGAACTTCTCTGTGGGTAGGTGCAACAGAAGTTATTTTTGAACAACAACCTGATAAACGTATGATGGCAGTTCAAGCTATGATGCATATGTGGTTTGTATGTCATGGTTATCCTGTTAAAGGGGTTTCTGCTACACATAAATTATCTAATATTGTAACCTTAGAAGATTCTACTAAAACATATGCAGGTAGAAAGAAAACAGGCATTATACATACAGAAAAATTATGTCCACCTGAATGGCTTGATTATTTTAGAAAACATCATAAAAAAGATGATTTAGCTGATTGTTTTTTACAAGGATTATGGTATCTTCAAAAATAATTATATTGGACCTAAATTTTCTAAAACTTCTGTAGGATCACAAATAAAGAATTCTTTTTCAAATAAAATTGTTCTCGTAATAACATTTGCCCATATATATTTTTCAGGCATGTAATAACCATCATATCCTAATTTACAAATTTCTAAAGCTAATTTTTTATGCAAATAATTTGATGGATTAGAAGGATCTTCTAAATAATCGCAAATTCTAGGTTCATATTTATTTTTATTTTTATAAACACATCGATCAAAATCTTTAGTTTTATCTTTAAACTTGTAACGAATGTGTAATGTTGTTAAACCATATCCTGTAAACTTTTGAAACTGTTCATAGAAAGGTTTTTCTTTAAACTTTGTATCTAAAAATTCGAATGTTTTTATTGAAGAAAAATCTAAAAGTTTTAATGTTTTTATAATTTTAAATTTATATACTTTTTTTACTTCATTTTCACCTTCTACTACATTTACACCATTAATGTAACCCTTTGCAACTTTTTTAGTTGAATAAAAATTACCGAAAATTCCTGATTTAGTATTGCTTGAAGGTGATCTAAATAATAGCTTTCCTACTTTTACATTAAGTTCCATTAATATATTTATTGTAAAAAAAGTGTTTTACAAGTTAGTAAACCAATGAATCTTTAGCATTCTACAAAGATAGAAATATCTTCTTCTATGAGAGTTTAAGGTAGAACGAAGTGAACGTGAACCTCCATTTGAAAGTTCACTTTCCATTCTAATAATTGCATACCATACTTTATCACGTTCTTCGTCAAGTTTTAGACGAGAAGCAAACTTCATTTTTTTGAATAAAAATAGTTAGGAAATGAAAATTCCATTTTACTTTGCAATCCATTCACGGATGATATCAAATCCAGCATCCCATGCGACTTCGTCACATCCTCCAGCTGTATCGCTGAAGTCATCTTCCATAGAGAAAGATTTAAGAAGTTCTTTGATAGTTTCTACTTGAAAATTCAGCCATTTATTACTGTTGAATTTTCCGATGAAATCTTTTGGGTTTTTGTTAGGAAATTCTTCTTGAATACATTCAATATAAGAATCGTAACATCCATCTAGAATACTAGTAATGTTTTCAATAACTCTTTTGTTAATGATAAACTCTTTCCATTCCATGTTATCGGACATATTTAAAACTTCAGCTTTGACATCAATTTTTGGTTGAGGTATAGGAGTAAGTTCAGCAATTTTTGCTTCAACTTTAGCTAGTTCTTTACGTAGTTCTTGTATGCGTGCTATGGTTTCAGGATCCATTCTTAGTTTTCCTAGTTTAGAGTATACAAAATTAATTCCGTTTTAGGGTTTTTGCGTTCAAGTTTATAGAAGAAGATATAGTAATTTAGTAAATGGAAGTCGTAGGCCTAGATTTATTAATGAATCCAGCAATGTCAGGTGAAGCTTTACCATCCTTAGATAATTTTACGTTACCTGAATTTAATGATGCACCTCGTATTGTTCCAAATGTAGAATCTACTGGTGGAACTGAAACATGGAATGGTGTGCAAAATTTAAATGCAGATACATTTATTCCTTCCCATTCACAAACTCGTATGTCAGATGAACATGTTCAACGTAAAAAATATGAAATTCTTAGAAAATTCGATAGATTAGCTAAATTAGGTGTTCCTTTACGTAAAAGATTTACGTTAGATTCTTCATTAGAAGAGATGGAGATGGAATTAGAATTTA
>Ga0209354_10000847_pt1 | contig 13782 bp, 10 predicted proteins | sample LauGreSpBDMM15DD_2_FD_187562 | JGI IMG/M metagenome (GOLD analysis project Ga0209354, IMG submission 187562) | Freshwater lake microbial communities from Lake Michigan, USA - Sp13.BD.MM15.DD (SPAdes) (version 2) | ecosystem: Environmental > Aquatic > Freshwater > Lake | place: Lake Michigan...
TGTCATGGAAGGGTTGGCCGGAAACAGGACTATATTCGGTCAGGTCCATCCCGATGATATCGGTCTGTTGCGTGATGGACTCGATGATGGACAGTACTTGCCACCAGCCCAGGCCACCCGGAATAGTGCCAGGGGTTGGAAACACCGAAGGATCAAAGCCATCGATATCGATGCTGAGGAATACGTTTTCCGGAAATTCGCTCGGCAACTCTACCTTGTTCACGTTGCGGGATACCAGGTAGTCTGCGTCATAGAATTTCACGCCATATACCTTGCGCGCATCAGCCTCCTCCTTGGACAGGCTGCGAACACCCAGCTGAAACAAGGGCACGTCCTCATCCACGATGCGCTTCATCACGCAGGCTTCGCTCCAGGCATCACCATTGTCGTCATCACGCAGATCAGCCTGGGCATCAATGTGGATGACGCCGAAATTTTCCACACCGGCATCCAGCAGTCCTTTGATCATGCCGAAGGTGATGGCACCGTCTCCGCCAATCCCGATAGGAAACTTGTTTTTCTTCACGATACCGGCGACTGCGGCCGCGATTTTTTCCATGACCTTTTCGGCGCTGCCTTTGCAATCAACCGCGGGATGGGTATGGATACCATGGCGTGCTGGCACGCTGCGACCGTCCCAGGTTTCAATTTCCTGGGAGGCCAGCAGAATCGCATCCGCCGCTTCCGCCATCGCTGTACCCCTGAAGCGCGCACCGGTATAGGGAACGGGCAGCACATGAAAGAAGGCATCTTCCGGCTTTGAAGGCTTGACCGCAGCACCCATGAAGGAATTTGCAGAAATTGTTGTTTTTTGTTTTGGGCTTGCCATTTAGCGATCAACCTCTAAGGTACTGCTTGCGTATGTGTACCGCTTGAATAAGTACCAAGACTTATATGAATACTGTTATTAATACTATCCGTGATATGCACTGAATAGTCGACTCTTAAGGCTAATCCAGGCTAGTCCAGGAGGATAGTCGACTCTTCAGGACAGCCTGTCGCGGAAATCTTCGTATGCGAACTCACGCACCACCCTGACAGTACCACTGGCAGAATTGTAAAGCGCGAGAGCTGGCAGCTTGACGCCATTGAACGTGGTGGTCTTCACCATCGTGTAATGCGCCATGTCATCAAAGATCAGCCTCTGCCCCACTTGCAGAGGTTGCCCGAAACTATAATCGCCCATCACATCCCCTGCAAGACAACTCATTCCGCCCAGACGATACTTGTACGGCAGCTCTGCTGCCTCGCCTGACCCGAAGATCTGCGCTCGGTAGGGCATTTCCAGGGTGTCGGGCATATGACAGGTGGCCGAGGTGTCCAGAATCGCTACCGCCGACTGATTATCCATCAAATCCAGTACCTCGCTGACCAGCACACCACTGTGGATGGCAATAGCCTCGCCTGGCTCCAGATACACCTGCACCTCGTATTTGCGGCTGAAGGCCTTGATCCGCTCAATCAGTCCATCCACGTCGTAATCCGGATGCGTGATATGGTGGCCACCCCCGAAGTTAACCCATTTCATCTGTTTCAGCAGCTCGCCGCAACTGGCTTCGACGGCGTCCAGGGTACGCGCCAACGGTGCAAAATTCTGCTCACACAGCGTGTGGAAATGCAGGCCGCTGAAACCGCCCAGATCGGCGCCTTGCAACTGGGTGACCGGAGTTCCCAACCTTGAGCCAGGGGCGCAGGGGTCATACATCGCCACCGCGCCTTCCGAATGCAGCGGGTTGATACGCAACCCAAAGTCCAGGCCAGGGCGCGCCTTCAGCTTTTCCTGCACCAGGGGCTGGAAACGCTGCCATTGGCTCAGCGTATTGAACACCACATGATCGGCGATATCGAGAATTTCGCCCAGGTCGGCCTGTTTGTAGGCGGCCGAATAGACATGCACTTCGCCGCCATATTGCTCCTTGCCCAACCTCGCTTCCCACAAGCCGCTGGCACAGGTGCCCTTGAGGTAGCGCATGATGAGCGGGGCCACACTGAACATCGAGAAGGCCTTAAGGGCCAGCAGGATCTTCGCGCCAGATTCCTGTTGCACACGCTGCAGGATCTTCAGGTTGCGCTCGACCGCCACTTCATCCACGACAAAGCAGGGCGAGGGAACGCTGTACGGATCGAAGTTTGTAAAGGTGTCCGAATTGGGAGTCTGGGCCATTTCTGCTTAAACCAGGTCGAACCCGGGATCCACGATCACCTGCCAGGGCAAGCCATGCTTGTTCATGTCGGCCATGAACGGATCTGGGTCCATCTGTTCCATGTTCCAGACGCCCGCCTGCTTCCACTTGCCTTCCAGCATCATCTTGGCGCCGATCATCGCGGGCACACCGGTGGTATAGGAGATGGCCTGCGACAGCACCTCTTTATAGCACTCCTGGTGATCACAGATATTGAAAACCACCGCCTTGCGTGGCTTGCCATCCTTGATACCGGTAACGTGGCAGCCAATCCAGGTTCTGCCCTTGGTGCGCGGACCCAGCGTTGACGGATCTGGCAGCAAGGCCTTCAGGAACTGGATCGGAACGATCTGCTGGCCCTGGAATTCCACGGGATCGATGCGGGTCATGCCGACATTGCCCAGCACTTCCAGATGCTTGAGGTAGCTTTCGCCGAAGCTCATCCAGAACTGGGCGCGCTTCAGGGTCGGGAAATTCTTTACCAGCGATTCCAGCTCTTCATGGTACATGCGGTAGATATTGTAGGTGCCCACGTCATCGGTGCAGGTGAAGCTCTGCTTCAGTGACATTGCCGGCGTCGTATGGAAATCGCCGTTTTCAAAGTGGCGGCATTCGGCAGTCACTTCACGGATATTGATTTCCGGATTGAAGTTGGTGGCAAAGGCATAGCCATGGTTGCCGCCATTGACGTCGATGATGTCGAGCGTATGGATTTCGTCGAAATAATGCTTGGCGAGATACGCGGTGAACACATTGGTGGCACCAGGATCGAAACCGCTGCCCAACAGCGCCATCAAGCCGGCTTTCCTGAATTTGTCCTGATAGGCCCACTGCCATTTGTACTCGAACTTCGCATTATCGAGCGGCTCGTAGTTGGCGGTGTCGAGATAGTTCACGCCGGTTTCAAGACAGGCGTCCATGATGGTGAGATCCTGGTACGGCAGCGCCACGTTGATCACCAGCTCTGGCTGCACTTTCTTGATCAGCGCGACCAGTTCCGGCACATTATCGGCGTCCACCTGGGCGGTCTTGATGGTCTTGCCCTGCTTTTCGAGGATCTGCTGCGCAATCTTCTTGCACTTCGATTCCGTGCGGCTGGCCAGCGTAATGTCACTGAACACGTCGGATACCTGCGCGCACTTGTGCGCTACGACCTGCCCGACTCCGCCTGCTCCGATAATCAATACTTTTGCCATAAATTCGCTCTCCTGTCTGGCTAGTCTTCGCGTTCGTAATACGTGTAGCCGTTAAGGCTCTCGTTGAACAACTTGATGATCTGCTGGCGCTCACGTGCCGTGATACGGCCTTCGCGCACGGCGCGCTCCGCAGTGTTGCGATGGCGCAACTGCATTTCCTTTGGATGGTATTCCACGTAGGTCAACACGTCGGAAATGGTGTCGCCGTGCATTTCTTTCACGAAGTCGTAACTGCCATCGCGGTTGATGCGCACGCTTACCACATTGGTATCACCGAACAGGTTGTGCAGGTCGCCCAGCGTTTCCTGATAGGCACCGACCAGGAACACACCCAGATAATATTCCTCGCCTTCTTTCAGTCCGTGCAAGGGCAAGACCTTGGTGACGTCTTCCGGCCCGACGAAACTGTCGATCTTGCCGTCGCAGTCACAGGTGATGTCGGCGATGACGGCGGTGCGTCTTGGCTCTTCGTTCAGGCGATGGATCGGCGCAATCGGGAACAGCTGGTCAATCGCCCAGGTATCGGGCAGTGACTGGAACAAGCTGAAATTGCCGTAATAAATGTCAGCGAGCGACAGCTTCAAGCCTTCCAGATCAGCCGGCACGCGCGCCATCTTCTCGGAAAGGTCGGCAATCTTGTGCAGCAAGTCCAGGAAAATGTTTTCTGCCACCGAGCGGGTACGCAGGTTGAGCTGGCCGCGCTTGAACAGTTCGCGTACTTCGTTGCGGTAGAAGTGCGCATCGTTGTAGCACTCCTGGATGCGCGCTTCCGACAGGTTCGGGTAGATATCGCGCATGCTGCTGATCAGGTGATGCTCGTCATCGTGCGGTTCGGGCAACTTGGTGGGCTCGAAGATGGTGGTGTCGAGCACGTTGAAAATCAGGATCGACGAATACGCGATCGTCGCACGACCGGACTCGGTGATGATGGTCGGATGGACGATGTCATAGTCGTCGAAGGTGTTCTTGAGGGTGTCGACGATGTCCTCGCAATATTCCTGCAGCGAATAGTTGCGGCTCTGGCCGTAGTTGGAGCCCCAGCCGGTGTAATCCACCGCGAGACCGCCGCCCAGATCGATGTACTTGAGCGCGGCGCCTTCTGCCACAAGGTCGGCATAGAAACGGCACACTTCGGTAATGCCGCTGCGAATGTCCTGGATGTTCGGAATCTGCGAACCCAGATGACAGTGCAGCAACTGCAGGCAATGCAGCATGTTTTCGGATTTCAGGTTGTCGACCAGCTCCACCAGCTGGGTGGCGGTAAGACCGAACACGCTGCGATCGCCGGAAGTCGAGTTCCAGTGGCCGCTGACGCTGACGGTGGTCTTGATGCGCACGCCGATGATCGGCTCCACGCCCATGACCTTGCTGCGCTCGATAATGATCGGGATTTCGGTTGGTGTTTCCACCACGAAGACACAGGTAAAACCCAGCTTGATTGCAGTGAGGCCAAGGTCGATGAACTCCTGGTCCTTGTAGCCATTGCAAATGATGATGCTGCCCGGCTCTTCCAGCGTGGACAGCGCAATCATGATTTCCGGTTTGCTGCCCACTTCGAAGCCGTGCTTGTAGCGTGCCCCGAAAGCGGCGATTTCCTCGACTACCTGGGCCTGCTGGTTAACCTTGATGGGATACACGCCACGGTATTCGCCCTTGTAACCAAGATTCTCGATGGCCTTGCGGAAAGTCATGTTGAGGCGATGAATCTGGGCGTCGAGGATATTTTCGATGCGCAACAGCACCGGCATTTGCAGGTCGCGTTCCAGCATGCCCTTGACGATATCGAGCAACTCTACTTGCGCGTGCAGGGTACGGGCAGTGACATTGCCGTTGGCACTGACACTGAAATAGTCATTGCCCCAGCGTTCGAACCCGTACAGATCAAGAGATTGTTCAATACTCCATTCGGTCTGTTCAGCAGCGTTCAATTCTTAGCCCTCTCTTAACACCACAAGTGTGCCCCCGTCCCGGATTCAAGGCCTCTGTGCAGGGGGCTGGCCCACAGAGGGGCGCGATTGTACAGAAAACAGCGTCCAAAATACCGCGTAAAACATTAATTTCAAAGCATTCCGGACATCAGCGTGGCGATCCCCAAAAACGACATGAAACCGGCGATATCCGTCACCGTGGTCAGCACGATGGACGAGGATTGGGCTGGGTCAAAACCGAAGCGTTTCAGCAGTATGGGCACCATGGCGCCGGATACCCCTGCAATGGTCATGGATACCACCATCGCCAGTGCTATCACCAGTGCCAGCCCGGTGCTCCGGCTCCACGCATATACCCCTAACGCACAGACCCCCGCAATGCCAAGACCGTTGATAAACCCCGCCCCCAACTCCTTCATCAGCACGGCAAACCAGTGCCGCATGCTGATCTCGCGCAGGGTAAGGCCGCGCATCGTCACGGCCAGCGCCTGGGCCCCGGTATTACCGGCTTGCCCGGCGGCGATCGGCAACAGCACGGCCAGTGCCGTGAACTGTGCGATGGTAGCCTCGAACATACCCACGACAGCCGCCGCCAGAAAAGCGGTCAGCAGGTTGATCTGCAACCAGGGCAGGCGCTTGCGCACGGCAAACATGCTGGAAGACAGCGCACGTTCGTCCTTGTGGGCACCCACCATCGTCTGCATGTCGGTGACCAGCTCTTCCCTGACGGTATCGAGCAGCTCCTGCCCTTCCACCACACCGACCAGATGCATGTCGATATCCACCACGGGCAACACGTCCACTTCGTGATGATTGAGCTTGTCGTAGACCTCTTCCTTGGGGTCCAGTGCCTGAACATAGACTTTTACCGGTTCGGCGAGCTTGGCGAGCGGAGTCTGCGGCGGCACCAGCAACAGGCGACGCAAGTCCACCTTGGCATGCAGGCGCATGTCGTCATCAAGCAGGAACAAGTGCCCGAGACTCTTCACCTGCTGGGAGCGTAACTGGGCAATGGCACCCTCGGCCGTTGTGCGGTAATTGAAGGCAATGATGGAGGGATTCATCAACCGGCCGACGGTGCCTTCCGGGTAGCTCAACAGGGTATCGAATTCCCCTGCCGTGACCTTCTGCATATGCGCCAATATGCCAGCACGCCCAGCCTGCTCCATCTGGGCCAGCAACATCACTGCCACGCCGACATCCATCACTTCCAGCGCCTTGGCAGCACTGGCTGGCGGCATCTCTTGCAGCACGACCAGCGCCAGGCTCGGTGCCATTTTTTCCAGCACTTTCACCAGCACGTGCAGTTTTTGGTGCTGCAGTATCGCCAGCACCTCCAGCGGCGCCATGCCTTCCAGCTTGCGCGCAGCCTCCAGCGGATAATTGAGCAGGAAGGCCTGGGTGAGACTCAGCTGGGGATCGATGACCTGTTTCGGTGCGGTGGGCATGGCCTGCGTTCCTGTCTTTCAAATCCCGGTGATCAAGGGGTCAGAGTAACTTGATCGCCACATTATGGTTTCAGGCGTAGCCAGAGCATGGATCAAGTTACTCTGACCCCTTGATCCTTGATCCCTTGGGTCCGGCTTCAACGACATCGGTGACGGTGTTGAAAAGTGCCAGCAAGGCCTTGCCATACACATCAACGATGCCGGACACCGGATCACCAGCATGTGCCGATGCTTCCGGCCTGCCCGTCAGCTGATGCAGGCCTTTACGCAAATCGACATGGCGCAGTACGCCAATGAACTGCTGCTGCAGGCCCACTACCGGCATCACGTCACCGTGGCTCCAGCACGGCAACTGTACCGTATACGCGAGCGACAGATCGGCGGAGATCGTGTTGACGTCCGTTTCCATGAGGCTGGCAACCATCGCATCGGGAGCAGCCTTGAGCAATTGCAGATAACTGATGCGTCCCTTCGGAATACCATCACGACTGACTATATAAACGTACTTGCCGAAGGTTTCCTCGGTGGCATCCTTGAGAAAGGTCAGCACGTCTGCGGCCGAGAAATCCTGGGTGACGACAGCAGTATTGGGCACCATCCATGCCCCTACGCGATCGAGCGTGTAACGCATCAGCAAATGGCAGGCTTGGCGGCGCGCCTGTGGACATTCTTTCAATACCGCATCGACAAAGCCGTGCTCAAGGTGTCTCAGTACCGCCACCATGCGCGAGACGTCCTGCTCCAGCAACAGACGTGCGCTGGCCTCCACCCCGAGCAAGCTGCAGAGATGGGCAGCAAACGCCGGCAATGAAGACTTCAGCACCGCCACGGAATAGGACGCGGGAACCTGACGCAAAAAATCCGTCACATGGACAGCGTCAAGCTGTTCGAGTGTACGCACTGCGACATCCGGATGTTCGTCCAGGAAATCGAGCGCCAATGTAAGCGCTTCCGGCATCAGTCAGCTCCCACGTCAGGAATCCTTGTTATGTATTGATAGCACATGGCAGATTTCCTCATGGAACAGCCTGGCCGGAATAATGGCCTTGCCTTCTGCAGTGGCGACCACGATACCGGTCTGGGCCACCTCGATGATTTCACCCTGCACTGCCCCCAGGCGAATGAGGTCACCCACACGGCAATGCTTGCGCGTGTACTGTGCGCCGATCACATTGGCCACCAACTGCTGTGCGCCAAGACTGAAGGCGAGCGCGCCGCCAGCCAAAAGCACGCCAACCACCACAACAATCAAGGTGCTTAGAAAGCCTATGTTGAGCCCAATCTGCTCCACGCCGATGATCACTGAGCTGAAGATGATCACCACCTGCACCGCACGCGACATCATCGCGCTTTGTTCGGGTGCCGCGTCGTGCGTGGCCGACACGATGCCGGCCCGCGCCACACTGCTGAGCAGTATGCCGGCAAGAATGATCAACAGTCCCGTGATGAGACCGGGCAGATAACCCACGATACTATCGAGCCAGCCGGCAAACAGGTCCCAACCCAGCACATTCGCACCCACGGCCATGAAGAACACCATGACTACCCAGAACACCAGCTTGCTGATGATGAGGGCATAGGAGCGCTGGATGTGCTCGCGCTGGATGCTTTCGTGATGCACAAAGCGCACAAACAGGGCATCAAGCCCCTCCACCAGTTTGCGGGCACTCAGTGCCAGCGCCTTGGCGAGAATCCAGCCCAGCAACAGCAAGGTCATAGTTCCCAGCAATTGCGGGAAATACTGCACGATCTGCTGCGAGAGCTGGTTGAAGGTTTCGTCGATTGCGGCTCCCCATTCAAACGGGGCGCGGTTGGTATCAGCCATGATTGATCCAGTTCAGCTGTTATTCAGCATCTGTAATAACTACAAGTCACTCTGCCAGCTCTTGATGGCCTCGGAGTTGTCTACATCATAGCCGAGGCGTTCACACGCCAAGGCCCAGCGCTCGCTCACCAGGCGCAGCAAAGGTGCATCGAGGTGCACTGCCCGTCCCAAACCTTCGGCAATTTTTACATCCTTGGCCAAAAGGCCAAGCTTGAAGCCGGTGGCATATTTTTCATGCAGCACATGTTCCTTCATGACCACTTCGCTGATGAAGGATTTCCCGGTAGAAACATTGAGAATATCGACCAGTGTTTCGGGATTCAGGCCAAAGCGCCTGGCGATCAGCACCGCCTCGGAGGTTGCAGCGAACGCAGCTGCGCCCAGGTAATTGTTGAGCGCCTTGGCAGCATGTCCACAACCGCTTGCCCCCACGTCGAACAAACGGTTGCCCAGCACCGATAGCACAGGCTTCACCTTCTCGATGGCAGCGGCATCATCACCACCAATCATGATGGCGAGCGTGCCGGTAGTCGCGCGCGGCACCGCACCGGACACAGGGGCATCGACCAGCACCACGCCTTTTTTCAGCAACTCCACGGCCAGTTCACGGGTACCGGTCGGCTCGGAGGAACTCATGTCGGCCACGATAGTGCCGGCGTTTACATTATTGAAAAACGCGCCCTGTTCGGCAGCCAACAGAACCTCACGCACGATAGGACCGGTCGGCAACATCGTGACAATAATCTCGCTCTTGGCCAGTGCTGCCAAGCCAGGCGCGGTCGCCTTGTGCTCCTTGCAAAACTGAGCGGCACGCTGCGGATCGGCATCGTAAACCGCCACGTCGAATCCGGCCTTCACCAGATTCACTGCCATCGGCCATCCCATGTTGCCGATGCCGATAAAACCAATTTTCTTTACTTCGGAACCCATGCACTTCCCCATTACTTGTAGAGTTGTAGTTGCTGCGGTGTTGCTGATGCGGGTCTTGGCCCGGCTTTGCGTTTAATCCAGGCCTCGCTGCCCCAACACCTCTTTTGCTGCGGTCATGGCTTCAACCCCGGTTGGAATACCTGAATATATCGAGGTGTGCATGATGATCTCGCGAATCTCTTCCACGCTTACACCGTTCGCAAGTGCACCCTGGATATGGGCCTTCAGCTGATTGGGTTTGGTAAGGGCCGTCAGTGCCGCGAGGGTGATCATGCTGCGGGTCTTGCGATCCAGTCCGGGACGGTGCCATACATCACCAAATACCCAGCTGGTCACCAGATCTTCAAACGGACGGTTGAAACTGGTCGCCAGATTCACCCGCTCCTCTGCCCCGGCGCTGCCCCACATGGTGCGCCTGAGCTGCATCCCCATTTCATAATCGTTTTTGTCTGACATAGCACTGGCCCCTTCTGCATGGTTTTGATGAAAGCGGCCAATATAAAGGAATAGCGGAAGGCTGAATACCAACATCAAATGTGCAGTTACCATGCAGGCAATGTGCAATTAATATTGACGAAACCAACAAGGAGGCGTAGGTTTTTGGCTGTCTCGGCCAGGAAAGCAACCAAGTCTTTACCTGCTTCCGGCACCAGCGCTTATAACAAATATCAAAGTGGAGGGGATTCCATGAAGCACGCTACCCGTTGTCTGGCAGTACTCACGCTTGCCCTGCCCTTGCTTGCACAGGCAGCACAAGCCCAATTCAGCCCGGACGAACCCGGGTTACATCAAGCCTCTGCCGTAATGGCGTCCAGCACTGCGGCAACAGCCCAGGCGGCGGCCTTCGATACCTCGGCCAATACTTCAGCAAGTACTTCGGCAAGCATTTCAGCAAATAGCCTGGACCTGCAGAAGTACAGGAGAGAAGCCAAGGCAGAGGCCAGGCAACAAGCTGAATGGCGCGAGCAACGTGCACGGCGCCGTGGAGAGAATCATGACATGAGCTTCGTCAACGATACCTGCGTCTACTCGCGCAACACGCTCACTTACAGCTGCAAATGACAGCTAGCCGTGAAAGCCTGCATAGAGTCCGCGTACTGCAGGCTCAATGGCGTTGATGCTGTCCTGATGCTCATCAATTGACATCTTTTCCAGACGCGGGAAATTTTCTTCGGTGCCATGCAACGCGATCGCATCCAGCAGGACTGTCTGGGCCTTGGCTAATTCGCTCCATTTGGCCAGTTCCACGCCGCGCATGAAACCAAAGCACCACTCTTCCACCACGGTAATGATGTCGCCTTCATACTCGCCCTCATAGAACAGTGCGGAAAAGTCCTGCGGCGCCACGTCCAACTGCTCGCGCAAGCTGTCAATCATGCGCAGCAACAAGCCACCCAACTGCTCCGCTTCTTCTTCCGACTCCAGCTCCGGCTCCAGCTCTTCACCGCCCCAGATCGCCGCATACCACTGCGACATTGGCACTTCCTCAGGGGACACTACCAATGCAGTTAAAAAGCCATCCAGCTCGTTCACGTCGAGAATGGAGTTGTCGTTGCCGAAGGACTGCAGCAACTCGTCGAGGTAATCGAGTTCTTCGTTGTTCAGGGGTTCAGTTTTCATGACAGGAATTCACGCAAAAGGGATTGGTGCACATTGTAGGCTTAAAACGCAGCAAGCGTGCAGTGCTAAAGCGCAGGGACGGAAGACTTTGGTGCAAAGCACCGAAAAATTGCCAGGGTGAAACTTGAAAATGAAGGGATAGAAAAAAGTATGGTGCCCAGGAGAGGACTTGAACCTCCACGACCTTGCGGCCACTAGCACCTGAAGCTAGCGTGTCTACCAATTTCACCACCTGGGCATAGGGGTGTACTGCTGAAGAGGCGCGCATTCTCCTCATTGACGACGCGCTTGTCAATTATCTCCTGCGTGTATACTGCCGGCCTGAATCAAGCAAAAGTGACCCCCCATGACCAAGCCACGCAAACCCAGCCAGGAACTGCCTAATCCCAATGCGGATCCATTCGCCGACCGCGAAGCGACTCGCTATGAGAATCCCATCCCGAGCCGGGAGTTCATCCTCGAACTGCTGGAAAAGCGCGGCGAACCGGCCTCGCATCCCGATCTGTGCACCGAATTGCTGCTATTTGATGAAGTGGCACAGGACGCCCTGTTGCGTCGCCTGGGGGCGATGACCCGCGATGGCCAGCTTATCAGCAACCGCCGCGGTGTGTTCGGGCTGGTCAACAAGATGGACCTGGTAAAAGGTGTCATCCAGGGCAACAAGGACGGTTATGGCTTCGTGATCCCCGAAGACGGCAGTGACGACCTTTATTTGAACCCGAGCCAGATGCGCTCGGTGTTCGATGGCGACACCGTGCTGGCCAAGGTGTCGGGCGAGGACAAGCGAGGACGCCGCGAAGGCCGCATTGTCAAGATTCTCGAACGCAAGACGACCGAATTTGTCGGCCGCTACTATTCAAGTGACGGCTTTGGCATGGTCGTGCCGCACAGCAAGCGCATCACCCATGAAATCATGATTCCGGCCAAGAAAGACAAGAAGGCCAAGGACGGTGACTTCGTGGTGGTGCAGATTACCCAGTTCCCGCACGAGCATCACAAGGCCACCGGCGAAGTTCTGGAAATCCTCGGCGACATCAGCACGCCAGGCATGGAAATCCAGCTCGCGCTGCGCGTGCACAATATTCCCAATCAATGGCCAGCCACAGTGCTGGAAGAAATGAAGCGTTATCCCAAGGCGGTGGATGGCAACAGGGAAACGCACCGCATCGACCTGCGCAAACTGCCCTTCGTCACCATTGACGGGGAAGATGCCAAGGATTTCGATGATGCCGTGTGTTGCGAACGGGTGCGTGGCAAGGGCTATACCCTCTATGTCGCGATTGCCGATGTGTCCCATTATGTGGAACGCGGCTCGGCGCTCGATACCGAAGCGCAGTTGCGCGGCAATTCGGTGTATTTCCCGGGCCATGTGATTCCCATGCTGCCGGAGCATCTGTCCAACGGACTGTGCTCGCTGAAGCCGAATGAAGACCGCCTGGTGATGGTGTGCGAACTCGACATCAACAAGAACGGGGATATCGAGGGCTACTGTTTCTATGAAGGCCTCATTCATTCGCAGGCGCGCCTTACTTACACCGAAGTGGCGGCGATGCTGCAGACGCCCAAGTCAGACGGTGAAAAACTGCTACAGGAGCGTATCAGCGAAAAACACGCCGGACTGCTGCCAGACCTGAAAAACCTGTACTCGCTTTACAAGCAGTTGCTGGGTACCCGCGCACAACGCGGCGCCCTCGATTTCGAAACCACGGAAACGCGCATCATTTTTTCCGAGCAGCGCCGCATCAAGGAAATCATTCCGGTGGAACGCAACGATGCGCACCGCTTGATCGAGGAGTGCATGCTGTGTGCAAACGTGGCAGCCGCAGACCTGTTGATGGACGCCAAACTGCCTGCGTTGTATCGCGTGCATGAAGGCCCCAGCGAAGACAGATTGCAGAACCTTTACGACTTCCTGCGCGGCATCGGCATTGGCCTGGCACGCAAGGCCAAGCCCACGCCCCATGATTACCAGCTGATTCTCGCCAAGTTGAAAGACCGGCCAGATCGCGCACTGCTGCAAACCCTCGTGATTCGCTCGCTGATGCAAGCGGTATATCAACCCGAAAATCTCGGGCATTTTGGCTTGGGCTTCGAAGCCTATACCCATTTCACCTCGCCGATCCGGCGCTACCCCGACTTGCTGGTCCATCGCGGCATCCGCTATTTGATCCGCAGTGGCAAGGCCCAGGCCGGCGTGTTGCCTGTCGCAGGCGCGCCGAAACTCAAGCGTGCCGACTTCTACCCCTACAAGCAGGATGACCTTGTCACCCTGGGACAACAGCTGTCACAAACCGAGCGGCGCGCCGACAGCGCCACTTACGATGTGATCAACTGGCTCAAGTGCGAATACATGCAGGCGCATATCGGCGATGAATATCCCGGCGTGGTTATTGGTGTCACCAACTTCGGCTTGTTCGTGGAACTTACCGATGTGTACGTCGAAGGCCTGGTGCATGTCACCGCACTGACCAACGACTATTATCATTTCGATGCCGTCAGCCACACGCTGACGGGCGAACGCAGCGGCTTGTGCTTCCGCCTGGGTGACCAGGTGCGCGTAATCGTCGCACGCGTGGATCTGGATGAACGCAAGATCGAACTGCACTTGAGCGGCAGCACGCCGGCAAACAAGGGCGCAGGCATGGCCCTGCC
>Ga0209354_10000850_pt1 | contig 13774 bp, 15 predicted proteins | sample LauGreSpBDMM15DD_2_FD_187562 | JGI IMG/M metagenome (GOLD analysis project Ga0209354, IMG submission 187562) | Freshwater lake microbial communities from Lake Michigan, USA - Sp13.BD.MM15.DD (SPAdes) (version 2) | ecosystem: Environmental > Aquatic > Freshwater > Lake | place: Lake Michigan...
AGATTAAGCCTCAAAGAGCCGTACAGGTAAGTGAGTTTGAAGGTGCTATTGTTCCTAAAGATGCGCCTCAGAAGTCTATTGACTATCTGAAAAGCCAAGGGATTGATAAGATTTACTTCTACGAAACCCCAGAAGAACGGACACAACTATTCAAACAGTTTGGCGATAAGATGTTTGCTGCACCTGCGTTACCATTAGGTGCAACAGGTTTACTGGACGAAGAAAAGCGTAAAGAAATCCAAAGCCTGTTAGAATAAAGTATTACTTAACCTTGACCAACCCTAGAGGAGTCAAACAAAATGAATAAATTAGAGGCAGGATATTCCGAAAATCTAACCAATAAAGGTAGAGGAAGACCCAAGGGTGCTGTTAATCGTGTCACTAACGAGTTTAGAGAGACAGTTAGATGCCTACTAGAGGATAACTCTGAAAACGTCTCTAGATGGCTTACATTGGTTGCAGAGGGAGATGAGTTAAAAGAGATTCGTCCAGACCCTTACAAAGCCTTAGATATGATTTCTAAACTGGCTGAGTACGCTACACCTAAACTGGCTAGAACAGAGTTAACAGGTAGTGATAACAAGCCTATTGAAATGAAAGTTACATGGGCGAAGTAATCGAAATTCCCTATAAGCCAAGGGAACACCAACTAAAGGTTCACGAGTTACTGGATGGCAAACGCTTTGCTGTTGTAGTGGCACATCGTAGATTCGGTAAGACTGTAGCTGCGCTTAACCACTTAATCCGTGAGGCGGTGCTAAACGAGAAAGAAACACCCAGATACGCTTACATTGCGCCTACCTATGGACAAGCTAAACGAGTGGCTTGGGACTATCTCGTTAAATACACTACTCCGCTAGGCGGTACTAACAACATCTCAGAGTTACGAGTTGACTTCTGGGGTAGGCGTATTCAACTGTATGGCTCAGACAATCCTGATTCCCTGCGAGGACAATTCTTTGATGGGGTAATCATTGATGAGGTAGGTGACCAGAATCCTAAGATATGGACAGACATTGTTAGACCTGCTCTGACTGACAGAAAAGGTTGGTGTCTATTCATTGGTACACCCAAAGGACACAACCACTTCAAAGAGTTGCGAGACAGGGCAGAGAAAGAGGATGGATGGGGTCTGCTTGAGTTCAAAGCCTCTGAGACAGGGGTAGTAGATGAGACAGAACTAAGGGCTGCTAAGAATGAGATGGGCGAAAGCAAGTTTCGGCAGGAATTTGAGTGTTCTTTCGATGCGCCAATTGAGGGGTCATATTATGGAGAAATGCTTAATGAGTTAGAAGAAAAGAAGCATATGCAAGAGATTCCCAGAGAGGAACTAAGCAGAACTTTTACTGCTTGGGACTTGGGTATGGGTGACTCTACATCTATCTGGGTGGCTCAGTTAGTGGGTACTGAAGTCAGACTAATTGACTATTATGAGAATCATGGCGTAGGACTTGACCACTACGTTAAGTGGATTAAGGATAACGATTACTCAAAAGCAGAGCATATTCTGCCCCATGACGTTAGGGTTAGAGAGTTAGGCACAGGTAAAAGCAGACTAGAAATGCTTGAGGACTCAGGACTAGAAGTCAAAATAACCCCAAGGATGGGACTAGACGATGGCATCCAAGCGGTAAGACGACTGCTGCCAAGGTGCTGGTTTAATGTTCCTAAAGTGCAGAATGGCTTGAACTGCCTGAGAAACTACCGCAGAGACTACGATGAGAAGCGTAAGATTTTCTATGAAAGACCACTACACGATTGGTCTAGTCATGGCTCTGATTCTTTCCGTTACTTAGCCCTTGGATTGGATGAAGGTCATTCAACGTGGTCTAAGCCTATTAACCAAACTCCGAAGTGGATAGTGTGATGTATGTACAAATGCAGGGTGTAAATCTAGCACCTAAAGTAAAAGAACTTGAAAAGCGTATCGAAATGCTTGAAAATGTGGTAAATGAGTTAAAATTGGACAAACCCAGAATGGGACGCCCTCCAAAGGACAAGCATGGCACAGAACGAGTTAATGTCGATAATCCAAGCAGAGATTGACGATGCAATTGGATTTATTGAAAGCGAAACTGTTGAGCAGCGCAAACAGGCTCTGGAGGCTTATCTACGACAGCCATATGGTAATGAGGTTGAGGGTAAGTCTCAAATCGTTACTGGAGAAGTTGCGGAAGCGATAGATGGTGCGCTACCTAGCTTAGTCCGTATCTTTACAGGCTCAGACAATATCGTAGTCTTTGAGCCACAAGGCCCGAAAGATGAAGCCTCCGCAAAACAGGCCACAGACTACTGTAATTGGGTCTTTACCAGAGACAACGAAGGCGTGTCCATTCTCCATGATTGGTTCAAGGACGCTTTGCTTCAGAAAAATGGAATTCTGAAAGCGTACTGGGAAGATAAAGAAGACATTACTAAAGAGCGTTACTTTGACTTGTCTAACGATGAGTTAGCAATGCTGATGAGTGATGAGAGCATGGAGATTGTCGAGCAAGATACGACAGAGTTTCCAATTATTGACCCAATGGGTCAGCCAGTTATAGACCCTATGGGTATGCCTGTGATGGGTGCTACACACAATGTTGTGGTGCAACAAAAGAAAAAGTCAGGCAAGGTAACTATTGAGAACGTACCCCCAGAAGAATTCCTGATTAGCAAGAAAGCTAGGACTATTGCTGATTCACCATTCGTAGCCCACAGGCAGATGTTGACTCGTAGCACATTGATTGCTATGGGTTTTAACAAGAAGCAGGTAGAAGGCTTGCAGATGGGTGATGCTTTGGCTTATACGCCAGAGCGTGTGGCTCGTTTCTCTGCTGGTGAGCAACCTTACCAAGTTCAGACAGATGACCCCTCAATGCAAGAGATTGAAGTCTTTGAGTGCTATGTCAAAACTGATATAGATGGTAAAGGCATTGCTTCATTAGTTCAAGTGTTCTACGCTTCTAATGAAATCCTAGAGGATGAAAAAGGTAAGGAAATGATTGAGGAAGTGGACTATGTTCCTTTCCACTCAATCTGTCCTATACCTATTCCGCATAAGTTCTTTGGTAACTCACTAGCTGACAGAACAGTTGACCTACAGTTAATTAAGACCACTATCACTCGTCAGATGTTGGATAACTTATATCTGACCAACAACGCCAGAGTAGTTGCCGTAGAAGGACAAGCAAATTTAGATGACCTGCTTACATCTACGGCAGGTGGTGTCATTCGTGTTAAGTCTCCTAATGCTGTTTCTCAATTGGTTGTTCAGAACGTGGCGGCACAGGCTTTTCCAATGCTTCAGTATCTGGACACAATTCAGTCTAAGCGTACTGGCGTGTCTGATGCTTCACAAGGGCTAGACCCATCTGTATTGCAGAACGTGACTGCTGCTGCGGTAGCTTCTATGCAACAAGCTGGCGCAGGTAAGATTGAACTAATGGCTCGAATCTTTGCTGAGACAGGCGTTAAGTCTTTGTTTAAGGGTATTCTCCATTTGCTCTGTAAGTACCAAGACAAGGCTCGTTTGGTTCGCATGCGAGGTGAGTTTGTAGAGTTTGACCCTCGTACATGGGCTAACCAATACGATGTTTCTATTAACGTAGGTCTGGGTGCTGGTAACCGACAAGAGCAGATGGCTATGTTGTCTATGGTTCTTGCTAAACAAGAGCAGTTGATTGGTCAGTATGGCCCTGCCAATCCTTATGTTTCACCTGCTCAGTATCGTGGCACTTTAGGACGCATGGTTGAAATTGCTGGATTTAAAGATAGTGCTGAGTTCTATAAGCCTATTACCCCAGAGCAAGACCAGATGCTCTCGAATCCTCCTCCACAACAACAACAAATGCCTCCAGAGATTCAGGCATTGATGGCTAAGACACAAGCTGAGATACAAGCCAACCAAGCTAAAGCACAAGCTGACTTGCAGATGCAACAACAACAGATGCAGATTGACATGGAGATGGCGCAACAGAAGGCTGCTCTTGAAATGCAATTGATGCGTGAGAAAGAGATGGCTAAGTTGCAACTAGAGCGTGAGAAACAACAGGCTTACTTTGCATTGAAACAGCAAGAGTTTGAAGCAGAAGCCCAATTAAAAGCAATGAAGATTGGTGCTGGCATTACATCCAACGTAGAGATTAGAGGTTAATCATGGCTACACAATCAGAAATCAATGCTGCATTAGGGTTACCTGCTGGTATCAATCCAGATGGCTCTTGGAATGCTCAAGATTACATGGCTCGTAGAGTAGCGGGTCAAGTAGATACACAAGCCCAAGTAGATGCGGCTCGTGCGGCTAATCCATATTCTGCTCAGAACATGGCTAAAGTTGATGTGACTAGGCAAGGTCAATATGTTACTGACCCTACTACTGGAAATCCAGTTGCGCTATCTGCATACTCTGCTGGATTTGACATTAACAATCCAACAGCATTAACTTATTTAGGTGAGTTGGCTTCTAGGGGTGGAACAGACTCTACATCACAAGCATTTAATGCCATTGCAACTCCTGCACAAAAGGCTGAAGCTGACAGATTGTGGTCTATCGAAAAAGCAAGATTAGAGGGAATTGATAGACAAGCAGGATTGTTAGATACTACTACTGGTGTTACTGGTGGAACTACTGGAACTAATAGATATGCTGCTGGCTCAGTAGTCAATGCAGATGGTTCTGTAACAGTTGGTAACAAAACATATACAGCAGCAGAGGCAGCGTTATATAACGCTTACCTTGATGGCAACATGGCTGAGTTTAATCGTCTAACAGCATTAAACAAGTTCACATTGCCAGATATGCAAGCCAAGTTTGGTTTGACTGATGCTGACATGGCTTGGATTACAAATAACGCTGGTGGTAAGTTTTACTCACCAACTGGAACTACAGGAATTACAGGAATAATTAACACCATTGCTGGTAATCAAAATCAAGTTGCAACACAAACAGCACCAGTTGGTCAATTTCGTGAGTTGTTCCCCTCCTTTGCAGAATCTAAGCGTTTAGCAGGTGAGATGGTTGCTGGTCGCCCTACTACGGAAAGCATTATTAGCATGATTAACTCTAACGCTGCTAGACCCACTACTGTTGGAGGCATTGATTATTCAGCACCAGAGGCGGCTTTATACAATGCCTATCGTTCTGGCAATATGCCTGAGTTCAATAGACTAACTCAAGCTAATCAACTTACAGCACCTGCTATGCAATCTAAGTTTGGATTGACTGATGCTGATATGTCATGGATTACAAACAATGCGGGTGGTGTTTTCTATAACCCAACTGGAACACAGCAAGTAGCACCGCCATCATTAAACAATGTGTTAAGCATGATTTCTAAGTGATAAGACCATGAACTATCAAGAACTGCTTGGGATTGTTGGTGGAAGTAATCCTAAAGATGCTTCTTATCAGGACATTATTTCTGGTATTCAAAGCCAATACGCACCACAGTTAGGGTTTTTACCTACACGTTCATTGCTAGATACATTGGGTGAGCAGTTACCTGACCAACCTAGAATTGCTTATGGCTCGTTGCTACAGGCTCAACCTAGAGTTCTGCCTACACCCATGACACCAGTTAAGAATACAGATGCAGCAGCAAGCGTAGATTCTGGCGAAATTAAGATTTCCAATGTAGATACAGGCAAGATTACTGGTAACACAGCCATTGATAACACTCTTGTCTATAACAATGACTTTTCTAACATAACTGGTGGAACTACTGGTAGCACAACAGATAGAGGCTTGTTTGGAACTAATGTCACAGGTACAGATGTAGCCAATGTTGCAGGTACAGTAGCACCGATAGCTGCTTTAGCGGGTAACTCAGACCTAGTTAAAACAGCTATTGCACTTAACCTAATTGGTTCTGCTGCTGATATTCGTACAGAGCAAGATGTTCTGAACTTGGGTACAAAGATAGCGATGTTGGCAGCAGGGCCAGCAGGGAATGTCATAGCAGCAGGTCTAGGCTTGGCTTCAGACAATACACCCATGACAGTTAACGCTTTGCTTGGACTGACAAACCCAACCTTAAATCTTGTTAATCAAATTTCTGGCAATCTAACTGGTTACACCATTGGCGACATTGTTAATGGCTTGCTAAACACCCCAGAAGGAACTGTAGGTGAGTATGGTCTATTGGGTGCGGCTAACCTAGCTGGAACTGCTGATGCAAGCAGAAGAAGGGCAGGGGCTGCCTATGACAGTTTAGAATCAAACCAATTGCGAGTATTGGCTGAACTTGGTGATACAGAAGCCAGAGATACATTGTTGGCTAGGTCTGGTGATGGAACTTCTACCTTTAACCCAATTGCTGACTTAGGTACTGCTAGAGGTAACAGTTACTTTAACTTGTTCACCCCTGTTGGCGATAGCGGTGGCGGTGGTGGCGGTAAAACAGATTATTGGACTAATAGGGCTATCCTTGCAGAATAACGACAAACACATCTTGGCTCAATGGGCTAAAAACTTACTAAATGATGACTTTTTCAAAGAAGTTATAGATAACTTGAAAAAAGAACAGATTAGTGTGATAATTAACACAAGTGCAGGTGAAATTAACAAGCGTGAAAACGCTTATCAGCACATAAAGACTATTGAATTGATTACAGGACACCTAGAAGGTTTAGCCTCGGAGACTGTGATTAAAGAGAAGAAGTGGAAGATTCTGTAGGGTTTACCCTATCCTCCGTCCAGAAGGTGTCTGGCGATTATTGAGATGACAAATGGAAAACACCAACCCTAATGGGAGTGAAAGCCTAGATGTAAACCAAGCCGCTTCAGCGTTTGAGGGTCTGATGGGTGATTCTGAGGAAGCTGACAACAGCCAAGCCGAAGGTCAACCAGAGTACCAACAAGAGACTGATGAAGTTGAGTATTCTGAGGAGGAATCCGAGGAACAGCCAAAGCCTAGATATAAAGTCAAGGCATCTGGTGAGGAAGTCGAAGTAGAACTAGACGAACTTATCAAGGGTTATCAACAAGGTACGGATTACACTAAAAAGTCTCAGGCTCTAGCTGAACAACGTAAAGCAATTGAAGCTGAACGTAGTCATTTAGAGTATGTTAAACAAGAGCGACAGGCATACGCCCAGAAGTTGCAAGCGTTGGATAGCTTCCTTACGCAGCAACATCAGGGTGTGGACTTAGAAGTTTTAAAGGAAACAGACCCTATCGGTTATGCGGTAGCGGTAGCTGAACAGAGCCAGCGTGAGAAGCAGTTAGCAGTAGTCAGGAATGAACAGCAACGCATTGCCCAACAGCAACAAGCAGAGCAACAATCCCAACTGCAAGCGCACTTACGAACAGAATCTGAGAAGCTAGTTAGTCTGATTCCTGAGTTAGCGACACCACAGGGTGATGCGGTTCGGAAACAAATCCGTGACTATGCGAAGTCTGTAGGTTGGTCTGACCAAGAACTCAGTTCCGTGTATGACAGTCGTGCTGTGATGACCTTGTATAAGGCAATGAAGTATGAGCAACTTCAAAAGAGCAAACCAGAGTTGAATAAAAAACTTCAGTCTGCCCCTAAGATGATGCGTTCTGGTACTTCAGTTCCCCAAGCTAAGTCTTCACAAGACAAACAGGCTATGCAAAGGTTGCGTGAAACTGGAAAAGTTGCAGACGCAGCTAAAGCATTTGAACGATTCTTTTAAATTTTGGAGTATTAAATTATGGCTACCTATATGACCTACGAAGCCAAAGGCTTGCGTGAAGACCTTTCGGACGTTATCTATTCTATCTCACCAACAGACACACCTTTCATGTCTTCCATTGGTAAGACTAAAGCAACTGCTGTTTTGCATGAGTGGCAAACGGATAGTTTAGCGGCAGCGACTTTAGACAACTTTACCATTGAAGGGGCCACGGCATCTGATGCCACTATGTCTCCAACAACTCGTGTAGGCAACCGCACTCAGATTGCACAGAAAACTATTAAGATTTCTGGCACTTTGCAAGCTGTTGACAAAGCAGGTCGTAAGTCTGAAAAGGCTTATAACTTGGCTAAGGCTTCTAGCGAAATTAAGCGGGACATGGAGACTTCCTTGTTGAGCAACCAGATTGCTGCTACTGGTAGTTCTTCTGCTGCTCGTAAATTGGGCGGTCTGCAAGCATGGTTGTCAACCAACTACTCTGGCGGTACTTCAGGTGTTGCTGGTTCTTTGGGTACAACTGCTCGTACAGATGGAACTAACCGCACGTTTGAAGAATCTCTCTTGAAGACTGTTGTCCGTAGCGTTTACGCTGCTGGTGGCAATCCTAAAGTGTTGATGGTCAACCCTGCACACAAGCAATTGGTGTCAGCTTTTGCTGGTATCGCTGCACAGCGTTTCATGGCCCCATCGAACAGCCCTACCACAATCGTGGCCGCGGCCGATGTTTATATGAGCGACTTCGGCACGATTTCTGTGGTTCCCAACAGGTTCATGACTTCTACCAACTCATGTAACGAGACAGCATTTGTGCTTGACCCTGACATGGCTGCTATCGCTTACTTGCGTCCTTTCCAGACCAATGAGTTGGCTGTAACTGGCGACAATGAGTCCACACAGTTGTTGGCTGAGTACACCTTGGAAGTTCGTAACGAAGCTGCTCACGGCATCATTGCTGACTTGACACCTTAATCTGGTGTAATCCAAAAAATGCCTCAGACTTAAACATCTGGGGCATTTTCTTTTCTACTCAAACTGATAGAATTAAGCTATGCAAAATCCTACCAATTTTAGACAAACTGCTGTTCATGCTGATGGTGAGGGCGGTATTGTTATTGAGACTCGTCAGGATGTTACTGACATTATTGAGCAGAATAAAAAAGAATATAACTCGTATGATGAGAGAGCAAGATGGTCTGACCAATTGTTTGGTAACAAGGTTGCATCTATTCCAATGACAGTCATTGATGACCTTAACAAAGCTGGAATCATGCGTGGCTTTGCTGTTCTTGATGACAAGCGTTTTGCTGCTTGGTTAAATGACCCAATGAATCGTGCATGGCGCACTAGAACTGGAGTGGTATGAGCCTCTCAACATATTCTGACTTGCAGACTTCAATAGCCAACTATCTGGCTAGGTCTGACTTGACAAGCATCATTCCAGACTTTATTACTTTGGCTGAGAATCGTTTGCGTAGAGAACTGCGTATTCGCCAGATGCTAAAGTCTGTAACCACTTCAACTGTCGCAAGTGATGCAACTGTAGAGATACCTAGCGACTTCTTAGAGATTCGTGATTTTGTCGTAATGACAAACCCAATTCAACCATTGAGTTACTCTAGTCCCTCAACGCTATCTAATGACCCAAGAACATCAGAAGTTGGTGTTCCTAAGTCTTACACTATTCTTGCTTCTGAGTTTCAGTTAGCACCTGCACCTGATGGCGTATATACGTTAAAGATGCTTTATTACTCTGCGCCTCCGTACTTGTCTAGCAGTAACGCATCCAATGTCTTCTTGAATGTTGCACCTGATGGCTTGCTATATGGTGCATTGGTTGAAGCAGAGCCTTACTTAATGAATGATGCTCGTATCAATACATGGGGTTCTATGTACGACAGAGCAATTTCTTCTCTCACTAGGTCTGATGAAAACACTCAGTATTCTGGTGTACCCCTGTCAATCAAATTAACTGCAAGGTGAAATCATGGCTGAAATGTCTAACTACTTGGAAAATGCCCTTATCAATGTGACGTTGAGAGCAACTGCTTACACAGCACCTACAACTGTTTATGTAGCTTTGTACACAACTGACCCAACTGATGCTGATACAGGAACAGAGTGTTCTGGTACTAGCTATGCTCGTCAGTCTGTGACATTTGGTGCGCCTAGCAATGGTGCATCTACAAACTCTGCTGCTGTGGAATTCCCTCAAGCTGGTGGCTCATGGGGAACAATCACACACATTGGATTGCGTGATGCTTCTACGGCTGGAAACCTTTTGTATCACACAGCACTAGATGCTTCTAAGACGATTGCAACTGGCGATGTGTTCCGTATTGCTACAGGTTCTTTGTCTGTAACATTGGCATAACATGGCTGGTACGACAGTCAATCTGACGCTTGAGCAACTTGACCAATTTGGGTCATTGGATAGCCTCACGCTAAGTTTAGACTCGTCTGATTGGAACTCGACTACACAGAAGAATGTGACAGGCCCTTGGGTGCTAGAGGGCTTAGACGCTTTCAGTTCTAGCATTGATGAACTGGCAATTAGCCTAGATTCAGAACTATGGGCTACCGCATATTTGTGGGATGGTGTCGCAGATATAACTGCTAACGCTACTGTTACCGCCAATGCTGAAAAGATATTTGGTGGTATAGCTTCTGTAACTTGTGAGGCTACAGTAACTGCTGATGCTTCTATTGTTTACTATGGCGATGCTTCTATCACAGGAAACGCAGATGTTACGGCATCTGGTCAGCGTGTTCAGTTTGGTAGTGGTGACATACAGGCTACAGCAAGCGTAACTGCTGATGGACAGAGAATAGCAAATGGCGTTGCTAGTATTACTGGTAACGCTGATGTAACTGCTATTGGCACTAAGGTTAACTTTGCTAGTGCAAGTATTACTGGAAATGCTGATGTAAGCGCATCTGGTCAACTTGTGATTAGTGGTAGTGCCAGCATTACTGCTAATGGTGTCTGTGAAGCTAACGCAGAGAGAATCCAGTTAGGCGTTGCGTCTATTACTGGTGATGCGACATTTACTGCTAATGGTGGTTTGATTGCAGAAGGAACGGCAAGCGTAGAAGCCAATGCGGATGTTGTTGCTAGTGCGTCTGCGATATACGCAGGGGCAGCCTCGGTATCAGGTCTAGCGACAGTAACTGCTATTGGTACAAGACTTGGTGATAACTGGACTCCAGTAGCAGGTGACACTAATACTTGGACACCAGTTAGCACAGATTCAAACACTTGGACACTTGTTTCTAGTGACACAAACACATGGACTCCAGTATCTGCCAATGACAATACATGGACGACACAGACTCAAGGAAGTAATACATGGCTACGACAAGGGTAACATTTGGTGAGTGGATGCCTGACCAATCAGGTATTTCTGGCTCGTTGACGGATGCCAAGAACGTGGTGTCTCAGGCTATCGGGTACGGCCCATTTCCTACGCCAGTATCATTCTCTAGCGCAGCAGCAGAGAACTTAACTTCTTTGTATGCTGCCAAAGCACCTGATAGCAATACCTATTTCTTTGCTGCTGGTCTGTCTAAAATTTACACAGTTAGCGGTTCTGGAACACTTACGCAAGTAAACACAGGATTGACTACAGGAAATAACGACAGAGTAAGGTTTACTCAGTTTGGCAAGACTGTCATTATCTGTAACAACGCTGAAAAGCTAAAGTCTTGGGTACTTGGTACTTCTAGCACGTTTACTGAAATAGCGGCTACTGCGCCTATTGCTAAATTCATTACAGTTGTTCGTGACTTTGTGGTTTGTGCCAATACGTTAGAAACTACACAACAACAGTATCGGGTTCGTTGGTCAGCTATCAATGATGAGACTGATTGGGTAGAGAACGTAAACACTCAGTCTGATTATCAGGATATTCCTGATGGCGGTCAGATTATGGGAATCCGTGGTGGTGAGTTTGGTCTAGTTCTGCTAGAGCGTTCTATTCACAGAATGACCTATGTTGGTACTCCTTTTATATTCCAGTTTGACAATATCTCTCGTAACAAGGGATGTATGGTGTCAGGCTCAGTTGCACAATACCAAGGTATAACTTTCTTTTTGTCAGACGATGGCTTCTATATGTGCGATGGGCAACAAGTTGTTCCTATCGGTGCTGAGAAGGTAGATAGATTCTTCTTGTCAGACGCTAGTGAATCAGAATATAACTCAATGTCTGCGGCTATTGACCCTGTTCGCAAACTTGTAATCTGGAACTACAAATCTGTAGATGCCACTCGTAAACTGTTGATTTACAACTTTGCCACAAAGAAGTGGACTTATGGGGATGCCAATACTGATTACTTGGGTGAAGCCTCATCTGGTGCTTCAACGCTAGAGGAACTAGATAGCATCTCTGGTTCTATTGATGCCTTGACTACAAGTTTAGATTCTTTGCTATATGTCGGTGGTAAGTATTTCTTAGGTGGAACTTACGGAACTAGGGTTTACTCGTTTACTGGTGCTAGTTTGACAGGAAGCATTGCTACTGGCGACATAGATGTAGGGGCAAACTCAGTAGTAACCCTAGCTAGACCTATTGTGGACAATGGCTCTGGCTCGTTATCTGTAGCTTCACGCACATTGCTAAACCAAAGTGTCACCTATGGGACTTCTACTGCTGCCGACTCTGAGAACAGGGTTTCATTGAGAAGCGCAGGTAGGTATCACAGATTAAAGCTAACTCCTACTGGTGCTAACTGGAAAACTGCCGTTGCTGTGGATGTGGATGTGACTCCACAAGGGGTTCGCTGATGTTTAGAAGCCTACCTGCTTTTGGTGGTGACCAGAGGGCTGTAGCCGAGGTAGTCCGTGGAATCATGGACGGAAAGACCAATAACACAGGGACTGTTACTTTGGCGACAGGTGGCGCAACGAGTACCACTTTGACAGACAGAAGGATAGGCCCAGACAGCGTTATCCTCTTTGCCCCTGCCTCTGCTGCTGCCTACTCTGACTATATGCCTTATGGGGCTTTCCAGAGCCTTGTTGACCAAAATATTGCTGTGGCAGATACTGCCTATGCAATGACGCTAGACACTACTGATTACTCCAATGGAGTAACTCTGTCTAATAGTTCTAGGATGAATGTCAAAAACACAGGTGTTTATAACTTTCAATGGTCTGGTCAGTTTGTTAATACCGATAGCCAATTACATGATGTAAGCGTTTGGATACGCAAAAATGGTTCTGATGTAGTTGGTTCTACAGGGTTTATCTCAGTTCCTAACTCGCATGGCGGTATAAATGGACATTCAATTGTTGGTTGGAACTACTTTTTAGAGTTGGCTGCTAACGATTACATTGAGTTGTGGTGGTCAGCTACAAATACTGCTGTTTCCTTACAGTTTTTGCCTACCCAGACAAGCCCAACCAGACCCTCTACAGCGTCTTTGATTACTACAATGAACTACATCTCTCCGTCTGCCTTGACAAACATTTTCACGACTTCTCAAGGTCAAGGAACGGCAACAATCACGCATTTTGCAAATACGACTGCCAATAAGACATATCGGTATGCAATTATTGGTTGATTTTAATAATTTATGTATAATCTATTCCGTGGATGACCCATCTCGGAATCCGAACTTTTAGGAGTAAAGATGGCAACTACTACCACATCTACTGTCGCACCAGAAATAGCACCATACCTGACGTATGGTCTGCAACAAGCATCTAACCTTTATCAGGGCGGTGGCCCACAATACTACACAGGCGAAACCTTTGTAGCACCCTCGCAAACTACACAAGCTGGCGTTCAAGCCTTAGAGACTCGTGCTTTAGCAGGTAGTCCTTTAACTGGACTTGCTCAACAGCAATTACAGGGAACTTTGGGTGGTGCTTATCTGGGTGGTAATCCATTCTTTCAAGGTGCATTTGCCCCTGCTGCTCAAGCTGCTCAGACTCAATTCCAGAACACAATGGGCGACATTGCATCCAAAGCAAGCCTAGCAGGGCGTTATGGCTCTGGTGCTATGGGCAACCTACAGAATCGTGCTACAGGTCAATATGCACAAGCATTGACTAACACAGCAGGTCAACTTGCTTACCAGAACTATGAGCAAGAGAGAGCAAGACAACAACAAGCTATTGGTGCTGCGCCTCAGT
>Ga0209354_10000863_pt1 | contig 13702 bp, 29 predicted proteins | sample LauGreSpBDMM15DD_2_FD_187562 | JGI IMG/M metagenome (GOLD analysis project Ga0209354, IMG submission 187562) | Freshwater lake microbial communities from Lake Michigan, USA - Sp13.BD.MM15.DD (SPAdes) (version 2) | ecosystem: Environmental > Aquatic > Freshwater > Lake | place: Lake Michigan...
GCGAATAAATCGCTATTTATTTTAACAAAAATACAAATGCCATCACCGCCAAAACTTCTATGTAAAACGTGTGTATATTTATCTGACTTTAAATTTTCTACTGTTTCGTTTGAAATTTCGCAATCAATATCAATTACAATAAGTCCGTTAAGTTCTTTAATGTTAGCGTCTGACTTAGCGCCTTCGTGCATTACAGCTGAACCAGTAACACATTTAGCCATTGATTTTAAAGCCTTATACCCTGTGTCATTGCCTTTTTGTTTTTCAATTCTTGCATTAAGTACTAAATCTTGTTCTGTACCTAATTTTATAAAGGTTATGTAATTTTCCAATGAAATTACTTTACCTTTTTGTTCTTTTAAATTGTTGTAATAACTAAGCATAATATTTGTTAAGTTTATCTTTTATTTTGTTAACTAAATATAAAATAGTACGTTGTGTACCTCTTAAACCTCGAAAACTAAAATAACACGTACGTATTATTTCTCTTATTCTTTTTTCTGACCTTAAAGCCAATTCTTTTGTAACTTGATAATATTTAAAAAGGTCTACAATTTGATTAATTAATAATCTGTAAGCAAGATTTAAGTCACCATTTACAAAATTTATTATTGATTTTGCATTAGGTAAAGGCAATTTTGTAATAATTTCATTTACTTTATTGTCTTCATGTTTTTCTTTTGGTATTGGTTTTGGCTTTTCAAATCCGCATTCTGGACATTCTTTTAATGATTTAGTATAAATTAAAGCACAATTTGAACATTGAATAATATCTTCAGCATCATCTTTTTTGGGTTTTTCTTTTTCAATTCCATATTCAAAAATCTTTCTCCAATCTCTTGATTCTGAACTCCACTCTTGGTGTCTATCTACATTACCACCGCCATCTATTAAAATAAATGTAGGCTTGTATATTTTATTAGTTATTCTTGCACCACGCCCCACCATTTGAAGAAATAATGATAATGATTTTGTAGGTCTATTTAAAATTATACATTCAACATCAGTAACATCAAAACCAGTTGTAAAAATATTTACATTGGACAAAATAGCATCAGGAGTATTTTTAAACCATTCAACTAATTCAAGTCTATTATCACAACTATTTGAATCAAATCCACGAATATTGTAATTATGGAATTTTTCAACAATTAAATTATTTACTTTTGAGGTTGGATTGAATATAATTGTTTTCTTACCTTTTGCAATTTTTTCATAATTTAGCAAAACATTAAAAAGGTTTTCTTCATTTTCTTGTTCATCGCTTACAAGTTCTCCCTGTATTTCTTTTAGTTTTGATAAAGCAAAAAACGGTTGCACAAAATTAATTTCTTGAACTAGCTTGCCGTCTGCAATTAATTCAGAAATTGACCTCCCTACAACAATGTTATGATATACTGATTTCAATAAAAAAGGCTTTGACCATTCCATTGTTTCTTCCCCGCAACAAATTTTAATATCTTCATTTCCACAATATTTACATCGTGTAAAATTAATTCTATTCATTGAAACAGGAGTAGCAGTACAACCCAATATTTTTGCATTATCAAAAAAAGGAAAACATTTTTGAAAAACATCAATATGGCATTCATCACAAATTAATAAATCAATTTCATTAAAGAAATTAGCATCTTTTTTTAGTCTGTTATAAGCTGTTTCAACCATTGAAACATAAACATTACAATTGTGTTTTGCTTTTTTTATTTTGCTTGTAATTGGTTCGGATTCAACTCCAAAATTTTTAAAAGTATCAATTGTTTGTTGAACTAATTCTTTTCTATGACATAAAACAAGTATTTTACCATTAAACTCTTTTGCTAAAGTAGTAAATACTACTGTTTTCCCACCTCCAGTACTTAACTGATAAAGGCATCTTTGTTCTGTTTTGAAAATATTGAAAATTTCTTCAATGCTTTTTCGTTGGTGTTCATATAATTGAATCATATTGTAAAACAAGAAACCCATTAAAAGTAGGTCGAAGGCTACTAATAATGGGTTCTTTTTTTGGTTATTAACCAATTTCTTTATATCAGCTTCGACTCTGATACTGCAATACTACAAAAATAAACTGTATTTCGCAAATCTTTTCTTATTTTGTTCCACTATTTCGGTTTTAATATTCAACCCAAATTTATTTTTTAAATCATGTATTCTTGCACCCAATCTAAAACATCCGAATAAATTTAAGGCTTCTATTGGCGTTATACTGTTTCCAGTTTCTAACCAATTTTTAATTTCTTTGTTTTGGCTTTTCATTTTAGTAAAGCCCCTAATTAAAGGGGCTATTAAGGTTTAGAATAAAGTAAGTACGCTATTTTTTTCTTCAATGCAAGATTTATGATTTTTTGCATTAATAGTAAAATAGCTTTCTTTTAGTTCAATAGATATAGATTTTCGATTCATTTTTAAAGCTGAAAACCCCTCACTACCAATACCACCAAAAGGACTAAGTACGGTTTCTCCTTCATTTGAATATAAGTGTAAAATCCTTTCAATAGTATCTAGTTGTAAAGGGCAAATGTGCTTTTCATCGTTACCATCTCTACCACTTCTATATTGTAATGTTCTCGAATAGTCAATATCATTCCAAACAGGTGATGCGTATTTTTGCCACAAATCAACTGGTAAGTAATCGCTTTTACTTGGGTCGGTATCTTGATGAGTAATTGGCGTTTCATTATCTCCTTCATTTCTAAAAAACAAAATATAGTCAGGGATTCCTACTCTTGTCATTGAACTATCTTTTTTAATAGTTTTATGAAGCAATCCTAACGCCTTAGTACGTTGCATTTCAGTAACTGGGTTTTTCCAAATAGTAGCACGTGAATGATAAATAAATCCATTTTCTTGAAACCAATCAATTAACATTCCAGAAAAGTCTCGCAATCCAATATACCCTTCTTTACCTTTTTGAATTGGCAAGTCCATGCAATGTATAGCACAAATTCTACCATTTTTTAATGTGCGTTTCAATTCAGGGATTAAGTATTTAAAATGTTGTTCAAATTGTTTGTAATTGCTCACATTCCCCATATCTTCTTCTTTGTCTGAATAAACATATAATTCAGCAAATGGAGGGCTAAAAACAACTATATCAGCACAGTTATCAGGTAGTTTTTTAGTTTCTTGTACACAATCACCATTAATCAAATGGTAGTCATTTGTTTTTATTTCTTTTTTCACTACTTTAAATTTAGATTTTGAACTTTTATAATTTGATTCGCTTGAATATTTAGACATTTCTTGAATCATTTCAATATGTCTTTGATGTTTTTCAATTATTGATTTTCTAACATTTAACTGGCTTTCAGGAACTAAAATATGTACAGCAACTTTATTAGTTTGACCAAATCTGTAACATCGTCTAACAGCTTGATAAAATGCTTCAAATTTGAAATCATAAGACATGAAAATCATCTGATCACATTGTTGGTAATTCATACCAAAACTTGCAATACTTGTTTTAGTCACAAGTGTTTTAAATTCTTTTCGAGCAAATCCATTTAAGTGTTTTGCTTTATATTCAGGACTATCAGAACCCTGAACATTTATAGCATTGTCAATTAATTTTACTATTGAATCTGTTTCATTATTTTTTAAGCCCCAAATAATAAACTGCTTATCATTTTGATTTACTAATTCAATTGTTTTTTTAATACGTGCATCAAAACTACGATTTAAATCTTTATGCAAATCAGTTGCTGAAATAGCAACATCTCCGAATATAGTATTTGTATTATTTTCAACTTCAATAAAATGTTCAATAAATTCAATTTCAGGTAAATTGTAACCATCATGATTGAATCCTAAACTTTTAGGATTATCACAAGCCATAGACCATTCACATACATATTTCCAAAATGAATCTTTAGCGTGTTTTCTTAATCTCCATTTGCTAGTTTCACCACCATCATGGACAAAGTACATTGCTAACATTTCAAGATAAGACATAGCACCTAAAAACTCTGAATGTTGCCCTAATTCCATGTGGTCATTGGGTGAAGGAGTGGCAGTACAAGCTAATTTATAAGGTGTATTTTTAAATAAATCAATTATCATATTTGATAATTTACCATCACGACCTTTTAAAATTGAACTTTCATCTAATACAACTCCCGAATAATTTGAAACATCAATATTTTTTAACTGGTCATAATTTGTAATGTCAAAACAATCTAATGAAATACCGAATTTGATGGATTCCAATTTTGTTTGTTCAACGACTGCCAAAGGAGCAAGGATTAATACTTTTTTATTGGTATAGTTATAAACTGCTTCGCTCCATGAAAGTTGCATTAATGTTTTACCTAATCCACAATCGAAGAATAAAGCAAATCTACCTTTTCTTAATGCCGTAATAACTGCATATTTTTGGAAATCAAATAAATTAGTATTTAATTCGCTTTCATTAATTTCAAAACCACTTTCTATAAATGATTTCTTTTTTGTTTCTAAAAACTCTTTATATTCCATTATTTTAATAATTCAAATGTGAATTTTAATGCAAAATCAATGCAGTTCTGCACACCTGCTTTTTGGCCTTTTTTTATTAAATGAATTTTGATCCTGTCAATTGCTTCAATCGACAAAGATACTGTTGCCTTTTTTGTTTCCATGCCACAAATGTAAACAAAAAACTTTACAATACAACACAATAAAAAAATAATTTCAATTTATTTTTATTTAAACAAAATTTGTTTATATTTGCGTATGGAATTACAAGAAATACAAATACTACGTAAACATTTTATTGATGTGTTTGAGGACAATATCAATGAGGATGTAGATTATTTATGTGTCAAAATTTTTGACGTTATACAAGAATTAGGGGGATTGGATGGTTTATTATTTGAGTTAATAACCGATACGGAATGGGATTTCAATACGGACCACTATTTAAAATCTAAATACTTATAATATGAATGACGAATTAATTGAGGAACTTGGAAAACGAAAGTATAACCTTTCAAAAATTGAAAAGGATCTAAATATACCTAAAAACACGCTTTATCAGGCTATAAAAAAACAAAGGGCAATCCCTTTAAAGTATCAGGAATCAATCAAAAATTACATTCAAACTAACTATTAAAATTATGGGACAAATTAAAGGCAAAGTACACGCTATATTAGCAGAACAAAAGGGAGTAAGTCAAAGCGGAAAAGAATGGGCGAAGATTGATTTTGTGATTGAAGAGGTTGAAGGGCAATACCCGAAAAAAGTAAGTTTTACGGCAATGGGCGAAAAAATACTACCAGTTGTGAAAACGCTTGCAGTTGGCCAGCTGGTTGAGGTACACTACAACCTAGATGCGCGCGAGTATAACGGCAAATGGTTTACGAATATTAACGCTTGGAGAATAGACAAAAACAGCGAAGGCATCACCAATAAGGAATCCAAACCAGATCTAGGGGCTGACGATTTACCGTTTTAAAACCCTTAAAAATAAGTGATTAAAAATTTTTTCACTTATTTTTATCTTTTTGTTTGTTTATATTAAAACAAGTTCTATCTTTGTATCAACATAAACGGTTAAGAAAATGGAAAATTTATCAAAAAGCATACTCAAAAGAATAGAACTTATTATAAATACAACTGATTTAACTAATCCAAACGAAATTCTAAAATTAGCAATTGAACAAGAAAATAAATTTTTAAGTGAAATGATGGAACAAAAAACAGAAAGAAGCAAAATTGCTTTTAAAACAATAATGAAAAAAACATACTGCACCCACGTTTTAAATATCTAAAAAAAAATTAAAAAAAATACACTATTTATTTGTTTAAATTAAAACATTACATTATCTTTGTTATAACAAAAAGGGAAAACAACTAAACAACTACGAAAATGAAAAAGTCAATATTTAATGCACAGTTCGACGAATTAAAAGGTAAAGATTCAGTATCATTTAATCTTTGCGACGTTGAAGAAATGAACGGTCATTTTTTCGCTGTAAAAAATGGCAAATCAGAAAGTTACAATATATTAATTTCTGACGAAGACGATAAAGAGCTTACAAGAAATGAAATAAGATCTTTTTTAATTAAAGAAGGTATTGAAGTTCAAAATATTTCTAACAAATTCCCAATAAACTAAACCATGAAAACTTTCAAAATTTTATACAACGATGTTACGTACATTCGTTTATCGAGAGATCACCAACAAGCGCAACATGATTTTATGCGCGAATTTAACATTCACTGGTCACAAATTGCAGGTATAAACCAAGTACGAGATGAACAAGTTAAATAAAATGATACTAGATGCATTAAACACTCCTTCGGGAGTGGCAAGGGATTTGAAATTTATAAGATGTCGTAAACTAGCTAAAAAGCTAAAACAATGAGATACGAATTGAGAGAGTTGCAAAACGGGTTTGAGATTCTCCCCCCACTTGCAAAAAGTGACAAGAAAAAAGAATTAGTAGATTTATGGCTAGGTTACCCGACCGTAATAGTAGATACATTCACTGATAAACGTACAAAAAAATGAAACAGATAGCTACAGCATTGGTACTCGCACAATCCGAAATGAGCAACCCAGTTAAACAGGCATCAAATCCTTTTTTTAAGTCAAAATATAGCGACTTAAACGCAGTTAGGGAAGCAATACTGCCAATCCTTAACAAGCATAAAATAAGCGTATTACAGCCTATTTGCCAAATTGATGGAAAGAACTATGTAAAAACGCTTTTGCTTCACGAAAGCGGTGAAACATTGGAAAGTAACACGGAGATAATTTTTAACAAGCTTAATGATGCGCAGGCACAGGGTAGCGGTATTTCTTATGCTAGACGTTACGGACTGCAAAGCTTTCTTTGTGTTGGGGCAGACGACGACGATGGTAATAAAGCAAGCGCAGTAAGTAATAAACCATTGGCCACAACTGAAAATTTGACTAAGGCAAAATTAAAAGGCGCTACGATTACAGAGGTTGAAAAATATTATACACTTACTGAAACACAAAAAAATGAATACTAATCTAAAAAACATCAACCCTATACATGTGAGTTTGGATAGGGTAGGAATTGAAGAGGTTTCTGAAAATTTAATTGAAGCCTTTAAAAATGGCGAATTAGACGCTTTAGAAATGGATTGTAAGCTAAAATTTGCAGAAGAAAGTATAAAAGCTTCTCGCGAAAAAATAAAGCCGTACGTGATAAAAAAAGAAATAGGATCTATTCACGAACTTTTCGGTTGCAAGGTTTCAAAGCGTAACGGATACGCAATACTAGATTTTGAACAAGATGCAGAATATGCGATGCTGAAAAAGCAGTTAGACGAACGTAAAGCGTTGTTAAGCCAAAGCTTTAAGACAGTTCACAATGTAGTAACCGAACAGGGTGAAATTGTACCAAAACTACCTGTAAAGTCATATACCAGCGATTCAATAAGCTACACATTTAAAAAATGATACACGGAGAGCCAATAAGCGCACAGGATGAACGAAAACGCCTGTGCGATATAGTTAAATCTAACTACGAAAAAAAAGAAAGTCAATTTATTATTATGGTCGGAAAAGTTTATTATCATAAAGATGCTGGTCGCGTTACATTAGCAGAAAATGCGACAAAGCTAAATTCTAAGGAAGTTAACGCAGTTGCAAAATCAATATTCAAATCTAAAGTAATAAAATTATGACAAAATTAACGATTATCATGTTAGGCATTGCAGGAAGCCTTGCAGTAGTTTATTCTGTGTTGTTTCTAGTTCGATTTATTCGCGACTGGAAGGAAGCGGAAAAGGCTAATAAAAAATTTTACGATGAAAACGATTATTATTTATGAAAATACAAATTAAACACCGCTTTAATAGTTCAATTCTATTTGAACATGAATGCGAAAACAACACGATTAAAGAAACATTAATTCAAGGGATTAAGACGGGCGCTAACTTAGAAAACGCTAACTTAGAAAACGCTAACTTACGAAACGCTTACTTACAAAACGCTAACTTAGAAAACGCTTACTTACAAAACGCTAACTTAGAAAACGCTTACTTACAAAACGCTAACTTACGAAACGCTTACTTACAAAACGCTAACTTAGAAAACGCTTACTTACAAAACGCTAACTTAGAAAACGCTTACTTACAAAACGATGAGTTGCCAATATTTGCAAAATGGGCTTTTTCTATAAAAAACAATCAAATTATTAAAATAGGATGTAAAGAAAAAACAATTTGCGAATGGGATTTATGGTTTGCAAGCAAAGAAGAATTTGCCACAAAAAGAGGGACACCTGAATTTAAGCAAATCGAAGCTGTGTATTTAGCGCACAAAGCTTACTTAACACATTTAAACTTATAAAAATTATGGCAAAGATAGATATAGAATTTAGTAAAATCCTTGAAACAGTATTAACACAAGGTATTGAATACAATAACGAAAGAAGAAATGTAAAGCGTTTACAAATCCCTAGCTACACGTTTAGGCATGATTTTAAAGACGGTTTCCCAGCAATAACGCTTAAAAAATTAGCGTTTAAATCGGTGGTTACAGAGTTGCTTTGGTTTTTGAAGGGTGACAATAATATTAAATTTCTAAACGAAAATCACTGTAAAATATGGAATAAGGACGCTTATAATTGGCACGTAAAAAACGAAGAAACGCCACTAAGCGAGGACATATTTTATGACTTAGGGCAAGGCTCTGTGGGTCAAAATTATTCAGTACAATGGCGCAATTTTGGCGAAAAAGTGGACCAAATAAGTAATCTTATCCGAGATATGAAAGCCGATATTATGAGCAGTAGATTAAAAGTTCAGGCATGGAATCCTTTAGAACTTGACAAAACAGCATTACCACCATGCCATTCACAATTTCAGATTATAGGCGTTCCGCTTGGCGACGGTAAGTTTGGTTTTGAATTGCATTGGTACCAGCGAAGTGTTGATTTGTATCTTGGGTTACCCTTTAATATAGCATCATACGCAACTTTATCGTTAATCTTAGAAAAGATTACAGGGTACAAAGCATTAGGTATTCAAGGAGATCTAAAGTGCGTACATTTATACGGTAACGCTTTAAACCAAGCTATTGAGTTATTTCATAGAAATTGTATGAAGTTTAAAAAATGCGAACTTGAAATAAAAGATTTTAAAAACTTTGAAAATCTATTGCCTGGTGATTTTAAATTAGTAAATTACGATTCATTTCAAGCAATTAAAGTTGAAATGGTAGCACCAAAAACAATATGAAAGATACGATTATAAGAGATTCAAGAACGACGACATTATTAGTAATGTCGTCGTTAATGTTGGAAAATATAGACTGGTTAGAATCAAGTCAAGATAAATTTGTTTTTCCAAAGAAGTTAAAAGGCGCACTTTATACATTAACTCAGGAACTAGAAAAGATTGGTAAAGGTGTATTTTCAAAGACTTCAAAAAAAGATTTAGAATTATTTGAAATGAATCAAAAAACGCTTTTACTTTTATTAAAAGCTTTTCAGGAAGGGAAAGTTGAGGTGCAAAATGACTAACCAAGATCTAATAAACGAATTTACCGAAAAGTATAATTTAAGTTATACCGCAAAAAAAGACTTAGAAATTTTAATTTATGCGATTAATAATAGTAATCATGGCGTGTATGTGCCTTGCTTCATGTGTTCCGAAAGAGAAAAAGCAAATAAAAAGCACTATTCAAATTATTACTTATCAATACAAAAAAAGCGATAATAAAAATACCAATTATTTAGAAAAAGAAGACAGTTTAAATTTATGCAAGTATTAGACAAAACAAAATCATGCCCAGAATGTCCTGAAAATTGGATAACACAAGAAAATCATAGAGTTGAAAGCCTATGGATAAGTCTTAGGGGGTGGTGGAACGGTGAACGCACACCGTTAAGGATTGAAATGATTGAAAGTATTTTAAAGGAGTTAAGGTATGAAAAATGGAATCATCTACATAAAATATTTGAATAACAATTAAACAAATAAAAAAATGATTACAAAAGGGAAATTTAAAGATGGTAAAATCGGTTGGAAAGTAGATAACCGAGAAACTAATGGCGTAAAAGGTTTTGAAATACATTGGTCAGACGATGGCGAATGTGTAACAGACCACGTTTACGAAAGGTCGGATGCTGATTTAATAGCTACTGCACCTGAATTGCTTATTGCTTGTGAAAATGCTTTAAGAGATATACACAAGTTAAACGCTCAACTTATTGCAGAGGGGAAGCATGGATGTATTTTAATGGAAAATGAACTTAACAATGTTATCAACAAGGCGTACGGTAGTATCGTTCGATAAGGATGCCGTTACCTGAATCTCCTAAATAATAAAAAACAATATGAAAAATAAATTTTGTTGCAATCAATTTAAGCATTTTATTAATATATTTTATTGGATGACTTATTATGACAATGAAGGCATAATAAAATACATTATGCCTTACATTTATAAAGATGGCGTAAAATATAGGGTGAACCATTGCTTTAGTTGCGGTACTGAAATCAGGGATATAGAATTAAGTAAGATATGATGAACCAAAGAAGATTAAAAATAAGATATTTTACAGAAACATTTGAAAATGAAAACAAAACTGATAAGAAAAATTAGAGAAAGGTTTAATGTTATAGAATACGATGTAAATTGGGATGGTGAACTTTGGGTTATTGATAATAAAACAAAGGTAATTAGAAAATACATTACTATATGTATTTTATTTGAATTAATGTGCATTGATTATTATAAGTTAAACCGATTAAGGGTATATAATCGTGAAATTAGAAAACAAAAAAAACAATTAACAAACTAGATGTAAATGAAAGTGCTTTGCAATGATGGTAAAATTCGGGAGTTAATACCCGTAGAGGGCGGTAATTGCGCAACCTCTCAATATCAAGATTATGGAGGGCTAAGTAAGTCTGCAAGTCTACTTAATAGAAATCAAGCTTACTGCTATCATTGCCGTGAAAAGCTTGGTTTTATTGATGTAAAGAGCGATGAAGCAAGGAATCACGCGTGTAATAAAATGTATAACAATGAAAATAATAAAAAAAGATATGATAACGGCAAGTAAGTACGTAATTCACAAAAAAGGTGAAAATGTAATATATGGCGATAATTTAGAGGTTAGTATAGAAGATGACTCCGCAGGTTTTTACTTTTCAATCACTGACCAGGATGGAAATAATGTGAAAATTGATTTTAAAGAAGTACCTGAATTAATAGAAGCTATAAATCTTTTGAAAGAAAGTATTAATATTTAAACAAATTTGTTTATATTTATCAGTCGGAAATCCTTAAAACGTCAGTTTTTGAGCAAAGGAAGTTACTCCGACCTTCCACCCTCCTAGCACGTAGTTAGGAGGGTTTAATATGCCTACCATCTCCTTGACGTCAGGAACATGGTATATAACTTTTAACAAATGTATCACAAACCTACAATAAACTTAAAATTAGGCACTTACCACAGGCTGGCAAAAGTCCAAGGAAAAACATTTGATGAAAAAGTAGATTACTTATTATCTTTAGTAGAAAATCGAAAAGGAAAATTTTGTTGGTACTTGGATGTTGATGAATATAATAAAAACAAAAGCCTAGATATTTAATTATCTAGGCTTTTTTAGTAATACGATACTAACACCTTAGTGGCTTTCGACTTGGTGGGATACGATTCACACGTCTGTGACAAGTTATTTTAATAGTTCAATAAAGACAATGAACCATTACTATCAAGGGATAAACAAAAATAGTAATTTATTTTTAAATAAAAAAGCCTGTTAAAATTAATTAACAGGCTTAGTAAAGGTTTCAGCTACCTTTTGTCACTTTTGAATTTCGCGGAGACGTGACAATAGAACTCCGAACTGATTATTTCATTATAAAACCTAACAATAAAACAAAATTAGCTATTAAACTATATTTCAATGCTTTTTTTGGCTTATTGGCTTCGGTTAGTTTAATTTCTAAAGTGTCAATTTGCGAAGCTTGGATGTCACTAATTTTAATTAATGCCTGAACTTGCATTGAATCAATTGCTATGATTGAATCACGTTTGTTTATTTCGCTTAATAGCTTTAAAACAAGTTCGCTTGCAGTTGTATCTATTGTGTGCAATGTATCAACTTCTCGTTTTAACTTCGTATAATGCACCAATTTAATAACTTCTTTTGCTTTCTGCATAACTGTAACCTTTTGAATTAAAGTGTCTGTAATAGTATGGTTTACGTACTTAATTTCAGGTTTATTATATTTGCATGAATACATTGCAAATGCCCCTAAAATGAAACACAATATAGCAACAAGAATATATTTAAACATCTTTTTTCTTAGTTAATTTTCCCCCAATAATACCTATCAAAGTACAAATTGCGATAGCTTGTTTAGTGTCAAAAGGAACGTTTATAGGCATACTTTCTAAAGCTTGCAATACTTCCACCACACTAGCAACAATACCAACAACAAAGGGCACGTAGTAAACTAATAGCTTACCAATATGTGTTTCTTCCGCCTTTATCCTATCAATTAATTTTTTCATACTTTTTTTATTTTAGCAAAATCACCACCAATGCGGAATATCTCCTGCTTAGATTGTTTTCTCCATCCTATGTGTAACCATGCGGGGTTCTCATCTGTTCCTTTTTCCCAAATCAACTCCGTGAATGGGATTTTATGCTTATTAGCCACAAGCCACCAAAACACTTTATTTGAAATATTAACGCCGTTTTTTATGAACGTTTCGTCGAATGCTTCGCCTGTCATGTGCATGCTGGATAAACTACCTTTAACGGCTTGATTCAATTTAGGGCATCTATATGCGCACGTAGGGCTAAACGTTCCCCACTCCTTACGGATTACCTCAGCAATATTGACAGCCCCAAATTTAAGGTTGTCAATAATGTTTTGAGGAGGGTTAAACTGTTCTTTATAGTTATCAAAGTCTTTTTTTGCTGTTTCAGAGTTTGTAAACTCGTTTAAACTAAAGTTCTTACTTAATATTAAGTCCATTTCTATTCCTCTATTACTTGTTTTCATTTCTTGCTGTATTCGTGTCTTATAACTATGTCATGGTCAATAGCTTGTTTTTCAATTATCCTGTCTAGCTTGCTGTTTATTTCAATAGAACTTGCTTTAAATTCTTGCTCTAAACTAACTACTTTAGCGGTTACAAGATCAATCTTATTGTCTTGCCTGTCATCTCTTTCGGTTTGCTTAGTGATGTATAAATGCAATGCCCACGCTACTAAAAAAACGGCTACAAAAGCCCCTATCATTTTTTCACCGTTGAAATTAAACCTTGTTTTTTCTGTGATTTCCATTTTGTTAAATTAGGATTTTTTAATGAATTTCACAAAATCTTGAGGAACTAATAAATGAGGATTTGGTAACCCTCTACAAAGTCCATTGATTTCACTACATACGTAATTTTTAGCATTATCGCGATTTATAAACCATTTTGAGCCTGTAATCTTATAAAGTAGATAGTTCACAAAACGCCCTAATTCGTAATTTTTACCAATTAGCAATTTTAAATTAATATTACAATCATACCAATCGCTGAAATAATACTCGCGATGTTTATTTTTTGCCTTCCATTTCTCGAAGTCGGTACAAATTACGCGCGGAATTTCAGCTTCAATCACTTCATTGTTTTCAGTCAGTACGGCAGTATGGCTGTACTGTGATTTAGTTATTTCAGCTATTGCCTTGCTTCCAATCTTTTTTTTGTCAGCCTTTAAAATTATGTCGCG
>Ga0209354_10000865_pt1 | contig 13684 bp, 14 predicted proteins | sample LauGreSpBDMM15DD_2_FD_187562 | JGI IMG/M metagenome (GOLD analysis project Ga0209354, IMG submission 187562) | Freshwater lake microbial communities from Lake Michigan, USA - Sp13.BD.MM15.DD (SPAdes) (version 2) | ecosystem: Environmental > Aquatic > Freshwater > Lake | place: Lake Michigan...
TACTGCTTTGCTGAAGTAGCAGGGTATAGCAAGTTTGGCTCTTACACAGGCAATGGTTCTGCTGATGGTGCATTTGTGTTTACGGGATTTCGGCCAGCGTATTTGATGGTGAAACGAACTGACGCTTCGTTTGGTTGGTGGATATTTGATGCAACTCGCAATCCATCAAATGTTGTCACTTTCTATTTGGCGGCAGATTCATCGGGAGCCGAAAATAATTTTGGTGTAGTCGATTTCACATCCAATGGATTTAAATTTCGAGACTCTAGCCAAGGATGGAATGCGTCTGGTGGCTCATACATTTTCATGGCCTTTGCTTCTGTACCTCAAAAATTCTCCCTTGCACGATAGGACTCAATATGTACGCACTCATTGAAAACAACGCAGTCACCAAAGTTGGTGAACTAGCAACTCTCTTTCCTGACACATCAAACCCTAACCATGCTTTTGCTGTTGAGCAAGGTGCATTGGAAGTGGTTGAAGGTGAGCAGAAAGACCAACGCTTTTATTGGGTCACTTTTGACAGTTACCAAGTTAACGGCTCTGTGGTCACTCGCACCTATACCAACACGCCAAAGGCTTTGGAGGATGTGACTGAGACACCAGAGGGTGCTACTGAGCCAGTAACGACTAAAGGCTTGAAGTCACAATGGATTGCTCAAGCCAAGGCAACCGCCAATAGCCAACTGGCAAGCACCGATTGGATGGTCATTCGCAAGGCCGAACGTGATGTGGCTATTCCTAGTGATGTGGTAACTGCTAGGGCAGCTATCATTGCTGACTGTACGGCTAAAGAGGCGGCTATTACTGCTGCTACGACAATGGAAGAGTTGATTGCCGTTGTTGCTCCAGTAATCACTAGAGAAATGCCATGACAGAAGATGTCACCCACAAAAAGATGTCACCCACAAACAAATCTATGAACGCCTATGCGAAGTTGAGGCTAAGGTGGACCAGCTAGATAAGAACACACAAACTGTGGTGGCTGCATTCAATGCAGCACAAGGAGCTTTTGTTGTACTTGAATGGCTTGCTCGGGCAGTGAAGCCTATATTAATTATTGGTGCTTTCTGTGGAGCTATATGGCTGGCTATAGAAAACAAGCTGCATCAGTAATATTTCTATTATTAATATCTTTCCCTATTGGGTCCAAAGAGGAGAAATATAAATGTGTCCGATGGACATGGACTGGAGATGTGTATAACAGAAAAGTTATATGCATTGAATGGAAAAAGGTTGAGCGATGATTGATCCCATCACCGCCCTAGCTGGCATACAAAGCGCCATCAGCATGGTCAAGAAGGCCAGCAAGGTTGCTAATGATTTAGGCTCTCTTGCCCCAATGATTGGCAAGATGTTTGATGCTAAAAGCACAGCTACTAAGGCTATGCTTCAAGCAAAGCAATCTGGCAAAGGTTCCAATATGGGAACTGCTTTACAGATTGAGATGGCCTTAGAACAAGCTAGAGCATTTGAAGAAGAACTAAAGATGTTGTTCATGCAGACAGGTAAGATTGATGTCTGGAACAAGATTAAAGCTAGACAAGCTGACATGGACTTGGCTGATGCCAAAGAATTAAGTGCTTTAAAGAAGGCAGAAAAAGCTGCCAAAGAAAAAGAAGATGAAATGAATGAGCTAGCCATGATCATTGGCGGTGTAGCTTTTGTTTTGTTCTTAGTATTTGTTGGTGTTAATGAGTTGATGAACTTCTGTGAAGCTACTAGAAGGTGTGGAAGATGACTTGGTTTGATATAGTGCTTTGGTCTGCTGTACCTCTTAACTATTTCTTTTGGATAGTTGTTTATCCAAGGCTGGAAAATGAATGAGTATCAGAAGACCTTTGACTTATGTATAAAGATATTTGTCTATGGGTGTGTGGCTCTGTACTTCTTAGGCTTCCTGAAGTTCTTGCCTGATGATTTATCTGACAAGATTATGAACTTGTTATTAGGAAAGGTTGGCTTATGAAAGTGACACCTTATCAACACAATGCAAACATGCTTCGTGAATATCAGAAGGTTATTCATCAACAGCATTTAAAAGACTTAGAGAAGCTTAACCGCCAAACTGAAGAGAAGATTAAAGCTCAGTGGGTTAGGGCAGATTCTGTGGATGTAATGGTATGAGATATTTATTATTGTTATTGCTGCTCACTGGTTGTGAAGACAAGTACAGATACTTCTGTCAGAACCCTGACAACTTCCATGCTGAGTCATGTCAGAAACCTAGATGTCAATTCACACAGACATGTCCTGAGTATTTAGTTGCACCAATATTGGAGAAACAAATTGAGAGAACTGCTAATCAAAATGCTGACACCAAGCCAGCCCAAACCAAAGCTAACAACTGAAGAGTTTGAGGTTAGGGTGTGGGGGTTTGTAGTGGTGGCTATTACAGTCATCCTATTTGGTATTGTCTTTGCCTTGCTGTATTCTGTTACCTTTGTAACACAACCCATCAAGAGTATGGCTCCGATTGACCAAGCCTACACTAAGATGCTTAATGATATAGTATTACTTATTGTAGGTGGTATTGGTGGCATTGTAGGTAAGAGGGCAGTGAACTCAGCACAGAATGCTTTTAAACCCCCTCAGCCTCCAATGCAGGGCTGTGGCGGTGGCTATGGTGGTGGTGGTAGCTACGCCCCTCCACAGTCGGCCTATGGCCTTCCTAGCCAGCCTTTTGGTGCTATGCCTGTCTGGAAGAACCCAGAGCTAGATGAAAGCTGGACTCCCGGTCCTCCACCAACAACACCTCCTGAACACATGGAGCCTGATGAGGATAGAGAAGAGATAGCAGCAGCTAGAAAAGAGGCTGAGTGATGTTACCTATTCCACTTCCTTGGCTCATCATTGGTGCAATGGTTGCACTGTTTGGAACATACCGAGGTGGGTATCACTTTGGTTGGGAAGACCGTGACCAAGAGATGCAAGTAGAGATAGCTAAGAAGAATGAAGAAGCCCGTGAAGTAGAGAAGAACATGACTTCTAAACTTGCTGATAAAGAAACAGAGTTGAGAAAGGCAAAGAATGAAATATCTAAAAAGCAGTCTGCTATGCGTGAGCTTGCTAACACTGGTAGGCTGCGCCTCCCCACCGCCAGTTGTGTACAAGCCAGCACAAGTGCCGCCCCTACCGCAGGAGATAGCAGAGACGAACCTTCCGAACTTGAGCGACAGACTATTGCAGCTCTTATCGACATCGTTGCCGAAGGAGACAAAGCCATCGTCAAACACGCCCAATGTGTCGCAGCCTACAACGAAATGAGGGAGTTGGTAAACAATGGTAACAAGTGAACAACTAAGACAGCTACACATTGAGCCATCTTTGGCTGATGCTTTCAATGAAACCTTTGAGAGATTTGGTATCACTACACCAGCTCAACAGGCTTCATGGATTGGTCAATGTGGTCATGAGTGTGGCAACTTCCGCATCATGGAAGAAAACCTAAACTATCGTGCTCCTACTTTGCTTAAGCTATTTCCTCAGACTCCTAAGAGAGCTTGGGGATTTACACCAGAAAGTGCAGCAGCTTATGAGAAGCAGCCACAGAAGATTGCCAATAGAATTTATGGTAATCGTATGGGTAATAGGGATGAGGCCAGTGGGGATGGGTTCAGGTTCCGTGGATCCGGCTTCCTCCAGCTAACTGGACATAGCAACTTCTATCACGCAGGTCAAGCCTTAGGTGTAGATTTTGTTATGCAGCCAGAGCTTGTTCGCACTCCCAGATATGCAGCACAGACCGCTGGCTGGTTCTGGCAGACCCATAAGCTTAACCAATATGCTGACAGAGGTGACATCCTCACCATGACAAAGCGGATCAATGGTGGTACTATTGGTTTAGAAGATCGTAAGAAGCATATAGAACATGCCTTACATGTATTAGGTGGTTGACTAAGCCCCTAATTTGTGGTATGACAAGGCTTAAAGGTATATAATGTTACCAGCTTCTCTAAGTATTATTGGCAGAGAAGTGCCGATTAGAGTTGTAGATGTATTCCCAGATCAACTGGGTGAGTACAGCTATGATGACTATGCAATTAAAATAAAGTCTGGTCAGCACCCCTTAGCGGAGGCAGATACATTGTTACATGAATGTATACACGCTATAGACGACTGCTTCCAATTAAAACTGTCAGAGAGGCAGGTGTATTGTTTAGCTGTAGGGGTGTTAGCACTACTTAGAGATAACAGAAATATGCTTGCCTATTTAACTGAAGCAATAGAGAAACCAAGAAACATATGAAAGATTTTACAGCACAACAGAAAGAAATTGTAGCTAGGAAGCTAGGCTACGATGGTCCTATGCAAGGCTTTGATGAATTCCTCGCATCCTCTCCTGCTTTAGAAGCTAAGTATGCTGCCATCACTGGTAAGTTTTCTGAGCGTATGGCTAGAGGTGGATTGATTAGTCTGCGTAAGTTTGCTCAAGGTGGTAATGTACTTAAGTTTGCTGCTGGTGGTACAGTGTTTGATCCTAAGCTGGCTACAACGGATTGGACACAATCTCAGATTAATTTGGCTCTTCGTCAAGAGCTTAGTGCTAGGCCCGATACAGACCCAGCAGCTTTGGCTGCTCATGCTAAGAAAGTGTATGGCCTTACAGATGCTGAAGTTAGCACAGCCTATGCTTCGCTAATGCCAGAAAAAGTAACAAGTGGTGTTACTGGTGGTGGCCCTGTTACCTATACAGATGTTGGTGGTGTTCCTCAACCAGCAGCAGCTTCTAAGATAACACCAGAGAAGGTAGTATATAACGCCCTTCAAGATATCTCTCCAACAGCAAGAGCCGGAGCAGCACAGACAATTACTGGCACTACTCCCGCTGCAGTTTCGTTAGCAACAATGCCAACAAAGCTGACAGCAGAACAAGTCACTGCATCTACAGCATATCCTGAGATGGCTAAAGTGTTGGATGGTTTTACTCCAGCAACAGGAACACTATCTGAAGCAGCTACAGTGGCTGCAGCTCAAGCAGATGAAACAGCACTTGCTGAGGCGGCTGATAGAGCTGCACAGATTGCTACTGCTCAAAAAGTAGTAGCCCCCACTGCTAGGACATTAGGTACTGGTGAAACAATAGCTGGCTCTGCTGTTGACATGACTAAGGTGGCTACAGAACTTGCTAAGGCTGAAGCTGCACAAGGAACTGTCACTGAAGACATGACTGTACAGGGACAGCTTGCTAAACTTACTGCCAATTTTAATGCTACCAACCCCCCTTCTTGGGCTGCTGGTGCATTGAGGGCTGTTACAGCAGAGATGTCTGCTAGGGGCTTAGGAGCTTCTAGCTTGGCTGGTGCTGCCTTGGTACAAGCTGCTCTAGAGAAAGCTTTACCAATTGCTTCTGCTGATGCTGCTATTTACCAGCAGATGGCTACACAGAATTTGTCTAACAGACAACAGATTGCCGTACTCACAGCACAACAAAGAGCTACGTTCTTGGGTCAAGAGTTTGATCAAAACTTCCAGACCCGTGTAACTAATGCTGCCCGTGTAGCTGACATTGCTAACATGAATTTTAATTCTAGTCAGCAGATTGCTTTGGAGAATTCTAGGCTTGCTCAAACTGTTGATTTAGCTAACCTAACAAATAGACAAGCTGCTTTCATGGCTGAGCTTGCACAGATAGCTACTCTTGAAACATCCAATTTAAATAACAGACAGATAGCTGCAGTGGAGAATGCTAAAGCTGCTTTGCAAATTGATTTGACTAACATGTCGAATGAACAGCAAGCAACAGTGTTGAAGACACAACTTACAGCTCAAGCTTTACTAACTGATACTGCTGCTCAGAATGCAGCTAAGCAGTTTAATGCTGCTAGTGTTAATCAAACAAATCAATTCTTTGCTAGTTTATCTTCTCAAGTTAGTCAGTTCAATTCTGCACAGACTAATGCAATGGAACAATTCTCAGTGGACCAAGCAAACTCTGTTAAGAAGTTTAATGCTGAAGTGACTAACCAACGTGAACAGTTTAATGCACAGCAACGATTGGTTATTGATCAATCAAATGCTCAATGGCAAAGAGAGATTGCTACAATTAATACTGGTGCTGTCAATAGCATTAACTTACAGAATGCTCAACTTGCACAGCAGATGACATTGACAGAATATAACAATGAGCTACAGCGATATCGTGACTCTGTAACACATGCTTGGCAGTCTGCTGAGAATGATGCTAACAGAGCTACAACAATTGCAGCTTCTTCTATATCTGCCTCTGCTGCTGTAGCTGTTGCTAATATTAAAGCTGACAGCGATAGCTCTACAGCTTTTGGTGACTTTATAGGTAAGCTGGCAGTTAGCTATGGTTTAGGAAAGTAAACAATGAAAAACTTTAAAGGCTTCTATTCTAAAGTTGATGGTATGGCTAATGTTAAACTGTCCAAACCTAATAAAGACACAGGTAAAGGTTTGTTATCTAAAACATTGGATAAACCAAGTAAAGAAGATAACACATCTAATGATATATTTAATAAAGTATCCAACTATATAGCCGCTATCCGAAAACAAAAAGAGGAGTTAATGAATGGCAGATCCTAATCCATACCTGACAGCACCTATTCCCGGCATGTCTTTGACAGTGGAGCCGGGTAGTGTTCCTTGGGAGCAGCCTCCTCAGTTTGTAACTATAGATGAAGTTGCTCAGATGTATTCTGAGAGAATGAATGATCCAGAAATTATTCATTCTCTTATGGGTGTACTAGAACGAAATATTCCTATTGCTTCTATTGTTGATGGGGTGATTACCATGAGCATTATGAAGGGGTTTCATACTGTTGATACTGGCTTCTTAGTTAGTCCTATTCTTGCAGAAATAATTAAAACATTAGCTGAGTTGAACGATGTTCCATATCACATGACTGCTGAAGACTTAAGCAAAAAGGATAAAGTGTCGCCTTCTATTATTAGAGAACTAATCAAAGAAGCTAAAGAAAAAGTAGAGAGCAATCCCGAAGCTAAAGTTGAGCGTAAGGGTTTGATGGCTAGAGGAGAAGCATAATGGGATTTAAACTTGGAGCATTTCTTGGTGGTGTAGCTAAGGGAGCTAGTGAATCTATTGAAGAACTAGAGAAACTTAATACTACTCAAATTAACAACAGTGTTAAGAGTATGTATCATAACTATCAAGAATATAAAAAAGAAGTAGAGAAAAAGAAAGAAAGCTTAAGAAACACTGTAGGTACTCTCCGTGGTTTAAAGTTTGATGATGGTCCTTTGGACGATGAGCAGCTTATTGCTCTTGCTACAAACCCAAAACTAGCTGATCAGATTGCAGATACATTAACAAAGAATCCTGATAAGTTAGTAGGGCTGTCTAAGTCTTTCATTACCGCAGCTAATGTACCTAAAGGTCAGAAGTTTGATGACTTCTTAAACAATTATGGTAAGAAAGCTGCACTGAGTTCTGAAGAGTTTGCTGAGGCAGCTTCTAATAAAGAAGAAGGCATCCTTAACAAAATGATTTATGGTCAAAATGTTAAGAAGATTAGGGTTGCTTCTAGACAACTTGGTGTTAAGCCTGAAGAGCTGTATGCTTATGGTGCTTCTAAAGATATGCCATCGTATTCAGCATCATTAGAAGTAGATTACTCTAAACTTAAAGATAAACCAGACTTCAAGAAGATTGAGTCTGATGCACAAGTTGCTATGTACAATGCTAGACAGTCTGGTACAGAAGATGATCAAGCTAAAGCTGCTGCCAACTTAGGCCATGTTGAGTACATTAAAGAAAGAGGCGACAAGAAAGATAAGACACAGAATCAGATTGAAGCTGATTATGCTAACAAAGTTATCACGCTACAAAAAGAAGGTAAGCCTAAAGAAGCTGCTGCGATGGAAGTTGAACTTAGGAACTGGCAGAAGCTTGTTGCCAATCCAAATAATAAACTGAAGACAGACGCTGATAAAATCTCTCAAGCCAACCTCATCACTGCTGCGTCAAGGACAATGGTGTCTACGATGTCTAACTACCTACCGCCCGGTAGCTTCATTACAACATCTAACCCAGATGGTACAACTAACATTGAGATTAAAGACTTGGCTTCCTCAGATAAGGCAGCTAAAGGCTACGCTGCTGGTAGAGAAGTATTGATTAAAGAGATGACTACCAATGGCAAGCCTAAATCTGAGATGCATAAGAATGCATTGATGACCGCTGGTGTTCAGTTTGACCAAGATGGTAATGCTGTCAATCCTAAGATTCAGTATGGCGGTGGAGGTGGTGGAACACCTGCACCTGCTCCGGGTAGTCCTCGTTTAGGTCCTAGACCAGCCCCTGCACCAGCAGCCCCCGCCCCTAGAGAAGCTCCAGCATTAGCACCACAAGCGGGGATGCCTAGTTACAACCAAGCCACAAAGCAATGGGAATATAGGTAATGGCACAGATTATTGATGTAAAAGGATATGGTCCTGTAGAGTTTCCAGATGGAATGTCTCAAGAGGATATGTTTGCAGCTTTACAGAAGCTGCCACCACCTCCATCTGCACCTACACAACAAACACAAGCTACTACACCAGAAGCTCTTCCTCTTACGCCACAGCAAAGAGAAAGAATAGCTGCTGCTGAGACAGCAGACTTATCTAAGCCAGCTTTAGCTGCTCCTAAACAAAGAGCTGTAGCATTACAGGAAAGAGCAGTTAAGGTTAAAGAAGACGAAGCTGCTAAATATGCATACAAAGATCTGTATACAAACCCAGAACTGTTAAATAAATTAACAGCTTATGGTGGTGCTCGTCTTGGTAAGAATGGTCTTCCTAAAGAAAAAGAAAGTCCACAGGAATATGTTGATAGGGTTGTTAGTCACATAAGAAGCATCACTGAAGATCCCAATCCTATTCGTGTTACATCAGAACAAGAATGGATTAACAATTCAAAACCTGAAGATGTTGTTAAAGCGGGTGAAGCTTATGACATTCTTGAGAACACGGCCTCTTTCTTTGATCCAAGAGGTCAGGCTCCATTAACAGCATTGAAAGACTATGCTGGTCTTATGCTGTCTAATCCGCTTACATATGCCAGTTTAGGTGTAGGTAAGGTGGCTGTAAATATTGTAGGTAAAGAAGCTGCTAAGGTTGGTATTAAGAAAGCACTAACAACTAAGATTGGTGCTACTGCTGCAGCAGCTCCAGCGGTGTTTGAAGGTGCTAGTGGTACTGTCACCAATGTCTCTAAACAGAAAAGAGAACTGGCTGTAGCTGATGCCACTGTTAGAGAGATGGAAAAGATTCTTCCATCTTTGTCTGAAGAAGATCAAAACAAACTGCTTCCTAAACTAGAAGCAGAAAGAGCTAAAGTAGATCAAGGTATTAGTGTTTCAGAAGCCTTAACAATGGGAGCTATTCAAGCTCCTTTTGGTATGTTAGAAACTGCTCCTCTTTTACTTGCTGCTACAAAAGGAACTAAGTTTCTTAAGGGTGATAAGCTTACACTTAAAGATTTAACAGATGCCAGAAAGAAACAAACAGAAGTATCTGGTGGTTCTAAAAACCTAACTGGTGATGAAGCTGCTGACAATGTAGCTGTAACAACCACTAACATCTATGATGGTGGTGACTTGTTAGACATGCAGGGATCACCTACTAGCATTGCACAGATGCAGGTAAAGAATTCAATTGATAAACAGGCTGATCTTATCGCTGCTTCCATTTGGAAACAGATACCAGAATATGCTCCTAAGGCAGGAGAGAAAACATTTGAAGCTGTTCAAAGAACATTAGATAGTTTTGATAAGCTTCCTGACAATGTCATCAAGCAATCAATGGCAGATGCTGGTACTGACTTGCCTAATTTTATGACTAGGCTTTCGGCTGCTGGTTTAGATGAAGATGCTCTGAAGAAGTTCTCTTCTATGTATGGTGTGTCTACCAGTGATGCTGCTCGTACATTGCAAAGCAAGTCTGTTATTAGCAGAATGCTTAACAAGATGAAAGAGGTAGACCCAGAGGGTGCTAAAGCTGTAGATGCTTTGTTTGGTAAGAAAGATCCAGTGGCTGGTCCAATGATGACCTTCAAAGGATGGATTGACAAGGCTGATAGAAACATGATTACAGCCATGACAACCAACATGAGTACAGTTATGCGTAACGCTTTTGGTGTTGGTACAAACTTAACTTATGGTGCAGCAGAGGAAGGTCTTGAGTCTCTCATCTTTAATACAGGAAGAAAGATAGCTGGAAAGATGCGAGGATCTCCCGTTGCTGGAGATATTGGTAAAGGATTTAATGGTGTTATTGATGACACTGTAAGTGGTTACTTTTATCTAGGACAAGGCGATCTATCAAAAGAGATTACTGAAGAAGCTCTTAAGAACAATCCAATGCTGATGAGCAAGATGTTGGCTACGGCAGAGGACATGAAGAACACAGACCTCATAGCTCCTATTCGTATCCTAAACACACCCGCTGTGATAATGGATAACTATGTAAGAAGAGCCATCTTCTCAGCTTCTATTGATAACAATCTTAGGAAGGCTGGTCTTAATTTAGTTGATTTAATTGCACAAGATAAGAACATTCCTATTGATGTACTCAGACAAGGTGTTGATGATGCTCTTACATTTACATTCAGTAAGACACCTACTGAGGGAATGGGCTTAGCCTTTGTTAAAGGCGTAGAAGCAGCAAGGCCAATTAGTACAGCAGTATTTCCTTTTGCCCGTTTCTTGGTCAATGCTACACAGTGGACTGCTAAACATTACAACCCTTGGTATGCAGGTAAGGGAGCTGCTGAAGCCATTGAAGGTGTTAGACTTTTAAAGAATGGTGATGAAGCTGGTTCTCAACTACTATTGCAAGGCTCTGAAAGAATAGCACAGCAAGCTACAGGTATGGCTACCTTGTTAGCTGCTTATGCTTACAGAAAAGAAAACCAAGACTCTCCTTGGAATGTAATGAAGAGTGATGATGGAACTAATGTAGATATTAAATATCTATTTCCAATGAATGTTCCATTTGCTTTGGCTGATTTCTATTACAAGATAGCTAATGGAAAACCAGAAGACTTTAAAGCTATGGATTTGGTTGAAGCCCTTACTGGTTTCAAATCTGTTGGCTCAACTTCAGAATCATTAGAGAGAATTAAAGAAGTAACTTCTTCTATGTTGTCTAGTGGGGAAGGACAAGAGACAGATCAATCAGCACTTAACAAAGTGTCTAGGTCTGCAGGTGATTTAATTGGTGCTTGGCTTGGAAGAGCCACTGTTCCTCTCAATCAAATTAGTGACATCATCAGTGCATTTGATAGCAACGAAGCTTTGCCTAGAGACATATATGTTACTAAGCCAGAGGAAGATAGAACCTTCCTCACTGCTGTTGGTAAGAACATTCAAAAAGGTATACCACTCTTGAAGCAAGCTTTGCCTGAATATCAGCCAGCTACAAGAACAGAAGCAGCTTTCCGTGACACAGGTCCATTGAAACAAATGACTGGCTTGGCTTTAGTGCCTCCAAAGAATGCTATTGAAACTGAGATTGAAGCTAGGAATATTCCATTCAATAAAATCTTTTCAACCACTGGTGATAAGACAGTAGATGCTGAAGCTAGAAAGTTCATGGCTAATAACATTGATAATTTTATAGCTCCTATTATTAATATGGATATTTATAAGACAGCTACTGATGAAGGTAAAGCAATTCAATTAACAAATTCTTTATCAAACCTTCAAAGTAAAGCAAAGGAGATAGCTAAGGCTCAATCAATTACTGAGTTCTATAACATGAAGAAGGTTCCTCCTATTGAACAGAAAGAATTTGAAGCTCTTCCTCCAAAGCTACGCAAAGTAACTTTAGATTTTTATAAGCAAAGCATAGGTAAGTCTTTTGAAAGCGATGATGACTTTAAGAAGTATGGAGTTGCTTTAAAACTGTCTCAAACGCTAAAGAAAAATGCTGTTGCTGTACAGAAACCCCCAGAGAAAGCTACTGGTGGTGTTGTTGGTTATCAGGTAGGTGGCCTTGCTGCTAAACAAATAGCCAAAGAAGCTGGCTCTTCTGCTGTGATGAAGAGTTCTATGTTTTTGTTAAAAGAGATGCAGGATGCAGCAGCTAAGGCTGCAGTTAAAGAAGCACCAACAGAAATACTTCCTACACCAGTAGTTAAAGAAGCTGTTACTAAGGCTCCCATTGTTAAGAGCAAGGCTAGTCCTGCTACGCCTCCAGTAGAAGAGACTGCTCCAATTACTAAGCAAATGGAAGAAGCTGTCCCTGAAGCTGTGCCAGCAAAGATTGAAGAACCTCTTCCAGAGATTAAAACAGAACTGCCTGTAGAAAACCCTTCTATTTATACTACTCCTATTGCCACTACCAATTTAAATAAACCTGCTTTTGGTTCAGATGAAGCTGTTAGAAAAAGTACATTGTCTAGTATTAAAATACTTAGACAAGAATCATTTGATGCTGTCAAAGATGCTCCTGAATTTGCTGGTATTGAGAAAGATGCTATTGCCGTAGCCCAAGGTGAGTATAGGGTTAAGGTGGGAAGAGAGTTTAATGCAGACAATCCTACAGATGTTGCAGAGTTTGCTAAGTTTGCTGAGGGTTACCAAAAGAAACTAGAAGACTTAAGAGAGCAGTATAAAGATATGCCTCCAAAGATCTTGATTCATGGTACAGAGACAGAGCGAACACCCGCTAAAGTTAAGCGTGGTTTCTTTGATCCTCAAACAATTGAGAGTAGGAAACACATGGAGCTAGATGTTGGTGCTACATCATTCACTAGCGATCTAAGATTGAATTATCGTAATGAACCATTTGGTGGTCCAGTTGTTAAGAATATTTCTTACACTGAAATACCATATGCTGACTATATCTTTAGAAAAGTAGACATGCCTCTGGAAGCTTATACAAAGAAGGACATGAATACCATTGCTAGGGTTATCACTGGTGATCCAACAGTGGCTAGACCTTTGGCACTTCCCCGTAACTTAGGTTATAAAGAAACTGAAGATGCTTTTGTTGAGAGTGAGAAGCTTAAGATTCAAACTGATTTCAATAAGATTGAGAAGCAATACAAACTAATTGAACAACAAGAAACTAATAGAAATAGACTGACTAATAAATTATTAGATGTTGTTAATAGGACAGATAAAGATGGTCTTACTTTAATTGATAATATTAAAGCATCTACTGAGAAACCTAAAGAGGTTTATGAAACATACACCACCATCAAGGGATTGTTTAAGAATGAGTTTAGACATACAGGTGGAGCAGCAGCAACAAAGGCAGGTATGTTACCTGTGCCAGATAGTAATCAAACATTTATTAGTTCACTAAGTAAACTAGCTAAGACAACTACTGTAGATACTATTGATGCAGTCTCTCTTTCTTTGGAAAGGTCTGGATCTAAAGATAAAGCACTAGCTTTAAAAGAGCTTAGTAAGAATCTAAAAACAATTCAGACAATACCAATGTATGTGCCAAGGGGTTCAACACCAAAAGATATAGCTGACATAATTGCTACACAAACTAAAGCTGCTAATAATATTAGAGACTTAATTGGTAATGACTTTAAGATTGTTGATCCAGCCAACCCTAGTAACACCAAGAGAATTGGCTTAGCTAAGGGTGGCTTAGCTAGCCGTAGGTAATACAACATAAGATAGTCTATCAAGAGGAACCTTGTAAAAGAGTTCTCCTTGGTAGACATATTTATTTCTAGACTCTTTAACTTCTGAAGCTA
>Ga0209354_10000872_pt1 | contig 13642 bp, 14 predicted proteins | sample LauGreSpBDMM15DD_2_FD_187562 | JGI IMG/M metagenome (GOLD analysis project Ga0209354, IMG submission 187562) | Freshwater lake microbial communities from Lake Michigan, USA - Sp13.BD.MM15.DD (SPAdes) (version 2) | ecosystem: Environmental > Aquatic > Freshwater > Lake | place: Lake Michigan...
CAGCAGTTTTTAACCAAATAGCCTCTCAGAAGCTAAGTCTCTATTCTGTCCACTTATTGCCTACGGTCTATTAGTTGTAGGTTAGAGCACTGTAAACTTTATTAGAACATTTTGACACTATCGGAGAAACCTCTTTTCACCTCTGAGGGCTACTCATACAATCCAACTTCTAGCAGATTACTTTTTAATCCTCGTCTGCGAACACAAAGATGTGATGTCACTACGAAGGTAACTACATTTTGTAGTCAACTGTTTGCTCTGTGGATAAATTGTGGAATTAAATTCCTGCTGACTTCTGAGCATGCATGTAGTCAGTCTGTTGCATAGGTTGATCTTCATCTAAAAGTTCTGTTAAAGCTTCTTCAATGTAGTCAAATAGCATCTCTTCGTTATACTTCTTACGATAAGTAAATGTTTTAAAGCCATCATAGAGAGCTAATTTAAATCCTCCTATATCCCCTTCTAGCTTTACCTGCTCATCTTGGAGTGCTAGTAAGAAAATATCAAATACTTCCTGGGCATTTGGTTTTTTAATTTTATCCATCGACATAACAAATCCTCCTTGTACAAATATAATCTTTAATTATTTTTTGTCTAGACATAGTTTTTCACTAAAATAACCATAGGTGTTAAGAGTTGGGTTAACACGGTTAATATCTTAAGTTAAAAGTATTCTTTGAGTTAACATATAACTTGACTTTTTTTGTTAAGATAGTATATTTGTTCATGTTAAACCAAACCAACCAATGAAAGTAGCACGTAAATACGAAGAAGGAGTTAAGTTACATCAGGCATACATTGATGTACTACTAAGACTTGCGGGATATAGATTATCCGATCTGTACACCAGTATATTAGCCCATAGTTCATTTTACGGTACTTTAGATAAAGTAGTAAAAGAAAGAATCGCCAGTGAGTTTGACACATCAATACAAGTTATTTCTAATGGAATAACTAAGTTAAGAAAGATGGGCATCTTAGAAAAGAATGCAGTCAACCCAAGATTGTGTCCTACTAGCAAGCAAGGTGTCACACTTACTCTGGTTCTTTCTACTTTAGATCAACCTGTTCTTAAACAAGAAGCTCTAGCAACTGCATGACCTCAATAAGAGATACATACGAAACTATTGAAATTAAGACTTACGCTGCTTACTCTGATGTAGCAAAAGAAATGGGTCTTACTATTGATAAGGTAAGTACTGTATACGAATGGTATCTAAAAAAGACCATAGAGGATATAGTAGAACTACCTACAGTTAAAGTAAGATTATCTGGATTAGGAGTTTTAGTATTTAACCCTTCTAGAGCAATCAAATTAATAGCTAAGAAACTTAAGTCAGAGTATCTGTTAACTTATGAAACAGAAAGACAAGGACTCACAGCAATCAGAGGTTATGCTAACTACTACATGCTAGAAGATTGGCTTAAACTATTTAAAGACAGATACGAAAGAGGACAATCCAAAAAACTCTACAACCAACAAACCATAGAGTATATGGACAGAACATATCAGACACAATTATTAAACCACCAGAAATTATATGAATCCTTACAAAGAGTACATGGCCCTGAGCCTGAAGGGGCTAAAGAATTTGAACAAAGTATTGGAGGGAGTAGCAACGAAGACAGCGAATCAGTTTAAACTACTAAGCAATGAAAAACAGAACATTATCGCAGACAGAATGGACATTTGCATTAATTGTCCCTACAATTCGAGAAACGCAGTCACTTCTACCGAGTATGTACAACTCACAGGCAAGCACTACAGCACTGACAGAAGTGAACTTCACTGTTCGTTTTGTGGCTGCATCTGTACCTACAAAACGGCATCTCTATCTTCAGATTGTGGAATAGCAGATTGGAACGCAGATCATCCCTTACATAAAATAGAATTAAAATGGAAAAGCACAGAAAAGTAACCATCAAGAACGGTTGCGACAAAAAACCAGGTAGCAAGTGTGGAGTTCAGATCTACTTCTTGCCTGCCGACAAACCTTTAACTAAGGTTTCTTCTAAAGCAAAATAAGATGACAGACAACCAACCAACCTCCCAGCCATATGTAAACTTTACTTTGCAAGATAACTTATTCGAGACATTTAAGATATTTTGGAAAGCAGGGTTTTCATACAGTAAAACAGGCAGAGATGAAGACTTCTATGCACGTGTGCTAGAAGACATCATGAATATGTCTCAAGAAGAATTTTTAAAGAAATACTCAAATGGCCGTTAAGAAATTATCATACATATCAGCAGAACTAGAGTGGGCAGAACAACGCCTAACTGAGTGGAGAGGTTATATAGATAACAACCCTATTAACTCTTTGAAAGATAGAATTGAATGGAAGCCAACAGCTAAAGGTGGAACTATGCCTATGGTTATTGCTAGCCAAGAATCTCAAATCAAATCTTTAAGAGATACTATGAAAGAGTACTTAGCTCTTTTAGAGGTAGTAGATAGGTTAAGAGAGAAGGAAGAACAGAAAGCAGAAGCTAGAGGTTCTCAAGAGATTAACGGTAAGATGAAACAATTCAGTTGATATGCATGCTAATCTAGAAAGTCCAGAATTCTTTATTAATGTTAAGTCCTTCCCTGAGATTGGCTCAGAGGAGTATGATGCATTTTGGGAGAACGAAGACAAAAAGATTACAGAAGGTGTAACTATTAATGGATTCTATTTCTCGCCTTTTATTTATTGGCACTTAAACTACTGGTCTATCTACATAGATACAATGGTAGGTAAGCGTCAAATTAGAAAGCTAGACAAACCTCAGCTTTGGGATACCTACTTAGCAGTAGACGAAACTATCCACAAAGCAGAAAATCACGTAGACGGAAAGAAAGGAGTTGTGATGGTAGGATCAAGACGTATCTCTAAGTCAGTTTTAACTTCTTCTTATATGGCTCACAAAGCCATTACACAGAAAGGTTCTGACAATTTGATATCTGCGCTTAACCAACCTGACTTAAAAGTAATTACAGATTACGTAGACTTAGGTATTAGAAACCTTCCTGACTACTTTAGATTTCCTCGTATTGAAGATGACTGGAAGAGACAGGTAACTTTAGGATTTAAAGACAAGAGAACTAACTCTCGTAATGAGTGGTCTAAGTTCCACGTAAGAAACTTTGATGAAGGTAACAATACGGAAGCAGCGGCAGGTCTTACTCTATCTTCGTTCCTCTTAGAAGAAGGAGGAAAAGGAAAGATCCTTTCTTGCTTAGCGGCAACTACTCCTTGTTTTGACAGTCCTTATGGCTGGCGTTGTTCTCCTTTCGTAATTGGAACTTCTGGAGATATGACTAAGGCAGCAGACCTAGAAGAACTCTTTAATAATCCTGAAGCCTATAATTTTCTTCCTGTAGAATCTAATGAAACAGGAAAGTCTTATGGACTATTTATTCCAGGTACACGTTCTTTGAAAGTTCCAAAGCAAGAAACTCCCTTAGGACTTTACTTAGGTAAGGAAGAGCCCTCTGAGTTAGATATAATTAAGATCTGGGTAGCAGACGAAGAGAAAGGAAAAGAACTCATTTTAAAGTCTAGAGAACAGACTAAGAAATCAAACGGATTAGAAGCTTACTTAAAAGAAGTAATGTACTATCCTTTGAATCACGAAGAGTGTTTCTTAGAATTATCTCAGAACATATTCCCTGTAGACTTACTTCAAGAACAACTACAGAAACTAAGTGCCCAAGAAATTCAAGCAGACAACGTAGAACTTTTCATCAACTCTGAAGGAAAGATAAGACACAAGTTTACAGATAAGAAGCCTGTTATTAACTTCCCTGTTAAGCCCACAGATCCTATTGAGGGTTGTGTTCAGATTTGGGAATATCCTCTGTCAGAAGCCCCCTATGGACTTTATACAGCAGGAACGGATCCATACAAACAGTCACAGGCACACTACTCAACTTCTTTGGGTTCTACTTATATTTATAAGAGGGTTCATAATCTAAGTGGAGAAGGATGGCAGAACATAGTTGTAGCTTGTTACACAGGTCGTCCTAAGAAGATTGAGACTTGGTATGAGATGACTAAGATGCTTCTTAAATATTACAATGCTAAGACTCTTTGTGAAAACATGGACTATGGTTTTATCCAGCATTGTGTAGACAAGAATGAATCTCCTAAAGTTCTAGAGAAGACCCCTAAGTTCTTGAATGATATCCACCCTAACTCTACAGTAAACCGTGACTACGGTATTCACATGACCAAAGACATTAAGAACTATTTGATGTCTCTTATCATCGAGTACATAACCGAAGTAATAGAAGTAGAAAGAGATGAAGACGGAGCTATCATAAAAGAAAGACTAGGTGTAACTAGAATCTTAGATCCTGTTTTGATTAAGGAGTTAATTAAGTTTACACCTAAGTTAAACGTTGACCGAGTTATTTCATTCGGATTAACTTTAGCTATGGCTAAGACTCTTACTACTCAAGTTATTATTTCGAACTCTAGTGACGACAACAGAATCCAAGCTTACTTCCGAGAAAAGAAAGGGAACTCATTGTTCCGTACAACCTCGTCTCCCTTCCGTTATTAACTAAAACTAAAACAAATATACTAAAATGATTATTGAAGCATTTAAAGAGCATACTGACCCTGTCAATCATGCCTACTTCTACCCTGAGCAATTTGTAAGCTTAAAAGAGAAGCAGTCTGAGCATTGGGTAAAGTCTACTATGGATTATTTTGCAAATATTGCATTTGCACAATACAAACAGAACGTAGAATTTAGAAAGAACTACCGCTTACTTAACGGAGAATTTAACTTTGCTGACTATACAAACGTAGCAGACTATCAAGAGCTAATCAGTTACTTGGAAGATGCTCCTAACCAGGATCCAGATGTACCTCAGCACTTAAAGCACTATCCAATAGTTAACCCTCCTATCAATCAGTTAAAAGGAGAGTTGATTAATCGTCCTCACAAATACAAAGTAAAAGCTGTAGATGATGAAGCGATTAACGAAACTATTGACTTTAGAACAGAGTTGATTAAGGAACACTTCTTAAGAAACTTAGAGGCTCAACTAGAAGGACAAGAAATTGATCCTAAACAGAGAGCACAGATGGAGCAAGAAATCCAGAATAAAATCTTGGATTATACTTCAGTGGCTGAAGAGTGGGGTAACAAAACTCTTAATGCTCTTAAATATCATTTTAACTTTAGAGATAAATCTCAACAGTCATTTCTAGATTTCTTGGTAACAGGTAAAGAGTTTCACCACTTTTACCCTGACAATTCTCGCTTAGGATTTAACTATAAAGTAGAAAACCCTTCTAACGTATGGTACTTAGGTAATCGTAATGCTCAGTACACTTCTGATTGTTGGGCATTAGGTCTTATTGAAGTTCTTTCAATGACTGAGATTGTAGATCGTTACACCTTAACAGGAGAAGAAGTAGAACACCTAAGAGATCGTTCTCTTCAGAATTTAAGAAACAACGAATACTCTCCTATGGCTCCTGCACTTCCAGATCCTAATGATCCTTTGTGGCAGTTGACATTTGAGAACGTAGGTGACTTTGCTAACGGAGGTATTGACCATAACGTATTCTCATTTAACTCTCAGCATGCCTATACGGTAATTACCGCTTACTGGCAGTCTAAGAAAAAGATTTTCAAAAGAACTTACCTAGACGAAGAAGGATACCAACAAGAGATGTTTGTATCTGAAGAGTATAAGATGGATAAAACTCTAGGAGATATTTCTGTTGAAGAACTTTGGATCAATGAGTGGTGGAGAGGAATCAAAATTGGAGCTAACATCTACGTAAACATAGAACCTTTAGAATTTATCCAAGATTGTCCATTAGTAGGAATTATTAACACTTCTCGTAACACTCAAGGTAAATCTCTTCTAGATCTTCTTAAGCCTTACCAGGTTCTTTATAACATTTGTATGAACCAGTTATGGGAATTACTAGAAAAGGAGATTGGAGTAGTGTTCTTAGGTGACCTTAAAGTAGTTCCTAAGAAAGACTCTCAAGATCCTATTGAAACAATGTTATGGAATGCTAAGAACAGAGGTACTCTTTTGATTGATACTTCAATCGAGAATACAGGAGGAGCTGTACAGTTTAACCAGTTTTCTCGTATTGACCTTACACGTTCTCAAGAAATTCAAGCACGTATTCAATTGGCTCAACAACTTCGTCTAGAAGCTTATGAGTTAGTAGGTATTACTCGTCAACGTTTAGGTAATTCACAGGCATCAGATACAGCAACAGCTGCTAACAATGCTTTGATTCAATCTTTTGCTCAAACAGAAACTTGGTTTGCTTGGCATGACAACGTACTTCAGAGAGTGTATCAGACTATTCTAGATATGGCTCAGTACATTGAATTGCAGAAACCTACTTCTACGCTTAACTATCTTAACTCTGAACTAGAGAATGTATTCTTAAGAGTAAGCAAGAATGAACTACTTCATGAACTATTTGTATTTGTTTCTTCTTATGCAGAAGACAAAGTAACTCTAGAACAGTTAAAGCAATTGGCTCAGCCTGCAATGCAGAATGGAGCAGAGCTTTCTGAAATGGTTGACTTGTTTACAGCTAACTCTGAGAGAAGTCTTCGTAAGACTTTAGGTGATGTACAGAAACGTAAAGAAGCTATCCGTCAACAAGATCAAGCACTTAAACAACAAGAGTTGCAACAACAACAAGAACAGTTCCAGCAGAAGATGCAAATGGAAGCTGCCCAAGATGAGAAAGAAGCTCAACGTGATGACATGAACAAACAGTTAGATCGTGAGAACAAACTTCAGATTGTACAACTTCAAGGTATCGCTAACGAAGGTTCTTATAATCCAGAAGTAGATACTACTGGACTTTTAATTGAACAAACTAAAATAGCTCAAGATATTTCTAAACAAACTTTCGAGAAAGTAACTAAGAATAAAGAGCTTAGTTTGAAAGAGAAAGAGCTAGCACTCAAGGAGAAAGACATCGACACTAAGCTAAGAATAGCTCAAACAAATAAAAATAAGTACGATTCTGGCTCAAAAAAGCGCTAGAATGATCTGAAATTGGGGGGTTTATGAGCTACAAAATCCCCCTTTTCAACATATTGTATATAACGTATCATAAATAATTAATCTCTTGTGTTAATTTTTTAAAATACTATTTTTGAATTAAACCAAACTAACCATTATGACTAATGATAATCCATTAGAGAACTTAGAGTTCTTTGACAGTTTTTCCGTGGATGATCCCTTTGAGGATGCCGCAGAAGATCCCAATGCCAACGTCAAACCAGACATCTTAAATGGGGAAGATTACGATCCCTTAAACGAAGAAGAAGCAGAACCAGCAGGTTCTGAAGACCCTTTAGGAGATGATGATTTACCTTTACCTAAAAAGAAAACTACTCCTGCACCTGCAGAAGAAGAAGAGGAAGAAGAAGTAAACCTAGAGGATGACGAAGATGAAGAAGGAGAAGAGAATCAATTTGAGGTTTTTGCCAATGGTCTTATACAAGCAGGAATGCTTAATGTAGAAGAAGGCGAAGAAATCGAATGGAATGAACAAACTTTCTTAGCTAAGATGAATGATACCATCGAAGACAAGGCTTGGAATCAACTAGAGCAACTTGCAACAGAGACCTACGGAGAAGCAGGAGTACAGATGATCGAAGATATCTTCATCAATAAAGTTCCAGTACAAGAATACCTACAGATGTTCTCTAACGAGCAGATTGTAGAAAACGTAGACTTGAGTGTAGAAGCAAATCAGGAAAGAGTTTTCCGTTTGTATCTAGCTAAGACAGGAATGGACGAAGATGAAATCCAAGATCAACTTAACTACGCTAGGGACAATGATCGCTTAGAAGCCTACTCTCAAAAATACCACGGTAAACTTGTAGAGAAAATGCAACAGGAAAGAGCAGTACTTGCTCAAGAGAGTGAAGCAAGGGTTCAAGTGATGAGACAGAAAGAAGAAGAAAGAGAACAGTTATATGCAGATGTATTAGATGGAGCAATTGCTTCAGGTTCTATTGAAGGTTATCCTATTAATGAGCAAGCTGCAAACGAACTATTTGACTTTGTTCTTTCTAAGCCTCACGTTCTTCCAAACGGACAACGTATTAGTGAGTTTGAATACAAACTAGCTCGTATGCGTCAAGAAGATCCTAGTAAGTTCTTAGCTGTAGCAAAACTAGTTCAAAGCAATTTGGACTTGTCTCCTGTAAAAAGAAAAGCAGTAACAGAAGAAACCAATTCTCTGTTCAACAACCTTAAAACTAAGAGCAAGAAGTCTTCACCTTCTAATAAAGCAAACGAAGATGCATTCTCAAAGTATTTCAAATAAACAAAACAAAACAAAAATAAATTACTACTATGCCTAATCAAAGTATTCCAAGGGTTAACGGGAGAGTTATAGCTAACGCCCACATGACCAGCTCATTCTATTCTAAGAATGGTTTGGGTAAATTGACTGACAAGAATTTTGTTGAAACTATGTTGCGCACTAAGCCTGACCAGTATGACAAAATGATGATCCGTCTATTCACTGACACTAAATTGTACTCTAACGATTTGATCGACCTAGTTATGAAAAGCGGTAAGCCTTTCATGGTTAACGATCCTAATGGTGTGTTCACCTACAAAATCAAGAAGCGTGCTGAATTGCCTAAAGTTATTGTTAACTTGGCTTCTAGCATTGCTAAACCTGGTATTGATGGACAAGAGTTCGAAATCGTGTTTGACAAAAATGTATTCGTTGTAAACGATATCATCACTGCACATCGTTATGAGCAAGAAACTCAGATCCAAGTTGTAGCTGAAGGTGAAAAGTATCAGAATGGTTTTAAGTACCGTGCTCGTGCAATTGGTGCTTCTAGTTCTGATTTCGTTAACCAACGTTTCTTACAAGTAGGTACTGAGTACTTCAAGATTGGTAACATCTTGGGTGAATTCACCACTTCTTTCTCTAGCTTGGGATTGTTTGATGGTAACTTAGAAGTTATGGCTGATGTATTGCAACAGTATGGTGTTGAACACACTATCACTGACTGGGCTGATGCAACCAAATTGGGTATGCAGACAGATGCTACAGGCAATCCTTTAGACATTACTTACTACTCTGTAACTGATGTTAATGCTATTGGCGAAAAAACCAAGATTGTTGGTTGGGAGCCTACAGTATCTCGTTTGCTTCGTATGGAGATGATGCGTATGAAGGCCAACACATTGATGTGGGGTCGTCAAGGTAACGCTAAAGATGAAAAAGGTCGTCCAACTCGTGCTAAGCAAGGTTTGTGGCAACAACTTCACTTGGGTAACGTTATCTATTATGATCGTGGTCAGTTCTCTTTGAACTTGATTCGTGCTGCTGTTGGAGATTTGTTCTACAACCGTGTGTTGATCAAAGATCGTAGCGTTAAAATCTACACTAACCGTTCTGGTATGGAATTAGCAGCTACTGCTATCCGTAAAGACTTCAACGGTCAGAACTTCATGGTAGATGCAGGTAAGTTCATGGATGGTAAAGATCGTTTGAAGCAAGGTTATGCTTTCCAATTTGATCACTTCATGACTACTGAAACTGGTCCAGTTGAGTTCGTAGAACTAGAGCAATTGAATGAGCATTCAACTTTCTTGGAATTGGGTCCTAACAAGAAGACTCCTCCAATCTTCATCATTTTGGATATCAGTGGTCAAGATGACGCTGGAATTCGTGAAGTGAAATTGTCTACTCGTCCTAACATGTACTATCAGTATATTCCAGGTTCAGTAGGATTCGGTGCACAACAAACTGTTGTTGCTAGCAAAGATCCTTACTCCACCTACATGATGAAAGACTTCTGCGGTATTTTCTTGGAAGATCCTACTAAGTCAGTAATCATTAAAGAATTCCCTCGTATCTAATTAACGATTCTATAAGGGAGGGGTTTAATCACTCCTCCCAAATAGATAAAGATTAGAACCCCTAAACCAAAAACCAAACCAAATGAGTAACAATAACATCAAGGGTATGCGCATTATTCGCCCTTACAAAAGAGAACCATCTAACATGCGTACGTTAGAAGGATCATTGTACCAGAATGGATATTCATTCATTCCAGGAACAACAAGAAAGTTTTATCCTCGTGTAGATTCACGTGGAGTTATTAGGACAGGATTAGATGAGAACTCTCCAAAAATCAGAGCCATCTTTGATCCTAAAGTAAAAGAAGCTGAGGTACAACGAATCAAGCAATTGAAAGATTACTATGAGTCGATCCTTGACGAATCTTTAGAACCTAATAGTACGTTCTATGACGAAATGAAAGAAAACGGAGTTACCCTAGAAGATGGTGAAAATATCTTTAACATGGAGAACCCCCGTGAAGCTGTAAATTTCTATTGGATTATGGAAACCGATATGGTAGCCAATTCATTAGATGACATTGAAAGTGGAAAAGTAGACACCTCAATTGTAAAATTCTATGTTTACAACGGAGAAGTTGAAACAAAGGTAACCTTTGAACGTAAGAAGAAGATCAACAGTGCAATTGCATCTCTCGATAAGATGAGTGCAGTTAAACGTAAGAAGATCCAAAAACTTATCGGCTTAGGATTGCCAATGGATAGTACAGAAGAAGAAGTTTACAATGCTGTAGATGAGTTCTTACGTACACCTGCTAGTGCAATGGACAGAGATCCTATTGAACAGTTTGCAAAGATCACCTCTTATAGTGATGACTTGCTTGATGTTAAGGCTCTTGTTAAAGACCTAGTAGATAAAAACATAGTAAGAATTAAAGGTTCTATCATATACGAAGGTGAGCATGTATGGGCTAAGTCAATTGAAGAGTTTGAACTTTTCTTAACTGACCCTAAACACACTGAAGAATACGATTCCTTTAAGGACAAGTTAAAGAATAAAGCTAGAATTGACTCTCTCTAAAAATAAACACAAACTATGATCTCAGTTGAGGAACTCATTTATGAGTTTAAACTAACCATAAACAAAGTCAATCGTCAGGATAACATTGATATCCCGATTGAAGACATTATGGTTTATCTCAACAAAGCTCAAGTTAGTTGGGTTAAAACTAAACTTAATCCTAACAACGTTTATAGAGTAGGGGATGATTCTATCAGAAAACGGATTGACGACTTACAAGTCTTAAAACAATCTAATGTTCTTTTAAAACCAATTAAAACAAACGATCTCTTTCACATTGGCTATGACTGCCCTTTGAAAGATGCAGTAAACTATATGTTCTATATTTCGTCTTACGCTATAGCTAAAGAAAACAAATGTTCTGAGCCAATAACCATAGACTTAATTAGACACGGAGAACTTACTACTAAGTATCTAGATGATAATTATAACCCTTCGTTTAAGTGGAGAACTACGATAGCCACACTGGGGAATGATAATTTAACAGTCTATACTGATGGTAAGTTTACAGTTGACCAGGTCTACATTACATACTTACGTTATCCCCTTAGCATAGATGTCCAGGGTTACGTAAAGTTTGATGGAAGTAGTTCTGTTAATCAAGACTGTGAACTCCCTGAATATGCTAAGTCAGACGTTGTCGACCTAGCTGTTAAGTTTGCTGCTCAATCAAATGACAATCAAGCACAAGCTGTGTTTGCTGAAGATCGTCTAACTAAAAACTCTGAATAAAACATAAAATTATGAATCACAAAATCACACAAATTTTCGTGCCTACGTCATTTACTGGTAGTCCAACTACTGATGCATTGACTTCTCAAAAGCTTCACGCATATACGCCAAGCTTTACTCCTGTTACTGTAGCTACTGGTACTACTGCTGGTTATACCACTGCAGGTAACAGTTCTGATTCTTTTATCATTGCAATTGGTAGTGGAAGTACTAAATACGGTTCTTTCAAAACTAGTGTAATTGACAAAAAGAATGTATTATCAGTAACTAAGGTTTCTCCTGATAACACTACTAAACAACAAATCTCTTACATCGGTTTTGATGAAGTTAACGACTCTAAGTCTCCTTCTTTCTCTTGCGATGAAGAGTATGTTGTTACTTTAAAAATTGATGAGTACTGGAGCAAAGGTGTTTTCCAACCTATGATCCAAGAATCAGTAAGCATTAAGACTGCTTGTTGCGCTGATTGTACAGGTGGATGTGACTCTTTGGGTTGTTCTACTTACATGAGCGATCTTGCTGCTAAAATCAATGCTTCTCCTTTGTTGAGCAAGTATGTAACTGCTAGCTACGTTTACAAAGGTTCTTTGCCTACTTACAAGTACACTTTGACTTTCCAAGATCCAGGTAACTCTACTGCAGAAACTGCTATCTTGACTGATTTGCGTTCTGTATATGCATCTTATGTAACTACTCCTAGTACTGACATCGTTATTACTTCTGATACAGATGGTGATTCTGATGCTGATGCATTGGGTAACACCATGTATGAGTTGACTCCTTTGGCTTCTGTAACTAGCTTGCCTAACTACAACGGAGTTGCTTGGGAAAAAGTATTGGTATCTGCTGGTTCAGTAACTGCTTGTGGTGTTAAAATCATCGGTAATGCTGTGGATGAATTTGGAAACGCTTGTGTTCCTGATGCAGTTCCTTATGTATTTAACTTGGTACGTTTCAAAGTAAACATCCACGAAGGTCCTTACAACACTCAAGATTTCGATATCGAAAACTTCTGTGCTGCTATCCCTGTAACTACTACTCAAGAGATCAAGTATCCTTTGGGTGCTGGTGTTGCTATGGCAGAAATGGAGCGTCATTACTTCGGTAATAACTTGCCTGCTACTGCAGATGCTCGTAGGTATTGGAATCCTATCTACAACGAAGATTCTAACGGTTTCTTGTATGTAGACAAAACCAAAGTTTATACTGCTTATGAGTTGACTTACTTGGAAAATTCTGCTGTAGGTTTTGAGAAAAAGTCAGAAAATACTCATTCTGTATTGTTCTTGGTAGACACTACTTTGACTGCTTTAACTACTGAGTTAGAATTGTTCTTGGAAGCGTTTGCTGACGTAACCCTTTAATTTAACGGGGGGGTTATAAACTCCCCCTTTATTTTAACCTTAATTAAATAAAACAAAAAATGAAAGATATTATTCTAAAATCAGGTACATACCTTAAGGAGACTAAGACATCGCATACAAATTCTATCCCTGGAGAATCTTTGGAGAACTTTGTAATAAGTGTATTGGCTAATCCTACTTGCTGCGCTAAGTATGTTACTTTACGTAAAGGAGTAGTTACCCAACTTACAAGTATTAGTACTGCTGTAACTCTTAACCAGCCTGCTGGTGAGATTACAACTGTAAGTGCTACTATTGCTGGAACTGTAAATACTTTTACTCTTAACAACAGCTATATTAAAGCTGATTCTATAATTCTTGCTACTGTAAATGATACTACTGGTGCTGGCTTAGTTGTCGTACAAGTAGATAACATTGTAGCAGGTTCTTGTTCAATCAACTTAGCAGGTGTTGTTTCAAATACTGGTACCGTAACTATTGCTTTCGGAATCTTCTAATTAACCTAAAATAAATAGGGGAGGTAATACTCCCCTTTTTTAAACCATGAATGTACAACTAAACATAGAAGCATTAAAAGCGAAAGACTGCGCTTTCTTATCTATCTTGGATAACTCTTTATATCCAGTAGCTCCAACTAGTGCAGA
>Ga0209354_10000880_pt1 | contig 13575 bp, 15 predicted proteins | sample LauGreSpBDMM15DD_2_FD_187562 | JGI IMG/M metagenome (GOLD analysis project Ga0209354, IMG submission 187562) | Freshwater lake microbial communities from Lake Michigan, USA - Sp13.BD.MM15.DD (SPAdes) (version 2) | ecosystem: Environmental > Aquatic > Freshwater > Lake | place: Lake Michigan...
GGATGGCCGGCGGAGGGTCGGGCGTGAAAGCAACAGACGTCCCAAAGGAGGTGCCGCGCTTAAAGGTGACGGTGTTGCAGCTCATCGGGTCTTAATGTTGCCCTGATTGGTAGCAGGGGGTGGGGGGGGTCAAACGATGGTTAGTTTGCCAATAGCCGTAATCGCGCTGGGGGTAAGTAACGTGTTCTGACCGTTTGTGTCGAAGGCTACGGCAGTAATAACAAAGGTGTCAGCAGGCGGGGTGAGAGTCACAGTCTCCCCAATCAGTTGATTTACCGCATCGTCGGGAATTAACGAGTAAGGAATAGGGGCCATGCCAAAGTTTGAATTTGGGGAACGTACTATGTCAAAGTGTGGGTTGGCGAAGGGAAAAGCAAAGGTAAAGAAGGCATTATAGTAAGTCCGAAGCGGGCTTAAATCAGGGTCAGATACAAAGACCGGCGTTGTATATTCTGCATTATTAAATGTCGGCCCTCCAATAAAAGCGGTAAAGCCGTTACTGATAGGTGCTCGAAGCCGCCCCCATGTGACAACGTCCGCAGCCATTAGACGCGGGAGTAGTAGTATTTGGCCGTCAGCGTACCTAGCTTGATACGGTCAGCGATGAGCGAGCCAGTGACAAACTGCGTAACGGTGGCGCCGTTAACCTCGGCGACCTTGATGTAGCCGTCGGTATCCGTGTCGGTCGGTAGCGTCGTGCCGATGTTCCACTCGAAGTTAGTCGTATCTGGGAAGTTCGGCGAGAGGTAAGGCACCCTGACCCATACGCTGCAAAGAGCTGTCGAGACCGTAATAGTCGAAGCAATGTTCCCAGGCACCAAGTTGTTGACCGTGCCAGATTGGATGGTGTAGCTGCTACTGCCACCAGAAGTAGAGACGTGCGTGACAAGGAACGGATGCCCTGCGGCGGGCTCGTTGATGCAGCCGCCGACAATGCTGTAGTCGACAGGGATAGTCGTGGCGCCAGTAATGTTAAACATACCAGCGGTCGTGACGTCACCAGAGAACGCGTCACAGGCTACACAGGCCGCCTTGTTGACAATTTGATCCCAGTTCGCGGCGAAGTTCACATTGTACGGATCAGTAGCCTCGTCTTGATTGGGGACGTTCCGCAGCTGAACCATGCCAGTCTGCATCGGTGTAGTTAGGTCAATGTTCCCGGTGTGGTACTGGGTGATGTCAAAGTCGTAAGTGTAGGCCGTGACCGCAGTAGTATCGAAGGTAAGCAGCGGAGCGTTAAGGCCCGCAAGTTCGTTGCAGAAGGTGACGTAGTAGGAGCCCTCGGTTGTGCGGCTGACCTCCACGTTGCCCGTAAATCCAATAACGATAGGATTGCCCCCGACGGTAAAGGTGATGCCAGGGATAGAGTTTAGGCAATTAGCCAGCGTCAACTCGTTGGAGTAAATAGGCGCAAATGCGTCCCAGAAACTCGTCACAGGGAAAGGAATTGTTGAGGTTTGACCTCCGCAACTAATAAGGGCCGTACCGCCAGACGCCTTGCCAATCAAGCTGATATGTTGGACTTGGTTCTGGACTAGCGGAATGCCCGCGCGCTCGATGCCACCCACCATTGCAAAAGTGTTAGCCGAAGGCGTGATCGTAGCGATTGCCTTGTAGCTGTAGCCCAGCTTTACCGGGTTTAGCCAGGAGGTGTGACAATGACCCCAGTCGCCAGTCAGCCCGGTCGACGCGTGGTCATACCCGGTCATCTTCTGGACGTTCATCGTCTGGACAAAGATGGAAGGGCCGGGGTCCACGGCTATCTTGTTTTGGTCAGCGCTGTTCGACGCGGCAATCAGGGCAAGCGTAGGCAGGCCAGTGTTGACCACCGTGCTAGTGCTGAAGGGAGCAACGCCCACGGCGACGTCCCATTTGAACGCCCAAAGGGTCAGCGGGTCGCTAGTGTCAGATAACTCATAGCCGCCGCCGTCCTCCATCCACCAAGTCAGGGAATACGAGGGGTCGTCGAAAGGGTAAAGCGGATAGAGGTCTCCGTAGTTGCGAGTTCCGCTTGGGCAGATTTGCACCTTGTTGGCAAACGCCTGCATAATGCGAGTCTCGGCGCCGGCCTTGATGATGGGCATCGGGCCTGAAGTGTAACCTATGGCGCCCACGCCGATCTGAAGATAGCGCTGTCCGTTGATGCTGACAATTCCACACTCAAAGGGCGCGGGATCACCGCCACCGCCTTGACCGTAGACGAGCTGCTCGGGGAGGTTTGTATTGCCTAGGACTAACTCAGGGGCGAAGACCATCGCGTCGCCGATTGGAGGAGTCCACGGCTTGTCGATGTCTAGGGACGTGCCCTGGCTAGAGGCTACGAAGTTATAACCGTTCCCAGGCTGGATGCTCATGGCTTAGATATTGGTGTAGACCGAAGAGTCCCAGCCGACCTTTGAGTACCTAATCTCGTACATTATTTTATACAGTGCTCCAAACTCTTCAACATTGACCTGTGACAGAAGGTTCACGTTACCGCCGCCGCTGCCAACGCCAATAGGAGCCCACGCAGGTAGCAGCGCAAAGATGCCCCAAGAGTCCGTGTCCGTGGCGCTGTTGAGTAAGGCCAGCAGGGCTTGCACGTCTCCAAGTACGGTAGAATACATAACGCCAGAGTAACTTGTGGTCCTGGTCAGGTAGTTCGTCTTGCCAAAGTAGTTGGGGTAGGCCGGGTCGACAAAGCCAATAAAGCGCCCACCAAGTTCGGACTCGAAGCAGGAGCCGTTGTCGCCGATGTAGGACTGCTTCTTTGAGATGATGATGGTCTTTCCTGAGATGACGTGCATCAAGTAATCGTTCGGGTCTTTAATCTCAACCAGCGGGCCAAGGTCTGACTGAGTGTAAGCCGTGCCGGCAATGGGGCCCGTCGTGAAGTTAGCGTCGAGGTTAAAGAAGTTTGGATGCGTCGTCAGGTTCTCGGTCGTCAGGCCGTTAGCCGAGGAGGTGTTCGGGTTGGTACGCACGCCACTGTTGATTGCCGTGTCGATGCCGACGTAGTCCACGGTCAGGGTGGCGATGTTTAGTGCGTCCCAGCTGACCTTCCACTTGTCCAACTTCAGATAGGCATAGGCAGGATCAGGGTGCGCGTTGCCCTTGACCGCAAACGCGTCGACGTCGAAGGTTGTGTCGACCTTGAAGACTGTCGTCGAGGTGTTCAGGCCGAAGCCGTCAGCCACTACCGTCCAGCCAGGTTGAAGCAGGGCAGTGGTTAGAGGGTCGCCGTTAATTACAATAGCCATAAAGTTAGGTGGTCATGGTTGTCTGTTCAACCTTGGTAAAGTCGATAGGCACTCCTCCGCCGCCGGGGTTGGCTAGGATTTCCAGCAGCGCGGTCTGCTTACGGGTCTCTTCGAGCTGCATGGTCATGGCTTCAATCACCGGGTTGGCTCCCACGCCGACGACGTTGGAGAAGCCTTCGGGGCCCTTGAAGGATGTGCCCTTTGCCTTGGCGGCATCGTCGGACGCCTTCTGCGCGGCGTCGGTACTGGCTTTATCCGCTCCAAGGCTTTCGGTAAGTTTGCGGCCTTCGTCTGTCTTGTTAAAATATTCTAAGGCGAGGTTTTGCACTTCTTTGTTCTGAGCTAGACCGGGAAGGGTCGTGCTGCCTTCCTTCAACTGCTTTATGTATTTTTCAGGGAGTTCAAAATCTTTGAACATTCCTCCTTCGTTGTTGAGGATTTGACTAGTGATTTCAGTTCGACCAGTTTCGACGAGCCGACTCTCTTCTTTAAGTTCTGCTCTGCGCTTAAAGTATCTGCCTGCTTTAGCTTCTTCTGGATTTGAGAACCTACTTTCACCTTTTGAGATTAGGTCAATGCCCTCCTTCGCGTCTTGCTTGGCCTTGGCAATAGACTCGGAAATAAAAGAAATAACTGATTGAAGGATAATCATCGGTGCGATGAAACCTAAAGCGATGTCTTTAAATGAATTGCTAAACTTCTTTCCAATGTCATTTAACTGTCTGTCGAAATTAGAAGTTGCGGCCTTGGCCTTGTCCATCGCCTGCGGGACGTCCGAGGTGGTCTTAATGTTGACTGTCAGGTCTTGGGCCATCGTCAGGGGGTTTCCTTTGCAGGATTGGAAGCGGAGGCGGCGGCATCCTTGGCCTCCTCCTCGGCCATGAAGGCTTCCTCCTCGGGCGACATGATCGCCACGTCCGCACCTTTGGAGATAGCCAGGGCGGAGTTAAGCCAGATGGCCTGGCATTCCGGCATCTCCCACGCGCGCTTCTCGTCAATGCCGTTGGTGATTAGGTTCGCGACGATGGATAGGGGCCAAGGGACGCCCTTGCTCCCTCCGCTGCTCTTCTTCGTCTGCTCCCAGAACTTAGGCCAGTCTTGGACTAGGATGTAGCCGGCAAAGGCTTCGAGCATAGCCTCAAACTTGGCGGGGTTGCGGGCTAGGGATAGCATCCGCAGCTGATCGCGCCAACCGATGTCGCCCAGGGGTTCTTCGGCGCATACCTGACAAGCGAAGATAAGGTCGGCAGGCGTGATGCCGCGAGAGCCAGTGACCAGGGGCGAGTCGAAGGCCATCAGGCGCACGCGGTACTTGAGGCACCATGGGTAAAGAGTTCGACCCAGAAACCTCGGAAGAGGCGCCGGGTCTATCATGGCAGCGAGGAACCGTTTGTCCATGCCGCCTAGTGTAGCCCACTTGGGGCTAAGTCAATTAGGCAGGTGTGATGCCTTCGTAGTCAATGGCCGTCACGGTGACCGCAGTGAAGCCCTTGTTAGAGCCCTTCTCGTCAATCTTGGTGACCGTGCCGACAAACGAAACGGAGGCGGAACCAGCCGGGTAGGCAGTTTGAGCGTTGAGCGTGAAGCTCAGAGCAACGCCGAGGACAGGCATCGAGGAGGTCTTGCAGATACCTTCGATGGTAATCTCGGACTTACGGTCGTCGAGGCGATGGGTCTTGGTCAGGCCGTCTTCGTCGACGACGGTGGCCTCGGAGTTGAACGAGGAGGAGAGCGAGTAGCTTTGCACGAAAAGATTCGTGACAGTACCAGAAATTGCGTACAAGCAGACCGTGCCGTTTGAGATAGCTGCCATAGATACAGTTGCTTGGTTTGGTAACCTTACGCGGGGAAGACGGCCAGTAGGTCGAAGGTGAACGAGGTCGCCCAGGAGCGTTCGTCGATGCCCTCGTCTTCGGACTGCATCGTGACGTCATAGCAGGTCGCGTCGCCAGTGGCCGTGAAGGCCGCCTTGATGGAGGTCAGGTCACGCATATTGCCGGACAGGGCAGCGCAGCGAAGGCGGTGATCGGCGAGGGTCGTGTCGTCGGCGTTTGAGAAGAGCGTGATGCGGACTGAGCAGGAGAAGTTGCCTTCGCCTTCGGGGAGGTCGGACGGTGCCCGGGCGGCTTCGCAGAGGACCACGGCCTTGGGTAAGGTCTGGGTGGCGTTGTTGTCCCCGGTCAGGAAGGACACGGTGGTCAGCCCGGTCTGGGTCGAGAGGTAAGTCGCGACGGTGGCCTCGACGATGTGACGGATGGATTTAGTGCCCATAAAGGTTAGCGGCGATTAGCGCGCTGGATGGTGGTGTTCATGTGTTTCTCAAAGCGAGCCTTCATCTGTTTGATGCGGTTAGCGTAGACCAGGGGCAAAACGGAAGCGTCGACGCCGATGTTATTCACGTTGCCCTGGCTGTTGGTCACACTCAGCTCGACGACCTTATCGTTGGCGAGGAGGCTGTTGCTTCCGCGTACCTGAGTGTGCCGGTTAATCCACGCCACCTTGAGCAGGTCGACACCAAAGTCTTTGGAGATGCCGTTGATGACAGGCTTAGGCAGGGAGCGCAGCGCCGAGGCCCAGCCCGACTTAATCATGCCGACCATCTGCTGGCGGTCTTTGATGTATTGCGTCAGCTCGGACTTGGTCTCGACAAGCATCTTGATGGTGACCGGGCGCGTGCCCTTGCCGATGCGGCCACCGAACTTGCCCTTAATGCGGTTATGCGGAGGACGCAGATCAGTGACGAAGCCCTGACCGTACTCGGTCTGGATGGGGTTGGTCGTGTTAAAGTAGTTCTTGGCCTTCTGGAACGCTCGGGTGTAGTCCTGGTCATTGGCAATCTTCCGTAGGATGGGCGGCAGACCTTTCAGCGCCTGTAGTGTGCCCTTGCCGATAATCTTATTGAACAGGCCGATGTCGTTCGACTTGGTGGCGTAGGCCATCTGATTGCCGAGGAGGCCCGCAGCCGAGTTGGAGTTACGGTCATTGGCCGCAACGTAGAGCTTCTTGATGTCTCCGGCCACGGCTTCGTCACCAGCGGTCTGGGCGGCCTTCGATAGGCCACGGCCTCCGCCCTTTGGCATAGGAGGGGTAAAGGTTGCCGCGTCTTGGCAGGCAAGGGCAGCTTGTTCAAGCGCCGCGTCGCGCATGGTCTGCCCGGTGTTGGCGGCGAACTGACGCAGGCCAGCCATGAACTCAGCCTGAGACTTCGGACTGATGCTAACCGTCACCACGGCTTTACTGGTTATCGTCAATGACGACGAGCGTGATCCATGCCGACCCGGGCTTGTGCGTCTGGGTCGTGATGCGGACGGTCTTCCCGCCGGCGACGATTTTCTTGCCTTGGCCTAGGCTGGCGATGGGGACGCCTGCCGACAGTAGGGCCGCCGATGAGCCATTAGACCCGTCTGGCAGGGTCCAAGAGGCCGTTACAGCGGGCATCCTGACCGAGTACTGGGTCCGCTCCATGTACCCCCCTGCTTCGAGGACGGTCATTACGGCGGGGTCGGAGATAAGGCACTGGAAGGTAATGGCGCCAGAGTTGGCCGACCCGGCCACGCCGAAGTCCGCGATCATCTCTTTAGCGTCAGCGAGAAAGTCAGCGTAGAGGCTCATCCTATCAATGCCCCGTTTGGGAACTAGGCACAAAAAAGGGGCCCATTACTGAGCCCCTTAAGTTCGTAGCCTTTAGGCCGCCGATTAGGCAGACTTGAAGCGGACGAGGGAGGTACCGCGACCGACAGCGCAACCCGCGAGTAGGGTCGCCGTTACGTTCAGGAAACCGCTCTGCTCCATGAAAATGAGCACCTGAACACCGAGACCCGTGCCGGCGTCCGTGGCGTTAGCGATGTCAGCTCCGGGGATGCCATCAGAGTCAGGCAGGGCGGAGGCGAAGGCGATAGCGTCAGGACCAGCAAGGAAGCCGACGAGGTTTTCCGAGTTGGTAGCGAGGTTGGCGAACTGATAGACGCGAGCACCGGCGATGACGCCGAGGTCTCCGCTGCGGATGATGTCAGCACCGAGGACGTTGTTACCGACGATGGTCGTATCAGCACGGAGGCCAGCGACTAGCGAGCTGTTGAGAACAGCGGCGCGAGGCTCAGGGGCTTTGGCGTCGTCGAGGGTCTTCTGGCTGGCGATCAGGTTGGCGTAGCTGATGGTGCTACCAGTGACGAGGTTCGACGCGTAGTTGGCGTTCGTGACCTGAGCGTTGATGAGGTCCATGACCTTCTGGGCGAGGCCGATGCTGGCGGTCGTCACGAAATTCTGGACGAAAAAATCTGCGCCGTAGTCCTTCAGGTTAGAAGGGGTGAAGCGGCTGGAAATTTTGTAGTGACCTAAGCTGATAGAAGTTTGGGTGATCGTCGCGTCGTCCTGGGTGAGGTAGCCACCAGACGAGAACGAAGACGCGGTGGACGTGCCGATAAGTGGCACCGTAATGCTCATTCCGGACGAGCCGGGACGAGCCGAGAAGACGGACGAGATGCCGGAGAGAACGGGCAGCTTGTTGACGAGAGCGGAGAGGACGCCAGCGGCCAGTACGGACGGGGCGGCGGTGATGGAATTAGCCATGAGTTAGTATTGAGTAGGGTTGAGGGAAATTAGAAAGAGGCCTTGATGATCGCAGAGCGATGGGCCTCAAAGTAGGCGTTGCGTTCCTTGGACCCGATAGGCAGGGCCATGAAAGCGACGTAGTGATTGACGGCCTCGGCAGGAGCACCGTCGCCCTGGGGAAGGGCAACCGGGGTGACGCCGACAGACGCGGCAATCTTGGCGGCCTCTTTAGAGGCGCTGACCTTGACGGCTTCGGCTTCGAGAGCGGCGACCTTGAGGGCGGCGGCTTCGGCTTCGATGGTCTTGACGACTTCGGTGAGGCTGGCGATCGAGGCGTCCTTGACGGAGGCTTCGACCTTCAGGCTTTCGAGTTCCGCGGCGGCGCCGACGGTGAGCTTCTCGACGGTGGCACGGAGGTCATCGCGTTCGGCGGTAAGGCCCGAGAGGGCAGCCGAGGCTTCGAGCAGTTGTTCTTCGATGGTCATCTTGAGTTTGCGGGAGTTGGAAACAGCGGAGGCTTTGTCCAGTTGCTCGACCTTGGCTTCGGCCCATTCAGCTGCGCGCATGATGTCGCCAGAAGTAGGGCCACCCCAGAGTGCCCAGGCTACGGCGCCTGCACCGGGGAAGTCTTCGTTGGCAGGGTCGTTCTTGGGGGCGTCCATGTCAGGGCGATGCCGACGGAACCACGGCCCCATGCGACGCACCTTGTCTTCGGACACGCTACCGCCGGCCATGTCGCGGGCTTCGCGTAAGGTCTGATCGGTGACGCCGTCGCCTGACTTGCCTTCGGCGTGCCATTCAAGGCCACGCTCGGCGGCGTTGGAGACGTAGTCAGGGACGTCGATAGCCATCAGAAGGACCGCAGGGCTTCGGAGAAAGAGTCGGCCAGCCCGGTCACTAAGCCCTGGGCGGCGGCCTGCTTGCCGGAGAAGACTTGGCCTTCCATAGCTTCGGCCTTGACCATCTTGCGCTTAATCAGGACAGCGGCTTTGAACTCGGAGTGGATTTCGTCCACGCTCTCTTGGAGGTTCATCATCTGGCCTTCGTCGAGGGTCGTGCCTTCGATGCCAGCGCCCTTGTACTTGCCGGACTTGATGACGACCATTTTAATCCCAGCCATCTTGGCGGCTTCAGAATAGTCAGGGACAGCGAGGTAGACGCCGATGCTGCCGACCGTGGCAGACTTTGAAGACATCACCCGATCAGCGGCGGAGGCGACCCAGTAGGCAGCCGATGCCATCTCGGTGTCAGTGTAGGCCATCGTCGGCTTCTCAAGGTTGCGAACCTTGTTGGCGAGTTCCTCGATGCCGGTGACCGTGCCACCAGGGGAGGAGACTTGCAGGGCGATACGCGTCACGTCGGGGTTCATGGCGAACGCATCGACGGCGGCAGAAAGTTCATCGACGTCAGAGGCGCCCATCATCTTCTCGATAGGGGTCAGACCTTTACCGATCACACCGTAGACCGGGATGACGCCGACACCGTCAGCGGTGACGTAGGGCTTGGGGGCGATGCCGAAGAGCTGCGCCAGCATATCGGTGAAGCCGAACTTCTCGGCCAGGACAGCGTGGTCCTTGGCCTTAGCCGGGTCGATAAGGAGAGGCTCGCGGCCCGAGAGGCCATTGGTGAGGAAACGCATAAAGTTAGGAGTTGGGTTGGCCTTCGGCGACAGGCTCGTCTTCGGAGTCGACGGCCTCGACCGTTCCGATCGGGGTGTTGGTCGGTCGGAAGAGCAGCTCGAAGGGGATGCCGTATTGCTTGGCAAGGTCTTGGATGTGCACCATATCAGCGGCGCGCTTGTTCATCTCAGTGCGGAAGTCTAGGCCGCGCTGGGCGTAGAGTTCAGACATGGACAGAAGGCCCATCTCAACATCCGCACGGTCGTTGGCGGCTTCACGGCCAGCGTCAACGGTGACAGACTTCGGGGTCGTCCACGAGACTTCAGTCCACTTCGGGTCGTCTGGGATGTCGCCGGCGGCGATGCCCTGTCCGATAATGTAGCCCCAAGTCGGGACGCAGAATTGCTCGATGACGATGGTCTGATACTTAGAGAAGACGCGGCCAGCCTTGGCTGTGACAAGACGAACGGTGGCGCCGCCGAGCTTGGAGGAGTCGCCGACAAACTCGTAAGGCAGTACGCCCTGAGCAATGTCGCGTTCCAGCGCCGCGAGGAAGCCGGTGAAGGTGCTGTTGGGGCGGTTGCTCTGGAATGAGTTGAGGGACTCGCCCTGGTCGAGCACCAAGAGTTTGCCGCCCATCGTGTTTGCGATGGAAGTGTAAGAGGGGGTGTTCAGTGCGCCAAGTTCGTTGGCCGTGTCCTGATCGAGGACGCCGCCCTGCTTCTGAATGGTGCGGACGACGTCACCGTTGTCCTTCACGGCCTGCTTCTCGAGGGCAAGGATTTCCATCTCGTCTTGAATGGAGTTGATGCTGGATTGCAGGAGAGGGATACCGCGGCATCCGCTTGCGTACTCATGGTCGACCACGTGCATCATGGACTGGGCAAGGATTTGACGGTTCGAGCCGTCAGACTTGTAGACGTTCACCGCAGTGTATTCACCGTAGGCGCCGTAGACGATGCCATCGTGGATGCCAGGGATGACGATGTTCTCGTCAAGCGGGTCACCGACGCGGTGGGCCTCCATCAGTTGTAGCTTTGCATCGCCGGTAGCGTTACGCACCTTGGCGGCAAACGAGTCACCGTCACGGATCATGCCGCGCAGGAGGATGGCTTGGCAGTTGTAGAACGAAAAGCGGTTGGTGATGTCAATGCGCTTGCCCTTCTCAGCGAAGTAAGCCTCGTAGATTTCCTGCATCTCCGGCGTCGACGCGTGGCTCTGGGCCTTGATGCCGTCGCCCACGGAGTAGAGCACCATGTCATTTAAAATCTGTTTGAAAAGGCCACTGTTCCGCTCTGCCCATCGGCACTTGCGGATCATCGCCATGCGGTTCCACGGCGTCAGGTCTTGGCGTAGGTCGCCCGGTGCTTGGCCGAAGATGGCGCGGCGGGCGTTCGAGAACATCGTGCTCTGCCAGCCGGAGTAGCTGCCACCGAAGCCGGTGCCCTGGTTGTCCATGATGGCGGCCTGTGGCTTGAGCGCAGGCGCAACAGCAGCCGCCTTGAGGACGGGCTTGCGGAGGCTGACAGTGGGGACTTTGGTCTTGCGGGGGGCCATAGATTAGTCGCGTCGCGTAGACCAGGAGGTCGAGATGACCGTCGTGCGGCGTCCGTAGGTGGCAGGGTCAAGGCGGCTCAGGGCGAACATGGCCTCGGAGAGCATCTCCTTCGGGGGCATAGCAAACTGCTTGGACGCGGAGGAGCCAGAGTCGGAGTAGGACATCAGCGTCTTACCCTCCGTAATCATGGCTACAGCCTTGGCTTTAATGTCGAGGAGTTCGCACTCCGTAAGTCCGATGAAGAGTCCAGAGGCCATTTAGATATGCCCAGATTGGAACGAAGAGGGGGGTACGCCGACCAGCCCACGCCACAGGCTTCTTCCTTCCTGCGACACCGTCCGGCGTACCCTTGCAGATAGCGTGCTCATGTTCCGCTCTGAGGCAAGTCGGTTTCAGTAGTTTCCCTACCGGCGATGCCCCAGCGGACGGCGGCGAGGAGGGCGAGGATTTCGCAGTCGAGCGCGTGGTTGTCCTTCTTGCCCTGGGGAAGTATCCAGTGCGCCTTGCCCGTGCGGCGGTCTTTAACGCGGACTTCGGAGTTGAGCTGCGAGACGTACTCGGGGTCGGCGTCTAGGGCATAGGTCCAGACCTTGCGGGCTCGGAGGCCGTGCAGGAGGTCTTTGCCGGCGAGGTTGGAGTGCGAGACGAGGATGGCCCGCTGCGGGATGCCAGGGACAACGATGGCCTGCTTCTCGGAGTAGTAGCGGCGGCTAGTCTTCCCATCCCGATCGGTGACAGCGAAGTCTTCCGAGCCCGACCCCTTGGCCGTCTTCCAGTTACGCTTGGCGCACTCGCGGTAGACCTCGGAGGTGTTGTCACCGGAGTCACAAAAAACTAGCGCCGGGTGGACAGCCCATTGCTTGGCAAACGCCTCGACGTTGTCCCAAGTCTCGATGCGGGCAAAGGCCAGCAGCCGACTATGCCCGGTCTTAGCCCAGCGCCGAACGACCACCCAGAAGTGACCGCGCTGAACGTCGACGCCCATAGTGCGGAAGGCTATGCTTCCCTGTGGTGCGTCCGTCTGCTCTATGACGCGGCCCTTCGGCGAGATCATGGCCTCGGCGTCCCAAGCGTCGCCCATCTTGTAGTTTGCAGACTCGGCAGTGGTGGTCATCTCTCCGCCCTCCTCGGACCATGCCATCGCCAGCCTCTTCTGCTTGAATTGCATCCGAGCGTTTTCGTCGCCGTACTGGTCGACCGACTCCTTGGCCTTGAGCATCAAGACGCCCAGTTCGCCCCAGCTCATCGTCGCAAGGGCGTTCCAGTGCAGGCCGATGTGACCTGCGTTGATGGAGGAAGCCGTAGCGATAAACGTGCCGCGGGAGTTGGCCTCGATGCGCGTGGCGTTGGTGTCAGGGAGCAAGGTGCGGCAGGACGCGCACTCGTAGGTCGTGCCGGCGTTGACCTTGTGCAAGTCCCACGACCCGCTGACCTTGGCGTCCTCGGGGAACCTGATCTGCTCCCACACCCAGGGCTGAAGGTGGTCGCACTTTGGACAGCGCATATTCCAGTCACGCTGATCGGTCGTCTCGTGCAGCTGATGAAACTCTTGGCCCGCCTTGCCACCCTGCGACATGAAGATGCGTTTACCCATCCAGCCGAAGGCCGTGACGCGCGCGCTGAGTTCGGCTAGGTGGCCGGCTGGTGCCTGCCAACATTCATCACAAATCGTGTAACGAAGGGATAGGCGCTGAAGGTTGGCTTCGTTCCAGATGCCGCGACAGTAAAGCGTCATGCGGTCGAAGTCCGTCGTCGTCGAGCGGTCCATGTCGTCGAGCGAGATGCGTGCCCTGACCGGCGGGCAGTTGGCCCACACCGGGCGGAGGTAACGCAGGGCAAAGTCCTTGGCCTCGGGGTCGGTAGCCTGGAGCACCATCGTCGGCCCAGGAGCGTTGGCGATGATGTGGCAAGTGAACAGACGAGCGAAGAGAGATTTGCCAGACTGGATGCTGGCGAGGATGGTCAGGAGTTTGGTCTCAGGGTCAGCGGCGATGCGTAACGCCTCGGCAATCCACGGCGTCCGCTCTGATCGGAACGGCCCGGGCATCGGTGAGTCAGGGATGGCGTGAACATTGTCCTCCAGCCAGTCGACGATGTCGCCCGAGTCCGAAGGCTTGAGCACGTCCCGACCAATGCGGAGCAGGTCACTCTTGTTCATCGACGGCGGAGAGTTCGGCCTTCACGCGGCGCACCCATGCCTCAAGCACCTTGACGGCCTTCGCAGGGTTCTCGGGGTTGCACCCTTCGGCCACGTCGAGGGCGAGTTTGTCGAGACGGTTGACCACGCCCGATGCAAGTTCCCGCATGGCTTCGCCGGCTTCCTTCGACGAGATGTAGTCCTTAGCCAGGATGAGTCGTCGTTCCTGTTCGGCTTCGAGCTGCACAAGGGAACGCAGGCTGGAGTTGTATGCTGACTGGTACTTCCCCTGGTTAGGGTCCCCCTGCTCCATGGCCGCTTGCCAGACGCCGCGAGCCCGACCGACTAGGGCACGGTGCTCGCTGATCGTGTCAGCCAAGGAGCCGTCATCGAGTTGGGCCGGTGCGGCCTGCGGTGCCCGGGCTCGGCGGTTCGCGTCACGCTCTGCCTTCCACGCCAGCGCTGCCTCGA
>Ga0209354_10000885_pt1 | contig 13537 bp, 10 predicted proteins | sample LauGreSpBDMM15DD_2_FD_187562 | JGI IMG/M metagenome (GOLD analysis project Ga0209354, IMG submission 187562) | Freshwater lake microbial communities from Lake Michigan, USA - Sp13.BD.MM15.DD (SPAdes) (version 2) | ecosystem: Environmental > Aquatic > Freshwater > Lake | place: Lake Michigan...
CCAGTGTTTCTATCGCCAATCAAACCAGGTGGCAAGTCGCCATACTGATATATGATATCGTTTCTGTCAAAATCATAACCTAGTACTCTAAATGAAAACTTCTCATTTGCACGTGCAGTCGCAATAGTTTTACCATTCAGTAGGTAGAAATCATAATTTAAGCTGTCGTTAGGAATAGGCTCGCTCAACGGTTTCTTGTTTAAGATGACCGGCAATCTAGTGTTCGGTGGATTGCGTAATTGTTGATTGACAACAGTGATAGAGTACACACTTAAATCATCGCCCAATGAACTTCTCAGTTGTGCAGAGAATGTGTATGTCTTTGTTGTTGGGCTGCGGTCTGGCAATAATGGTAGCTCAGGATATCCCTTGATGATACCTTTAGTATCCATGTATAAGCCCGGTGGCAGACTACCCGAAGATACTGTTACAGTGACTTCGTTATCTATGATAGGATTAGAGTAGTTCATGCGATATTCAACATAAACACTATCATTTACATGAAGTAGTTCTCCAGATGGTACCGTGAATACTGGTCTATTTGATCCTGATATAGTAAGAGAGAAAGTTCTGTCTCGTATATTGTTTAAATCATCCTTTGCACGAATCGTGAAAGTAGACGTTTTTTCTGTTGAGATGTTCTCAGGTATTCCTGATAACAAACCTGAGTAACTTAACGTCAATGGATTCTTACTAGTACCAGATGGCAATTCACCACTTAGTAGTGTGTAAGATACTAATGTCGCAGGTACTTCAGGAAACGCAGCCAACTGAATAGAGATTGGGATTCCTGTAGGATATGTACCTAAGCTACCTGCTTGAGTCTGCCATCTTGGTTGTGACATCTTAATGTCCTTGCAACAAATCTAATGCAATGTGATAGTGATGTTGTCTATCTTCTAAACCAATAGTGCCGCCATTGATACGCTTTGTTAATGTAACGAAATCGTCTTTGTCGCAATATGAGTTTAAGTTATTGTTATCCCAGAACCAACCTGCACTACTCACAGCACCAGCTGGTGTTTCCAAGTAAGCTACTGTTTCTTCGATACTGATGCCTAAGTCTTCTGCAAACTTTGTATAGTTAGCACGACCGGTCAATTGAATCAACCCACGACCGCAGAACTTGTATCCATCGCCTGATGCTTCGTCACCGTTACTCATACGATTAGCATAAACACGATTGGCAATCTTTACAGGCTGACGTTCGTATTCTTTAGCGATTGCTTCGTTAGGGAAGTACTTCTTAAACGTACCCATCAAACCTTTAGCACTGTAGTTCAAGTTTTCTTTAACAAAGTTAAAGCCACCTGATTCATGTGCAGTTTGTGCAACGAATGCCGCAGCACGATGCATGTTCTCATACATGTCATAGTACTGTGCTACTTCATGTAAAGGTTCAGCATATAATTCTAATACTGAACGCTTTGTCTTTGGGCATAATGCCTGTAATAATTCTACTGTAATCATAATATTTCCTTATTATCCGTAAACTGCTGTCATTGTATACCACTGTGATGTACTGACTGCAACGTACATTAGACGTGCGCCAGGACCTTGTGTGAATGAAGTGTTTGTTCCTAAGCTGTCAATGTTTACACCTGATGTTGGGTAAACTTTGACGTTTGCTGCTGATGTGTTGATGACGATACATGTCATACCTGCTGCTGCTGCCGGTAACATAACGCCATCGTTTACACCAGCTGCTGATGTTGCAACTACGTTAATCTGTTTAGTCAACGCTGCTGCTGCACCTTGAGTAGTGCCGGTAGCTGTTAGTCCTACGCCTGCGCTGTGCATTACAAAACCGCTAGCAGTAATGTTAGTTACACTACCAATACTACCGTTGATGTTTAGACCAGTCAATGTACCAACGCTAGTGATGTTAGTCTGTGCTGCATTTGTAACTGTTCCAGCAGTACCTGCTGAATCAGCATTGGTTGCACTACCTACTTTACTTACGTTAGCACCGTTGATGCTTGTGATTAATGAACCATTAGCTTGAATATATGCAGCATTCAAGTTACCACTGAAGTTAGCAGCACCGTTAGCATACAAGTTAACACCAGATGCACCAACTGCTAGTGACAACAATTGTCCAACTGATGTAATGTTAGGTTGACTTGCTCCTGTAACAGTGCCTGCGTTAGTTGCAGTATCTGCGTTAGTTGCACTACCTACTTTACTTACGTTAGCACCGTTGATGCTTGTCAATGTTGAACCGTTACCAGTGAATGATGTTGCAACAACTGCGCCAGTAGCAGTTAAGTTACCACCATATGATGCAGAACCTGTGCTTACCATGAATGGTCTGATGTTCAATGAACCAGAACTAAAATTCAATGTACCAGAAGGAGCAACTGCTGTGAATGTGAACGTTGTAGTGTTTACAACTGTGATTACGAACCATCCTGGGTTAACGCCACCTACGTTTGGTGGATTTGCACCAGATGTAGTAATGCCAGATAATGTGATTTCTGTTCCAGTAGTTGCACCGTGTGCTGTTGTTGTGACAACTGTAATAGTTGTTCCACTATACGATACACTAGAGATACCAACTAATGTACTTGGTAAGTTCAAGTTACCTACGTTAGCAGTACCTGCAACACTTAATACGCCTGATGCAACTAAGTTAGCACCCGATACGTTGCCTGATACACTTACTAATGTACCATCGATACGTGCTGTAGTGATGTTACCTACACTAGCATTACCTTGTACTGTTAACAATCCGTTAGTTACTAAGTTGCCACCAGTAACGTTACCAGTAGCAAACATGATACCTGTAGATTTCAAGATACCTGCTTCAACGTTACCGCTTACGAATACGTGAGGTGCGCCAATGTTGCCTGACAAGTTAGCTGCGCCGTTTGCATAGAATACAGCATTACCGCTACCGAAGTTAGCACCACCTGTTGTACCTAGTACACCAGTCATGTTAACGTTGTTCAAGTTAGCAGTGCCGCCGACATTCAAGTTACTAGAAACGTTAGCGTTACCAGAAGCCATAAATGCAGCTTGTACGTTACCGCTTGCAGTGATATGCAATACAGCAGGAATGTTTCCGAACGATGCATCACCGCCTACTGATAATCTTCCACCGAAGATACCAGAACCTTGTGATGTAATCAATGGACGTACTGTTAATGTAGCACTTACAAAGCCCAATGCACCAGTCGGTACAGATGCTGCGGTGTATGTAAATGTAGATGCACTTGGTGTCGATGCGATTAAGAATATACCATTTGGTGCGTTAGTTGATGCTGTTAATCCAGCAAGCACAATTTCGTTGCCTACTGATAGACCGTGTGCAATAGCTGTAGTTACAGTTACAGTAGTACCGGAGAAAGTAACGCTAGTCAATGCGATAGTAGCAGTAGGAGGGAAACTCAAATTGCCTACGTTAGCTTGACCGTTAACTGTCATAGCACCTGAAACGTTTGCGTTGCCAGAAGCTACAATGTGTGTGATACCAATGTTACCGATGTTAGCGTTACCGCGAACGTTCAATAGACCCAATGATTCAATGTTTCCGTGTGTACTATTACCAGCAATGTTAGCATCAGCGACAATTCTCAAATTGCCTGCTGTGTGCAATCCAGTTACGTTTGCATTCAACGACTTAACTGTACCATTCAATGATGTGAAATCACCTGTTGAGGTGATGTGCATTACGTTTTGAATGTTACCGATATTAGCGTTTGCTGCTACAACGAATGTTGCTTGTGCGTTACTAAAGTTGACGTTACCGTTAGCATCTAAGTGTACAGCACTCATCTGGCCTGTAACTGTAGTGTTCAATGCTTTGATTAAACCAGAGTTAGCATACAAGTTACCTGTAGTTGACAAGTTACCTGTGTTGATTGTATTAGCATTAGCAACGTTAGCAAAGACTGTTCCGCCTAGCGCAGAGATGTTACCGGCTGCAACTACGTGAGTTGTACCTAAGTTACCAGTAGAAGCATTACCTGTTACACTCAATGCACCGCTTGCTGATACGTTACCAGTAGCAACTACGTGTTGTGTACCTACGTTACCTGTGTTAGCATTACCAGTCACACTTAATACGCCCGGTGTAGTTAGGTTACCACCGGTTAATGTGTTTGTTGCAACTAAGTTAGCAGCTTGAATATTTGCTGATGATGTTACGTTACCAACACTTGCAACTTCGCCTAGTGTTGCTGAACCTGATACAGTGAATGTTGCACCAGTGAAAGCAGCAGTACCGGATGCAGCTACGTGTAATAATGTAGCTTGTCCTGTAACTGTAGTGTTCAGTGCTCTCATCAAACCAGTATTAGCGAATACGTTACCAGACAATACGTTGCCTGCGTTAATCAAGTTAGCGTTAGCAACGTTAGAAGTTAATGTGCCGCTTGCTGCGGTAATATCACCTGTAGCAACAACGTGACGTGTGCCTACGTTACCTACACTAGCGTTACCTATTACACTTAACAAGCCACTTGCAACTAAGTTTGCACCGCTTACGTTACCTGATGCAATTAATGTTACACCAGACATTGTTGTAGCACCTAAGTTACCTACAGTAGCGTTGCCCGTTACAGCTAGTGTGCCCGGTGTGACTAAGTTACCACCTGTTAATGTGTTTGTTGCCACTAAGTTAGCTGCGTTGACTGTAGCTGCGTTAGCGTTGATGTTGCCAGTAGCAGTGATAGTGCCTGCTGTTTCTAATGCACCTACGTTAGCAGTACCGGTAATGTTAGCAGTACCGGTTGCTCTGACGATTGCACTTTGAATAGTGCTTGTTGTTACGAAGTTGCCGCCGATACTAATGTTAGTACCAGCACCACCTTGAATGTTTCCGGTAGCAATGATAATACCTGTGCTTAAATTACCTGCACTTGCATTACCTGTTACAGATAAAATACCACCTGTAGAGATGTTTGCACCGTCTAAGTTACCACGTGCTGACAAGTCTAGTGTTGTTAGTTTTGTAGTTACGTTGATGTTTGGAGTAGTGATATTACCATTGTTAATATCAGTACCGTTAATACTAGCGCCACCGAACAAGTTAGATGTACCTAATACTCTGATTACGCCGCTAGCAAGTAAGTTAGCACCTGATACGTTACCCGATACAGAAACTACTGCACCGTTCAATGTTGTAGTAGTGATGTTACCAACTGATGCATTACCTTGTACTTGCAAGAAACCGTTAGTTACTAAGTTAGCGCCTCTGATTGTACCAGTAGCACTAACAGTACCCAATGCAGTCAACACTTGTGTGCCACCGAATGTTCCGGTGTATGTACTTGCAGTTACGAATGTGAATGATGTTGATGAAGGAACTGTATCGACTGACCAGTTGCCGTTTGGTTCGCTTGTTGGACCTGCTAATGTAGGACCAGTGATACCGCTTAATGTTACTTCATTACCAACTGTCAGTCCGTGTGCTGTAGCTGTAGTTACGGTAACACGTGTACCAGAATATGTGATAGGATTGCTTGCAGCTAATGCAATTGCACGACTTGCAGATTCAACACGACCTACGTTCGCTGCCACTGTAGCAAACATGATACCAGTAGATGTTAAGTTGCCACCGGCTACGTTACCTGTAATAGACAACAACGCTGTTGTTCTATTGTATGACATACCGCTATGTGTGTTAGCTAAACCACCGTCATTGAATACAACGTATGTGTTTTGACCAGGAATACTGATGTTACCACTTACGTTACCTGAGATGTTACCACTGATGTTACCTGATACGTTACCACTGATGTTACCTGATACGTTACCTAGCAAGTTACCAGTCATGTTAGTAGCACTGAATGTAGTTACACTCATGTTAGGCGCACTGAAGTTACCAGACAATGTGATGTTGCCACCTTCCATTGTACCTGATACTTGTAGACCATCTAGTAAACCAACTTTACGAATGTTAGGCTGATTGTATGCGTCAGCAGTCAACGCCGCTGTTACGTATGTAGCACTGATGTTACCGATGTTGGCATTACCGTCAACGTTCAATAGTAACAAGTTACCTACGCTAGTGATGTTAGGTTGATTGCTTGCTGTGACTGTTACTGAGTTTGCAGCAGTACCAATCAAGTTACCGATTACGTTACCAGTTACGTTACCTAGTAAGTTACCTGATACAGTAGGTGCATTCAATGTTCCTGCAACTTGCAATGAACTTAGAACACCAACTGATGTGATGTTAGGTTGTGAACTAGCACTAACTGTACTTGCATTAGCAGCTGGGCCCAAGAATGTACCTTGGAAGTAGTTAGCACTAACTAAGTTGCCACCGTCAATGTTACGTGCAGTGATGTTACCAACAACAGTCATTGCACCAGAGAATGTCAGTGTAGTACCAGTGTATACTAGGTTAGAAGCAGCACCGATGTTACCTCTGTTATTGAATAAAATTTGTGTGTTCGAACCAGGTGCTGAGAATATACCTGAAATTTGTCCACCTGATACGTTACCACTGAATGAACTTGCAGAGATACCACCTGTTACTGCTAGGTTACTCAATGTACCTACGCTAGTAATGAATGGTTGCGCACCGGTTCTAATAGTACCGCTCAAGTTTGTAGCTGATACGTTACCAGTAGTAACGTTAGGACTCAACGTGATTACGAATGGAGTGTTGAAGCTATTAACGGTAGCAGAGTTACTTGTACCGGCTACACCCGCTGATACGAATAGACCAGGACCAGTCTGAATCGTAATGTTTGATATGTTTGCAGAGACAACTACGTTACCAGTAGTTCTATTCTGAGTCAAGCCTGGACCAGTTTGTAGGGATTGTACACCTGTGTTAAGAGTTGCCGAGTATAAATCCGTGAAGTTATTCTGTACCTTTGCGAAGGCTGCTCGTATAGGATCGGCTGCTGGATCGTTGGGGAATGCGCCGAAGTCAATTATTTGTTGTGCCATGTTCTATTACACCTTATTATGTATTTATCGTTTAAAGATAAACACTTACCCAAAAAAATAGCCCACCGAAGTGAGCTATTAAAAATGCGGATTTTTATTATTTTATTCCGCTTAACTTTTTCCAGTCAGAAATCAAGCTAGTAGACTGTTGCATTAGCTTAGTTTCCATTGTAACTTTTGTAGGGTTACCAACTGCTTGTGATTGCTTTTGACGATGCATGTCATTACCCATGCTCAACAATGCTTTTAATTTCATCATTTCTTCATCAGGCTCATTAGCATAACCTTCTTCTACTTTGTCTTCCTCAGAATCACACTCACATGACGCTTGGCCACATGATTCGCATGTTTCATCATGCTCGTGTTCATCTTCGCCGCCTTCTTCGTCTTTACCTAGACGACCTGCAACAACGTCACCTTGAGTAACTTTGTCGTATGGTTGAGCGTTATTAGCTAAGTTACCGTCATTGCCTTCGTCAGTGACTTCTTCTTCACCTGAATCTTCTTCTGAACCTTCTTCGTCTTCGTAGTCTTGACCACCCTCGTCACCACCTTGTGCTGGCTCTAGAGTACCTGGTTGCTCTTGACCTGCTGCGCCGCTATCTTGGATGCCAGTCATTTTCTTGATTAGAGCCATCATGTCATCACCATCGCCTGCAACTTCAGGAGCTGATTCTGGTTCTGTACCGTAACCGTCTGGTTCTGTAGCATTCATCGGAGCACCGTAGTTGCTAGTTGGTTGTTCACCACCGAACGCACCGATACCTGCTTGACGCAATACTTGCAATAATTGCTGTGCGTCAGCATCGCTTGCGCTTACTGTAACTGAGTCTGGTTGACCTTGTTGTCCTTGACTTGATGATACAGTGATACCTTCAGTCAATAAACCATTTAGCTGACTTTCCCAGCCTTCTAGTTGAATGTCTTTCATAGTTTTGCTTTCGAATGTTTTCTTAGGAGCTACTAAGCTCTTGATAAAGCTACCTGCTCTATCAGTTGTTGCTTGAATTGGATCGACTTTCCACGGAGTAGGAGCTTGTTTAGCTGGAACACCAACTAACTTACTTGGCATTGCATCCATACCGTGTTGAGTATGAGTTTCGATTGAACCTTCATCAGTAATCTTCTTTTTAGAATGACCGTGAACTTTCAAGAATGCTTCCAACTTGTCGCTGCAATGACCGGTAGTAACGAAGTTTTCGATATCGTCTTGTAACTCAGCTAGCATCTCTTGTGCTTCGGTCTGTGTATCCTGTGACATTTCATTGAAGCTGATGCTTTCATCAACTTTTTTCTTGTCTTCTTTATCTTTGACAGCCTTCTTGAAAGATTCTTTCTTGTTCTTGTCTTTATCAACATCTAAGAAATCTGGCTTAGCTTTCTTAGCTTCTGCCATCTTTTGTCCACCTAAGCTCAAAGTACCTTTAGCTGCGGCTTGTTTCAATGTATTAGCAGTCTGTGCGTCTGCTGTACCCAATGTTTCACCGTCTGCACCTACGATTTGTGATGCACCTGGCATTGGCTTGATTGTGATTTCTTCTTCTGAAAGACGAGGATCAACACCAACTGCTGCATAGAACTTGTCTGGGCTGAATCTTGGGTTTTGTTGTTGGAAAATCTGAGCATGGTGTTGAGCTAATTCTGCTCTCTTTTGCGGATCTTCAATGTTCTTGATAAGGTCAGCTACCATACGGAAATCTTTTCTGCTAACTGCTTCTTCGATTTGAGATTCAGTTAATGAATGAGATTGAAGACTATCAATGTACTCTTTTAATGAATGCTTCTTTGATACAGTACCAATTGCTTTCTTAGGAGCTTTGCCACCACCGAATACATTACCTAATGATTTTGTATCGTATGACTTGACTTCACCTGAACTGTCAGCATCTTTCTTAGGACGACCACGTCCACGCTTTTCAGTCGAAGCTGATTTGACTGGATTACCGTCAGCATCTTCATCATCTTTGCGTCCATATCCACCTGGCTCAGCAGTGTGAACTCTACCTTTGCCGGTTTCTTTTGTTGCTTCACTTAATGAAGTCATTGATTGTAATAGGCTTCTGAAATCCATATCGTTTCCTTATCTTCGTTTATCTAATTTATCTTCGATTCTATTAAGCTGTTTTGACAGCTCGGTAAGTTTATCGTTTGTCGCTTCTTGTCTTACGCTAGTGATAGTAATTTTACTATCAACTTCTTTAATCTTGCCGTCGATGGTTAGATAGCCGCCGCCGCCAATGCCACATGCAGTAAGAACTATCCAACTTAACTGTTTTGCGGTGAAATCAACCATTTTATACGCTTGCTCCAGTAGTCGGTCTAGGAGGCATATTAATTTTACTAAACGGACTTTGTGTCTGGACGCCTTCTTTTGTTTTATTGACATCTTTAGGGCCTAGCTTTCCTGCGAATGCATAATCAATGCTAGGCTTTGTTGGTACTACTTTATCTAAGTATTGTTTAGCGTAATCTTCGCCAGCCTCTTTACCATTATCTGCTAATTCTTCTTGAGTTAGCAATGCTTCTTTCTTAGAGTCATCCATTTGGTTTGCATACTTGTCATTTTCTGCGTTCAAACTATCATTGAAGTCGGTAGTGATTGCACGAATTCTATTGATGTTGAATCCTTGTTGTTGCGCAATCTGCTGAATCATTGGTTCAGTCGCTGGGTATCTAAATTCTGCTTTAATAATCGTAACACTTTGATTCATTTCCTCAGCAGGAAAACCATATGGGTTCTTCTGAATAGGAGTTGTCTTTGGTTCATCAATTTTGACTGGGTCAAACTTGCTCAAATTATGAGTGAATAGTTGAAGGAAGTTCTTGTCTACATCACCCAAGATTTTAATCGTGTAGTGATAAGTGCGAGTACTCTCAGTTAAGTAGTGTCGAAGGCTTTTCATTGTGTTATTCCTATTATATTATTTATCACTCTTGGGATTTTTTGCCAATGATTGTTCTTAGCAATTCATTGCGGTCTACTAGAGACCCCTCACCAAGTGGAGTGTTCTCTATTTCTTCTACTTTACCAGCAGTCTTAGCATCTAAGCTAGCTTTCTTTAGCTGTAAGTCTAGCATTTTGAGTTTCTTGTTAATCTTTGCGGTCTTAGAAGTAATAGCATGTCCTAAGAAAGAACTAGCACTATTGAAGATTTCACTTGCAAAACGACTGTCTACTTGCATACCCAAGTCCATTAAGTCTTTGTAGCTCTCAGTTGCCATCTTAGCTAGTTCATCCATCTCAGTATCACTAGCTTCTAAGCCTCTAACTTGTGGTAATGCGCTTTCAATCTTTTCTAAGGTTGTGTATGCTTCTTGGGTTACTTCGTATGCTTGTGCTGCTTGCAGTTCATGTGGTTCACTTGTCTGCTCGTCCTCCGGCAGTTCAAATAATTCACTGAGTTTCTTGGTCATGCTACTATCCTAATAATAGTAGTATTTATTACTTGCGTCTGCCGTTGTAGAAAAGGTCATCTTCGGTAATTACTCTGAAAGTGAATCCATTCTGCATACAGTATGCTTTTGCACTGGCCCACTTAGCATGATTAACTGCTACTACCGCTCTGTCACGTGCTGATGCCACACGACTTTCGATAAGACTTTGTTTCTTGGGTTTGATTTCGATGACTTCGGCAATTTGCTTGCCATGTTTGTTTTGATATACAACGAAGAAGTCGGGTATGTAATTAGCACGTTTTCCTGTCATTGGATTCATGTAAGGAACTGCAATAGCTTCACTAGCCCACTTCAATACTGATTTATTACTGTCACAGAATTGCATGAAAGTAAACTCCCATCCTGAGCGATATCTAGGCTTATGCCCACCGATATACTTCTCGGGGTTCTTTACTTCATATATACCCTGTGCAAAGTTTGCCATTATATAACTACGTTTCGTTGTACGTTTTCATTTGGAGTAGGCGTTGCACTTACTCCGTATAAAGTTGTCTTACTCTTTAAACTATTTAGATAGTAAGCCATAAGAGCAGTAGTCTCTAACTTAGATGTGCCTTGAAGGAAACCTAAGAGTGTTAGAGAGTTCTCACCGGTAATGCTAGCAATTCGAAATAACATCGTAGTGAAGTTATCTGCAATGTCTGCATTCTCGGACACCGATACAAAATAGGATCTTACAATCTCATATTCGCTAGCATTGATGTTAATCTCGAAATTGTAAAAACTGTCAAATACTCTGACAGTTTTATCTAGTTGTGTTTTTGGTCCGTCTACTATTTGTGCCATATATGCCTCGTAGTATATTTATTACTTATTAGGAGTGACGGCTTTAATCACGCTTCCGATTGCATTGTTAGTACTCTTGACCACAGTAGATGCAGCAGCAGGGAAGTTAAACAATGTGTTTCTGTTTGGTGTTCCTGTGATAGCGTCAGATACCATGCCAACAGCTTCGCCTTTAGCAATGTTCAAGATGTTCTTAGGATTCTTGAATGTGTTTACAGCAGTACCAGCCTTCTGAATAGCACCTAAGAAGTTCGGTGGAACGTTCGTCAAGTCTTCTAAGAATCCGCCAGCAGCATCAACTAAACCACCTTGACCAAGAATACTAGAATTACTACCTGGTCTATTGATAGGACTGAATGTTCTGTCGTAATGGTTTTCTTTACCGAATAGCTTAACGATTTCGTCAGGCTTTCTACCATCTAATGCACCTTCATAGTACTTGACAGTCTCATACTGCAATGTCATTGAGTTTTCCATAACACCACCGCCTTCTGCGTAGCTATGTGTATCATGTTGGAAACTTTCAATGACAGGGTTGACTAGTCTATACATTGAGAAATTATGTTGACTTAGACCAAAGATATCAATGGATCTAAAGAACACCGGCTTAGATGCTCCTAGAGCAGCTCCAGTAGGAGTAGGCTTATCATTGCCCTCGCCGATATATCCCCAATCATGGTCATTGGTTGCAATATTATTATAGATGTTTCTGCTACTTGTACTACCAGGATTCAAATCAGTCTGAGATGCATCTTTATAGTGATAGGTGTAGTATGTGTGCCATAATTTACGAATCAAATTACTGTTATCATCATGGAATGTGATAGTAATAGGATCGTATTTGATTTTTGTTTGTACAATACGTTTGCGGTTGTATTGATTCATTGTAGCTAGTTCAAAAGTAAACTTAGGTAAGCCAACTGTTTTAACTGCTAGACCAAAGTTTCTATCCTCTGGAAGTCTTCCCGTGGCAGCTATCAAATCAGTATTGATATCAAAGTAAACGTGAAAGAGAAATTTGAACTTCGGAGCGTAAGCATAATTGTTCGCTACGAAGGTTTTACTTGCGTGAGTATAGTCACGCAAATAATCATTGCCAAAGAATGCAGTAACTGCACCTTTGGCTTGAGTCTTTACCTGACTAACGTTATCTCGTAACAGATTTTGAAAAAAACCTGACATTTAGATATTAACCTAGACCGGTAACAGCAGTTCCGCCGAATGCACGACCAACACTTGTACCAACGCCAGATGACAATGGTGACTGAATTGCGTTATCGAAGCGGATAGACAACTGAATAGTTGCTGGCTCGTTTGATTTGTAATCCATGTTGTTATAGTTAGCTGACTTGATGAAGCAACCATATAGTTCCCATGTTTCTAATACGTTAGGAACTAGAGTACCGTTACCACCGTCTAAGATTTCATAGTTGATTTGGAACTTGTAATCTTGACCAGTAGCAGCAGATGCTTGTTCAACGAAGTCGAACTGCTTCTGTAGTTGTTGACCAACTAGCTTAGAAACGTTACCAGCAGCATCGTCACGCAAGTTGATTTGAGTCTCTTGCCATGAATGCTTACCAGCTAAGTATACCTTGCTGTTATAAATGTCTAATGTAACTTCTTCAAACGAAACGTTAGGACGTTGAATGTCCATAACTTGCTTAGTCAATTCTTGAGTAGAACCACCTGTACCGAAGTTGATGAATAGTGCTCTGAAACGATACTGCAACTTAGGCATCAACAGACCTTGCGAACTAGGTGTGTTGTCTGCGCCAACTGTCATGTTAAAGAGTGATTGTGAGGCTGTTGCCATATTATGTATCTCCTGTTATAATTATTTATCTTAAATAATCCCCCGTCTCCGGGGGATTAATCTTTAAGCTGCTCCTAGAGCCCCTGTGTTCAATAAGCGTACCGGAATGTAAATAAATTCCGCTGCCTTGACTGGCTCAATCGCAATATCGATCCATAATTCGTTTCTGTCGATACGTGATGGAGTGTTATTACTTGTATCACATACAACTAGATAGTCATATAGACCACGTTTAGCAACTAAGTCGATAAACAATGATTGAACTACAGCAGTGATTTGTTGACGAGTCAACGCATCATTTGGTTCGAATACGAACGGACGTGCTGCAATCATCAACTGTGTACGAATGTAAGCAACTAGACGAGCTACATTGATACGATCCAATGCTGATGTTGAATCAAATGAGTTCTTGTTACCATAGTTCAACAAGCCAACACCTGTAAAGAATGCTAGTGGGTTGATTTGATTAGTATACAATACATCACGAATTGACATACGGTTCTTGATTGTCTGGAATTCACCAGTAACTGAATCTAAGTAACCAATGTTTGTAGCATTGTCAATTGTACCACG
>Ga0209354_10000887_pt1 | contig 13531 bp, 8 predicted proteins | sample LauGreSpBDMM15DD_2_FD_187562 | JGI IMG/M metagenome (GOLD analysis project Ga0209354, IMG submission 187562) | Freshwater lake microbial communities from Lake Michigan, USA - Sp13.BD.MM15.DD (SPAdes) (version 2) | ecosystem: Environmental > Aquatic > Freshwater > Lake | place: Lake Michigan, USA...
AATATAATACATATAAGTGTCGTTGGAAAATTGAAAATATATTTCTACAAATAACATAGAAATATATTTTGTATCGATATAGTAGTATGAATAAACAAGCCGACAATAAGAAAATATATGGGGTATTTAGTCCGGCGATTTTAACCCAAAAGGTGATGTTATCGATTACCGAAGTGGGTAAAACGGTGAAGCAGAACCTGGAACGAGATATTTCGTATCGGGTTACCGGGAAATGCATTGCCGAAGGGATTGTAAAACCAAATTCAGTGCGCATTATAAATTATTCGAGTGGGTCGGTTCGTGGACACCGTGTGGAATTTCAGGTAATGTTTGAATGCATGGTTTGCCATCCGGTTGAAGGGATGTTGGTTGAATGCACAACGAAAACCATTACGAAGGCGGGGATTCATGCGGAGGTGGTAGACGAAGACGGAAGTGTTCCAGTGACCGTGTTTATTGCTCGCGACCACCATTTTACGGATAAAAATTTCGCAAACGTAGTTGAAAATGATAAATTGGTGGCAAATGTTATTGGTGTACGGTTCGAGTTAAATGATCCGTATATTTGCGTTATTGCAAAGTTGCTTGAAAAAAAACAGACCGTTACCGGACCCGTTCGGGATCGTGGGGCGAAGAAACCAGCGTTGAATATATTAGAAGATTAAAAGTTAGGGTTTTTGATTAGAAAATTATTTGCATGTATTATTGTAAATAATTTTTTATTGTATTTGGATTTTACCATTGTCGAATAGGACCACTAATATAAAGCCGGGAGTTCATGGACACGTCGCCTCCAATAGATAGTTTTGCGTTCATGGAGGCATCGTTCCCGACCATGAGTGCGGTATTTATGGAAACTGCTCCGGTAGTGTATATACTTCCCATTGTGCTAGCGCCGGCAGCGGTTAGACCACCAGCGTAAAGTGAGCTGGGCGTTCTAATTTCACCCGTAGCATAAACTGAACTGGCTGTTGTAATTGCACCGTTGGCGTATAGAGTACTTGATGTAACTGCGCCGTTGGAGTATAGACTGCCAACTGTAACTGCTCCACCTACACTTAATTTTTGGTTCATAGATACATCTCCGACTACACTTAACTTCGTATTCATGGATACATCTCCGCCTACAATTAACTTTTGGTTCATAGATACATCAGCTGTAAAAATATTGCTACCGACGCCGCCTATAATAGCCGCTTGCGGAATTGAGTTGTTAGGATACTGTGCATATAGATTGCCGCAAATATCGACCCGGGTACCCGTTAAACCCATGGATATATCACCTCGAAGTGCGGTTTTACCAAGAACCAAAACGGTTTCTCCTGCAGTTCCCAGAACGATTTGATTAGATGCAGTTATCTGTGCATATGCACCGATAGCAGTAGAGTTATTGCGGATACTACCATCACCACCTGTACTATAACCTAAAAATATATTACGTTCTCCGATCATCTGATTGGTTCCGGCATTATTGCCGATTGCAATAATTTGATTAGAAGTAATAGAATTAAGTAGTACGCTGTCACCAATTAAAATGTTTTCATCTCCTAAATTAACATTGGTAGATGGGTTAGTGCCAAATAGAAGGTTCTTTCGTCTTCCAGCTCCTCTGCCAATAGTTACTCCATACACACTAATATCATCAGTGCTACTTGTTGCACCGTCTAAAATAGTCTGTCCTTTCACATATAATTTGGAATTCATGGAAACATCACCGCCAACTGATAGTTTTTGATTCATGGATACATCAGCTGTAAAATTATTGCTACCGACACCACCTATAATGGCGGATTGTGGAATTGAATTCAACGGATACTGTGCATATAGATTGCCGCAAATATCGATGCGGGAACCCGTTAAACCCATGGATATATCACCACGAAGCGCAGTTTTACCAAGAACCAAAACGGTTTCGTTAACAGTTCCAAGTACGATTTGATTGCTAGCGGTTATTTTTGCGTTTGCGCCGATTGCGGTAGAATACGACAAATCTACGCCGGTTGAATCTGCTCGAAATCCTAAAAACGTATTGCATCCGCCGGTAGTGTTAGTTTTTCCGGATTCATAACCAACTGCGGAATTAAAAATGCCCGTTGTATTACTATTTAAGGATGTAACTCCAATTGTACTGTTCCAACTACCAGTTGTATTATTAGCTAGCGCAAGTTGACCAAACGCAGTATTCGAACCGCCCGATGTGTTCTTAGCTAGCGTATCGCTACCGAATGCACTGTTGTATTGACCTGTAGTGTTGGCGTTTAGCGCCAATGCACCCAACGCAGTGTTGGTTTCCATATTGCCGCCCCCCCTACTAATAGTGATGCCATTCACCAATAATTTTGTACCCATGGATACATCTCCTAGTACAGTTAATTTTGCATTCATGGATACATCTCCGCCGATAGATAGTTTTGAATTCATGGATACATCACCAGTCACCGTCATCTTTGAATCCATGAAAACATCCCCCGCAAATGTATTGCTACCGACACCGCCTTGAATTGCTGACGGGGGAATGCTTTCATTTGGGTATTTTGCACGTAAAAAACCGTTAATAGATACATCATCGTATACAAATACCCGACCGTTAATATTCGTGGTACCTCGAATCGTAGTAGAACCGCTTACATCTAAAAATCCTTGAATATAAGCTTTGTCTAAATTGTTCGCATCAGTTGTTGCAGGCCAGGACATTCTATATACATCCGCGAGATTATAATTGACAATATAACCCATATCTTCTAAAAATCCAAGAGTAACTCGACTTAATGGGGTCGATACAGGTGAACTATCTAACCATCCAGACATCAATTCGGTATCTAATCCAGGATGAAAAATTCCATTAATGTACCGATTATTCGCAGAAACGCCGCCTTCAGGTCCTTCCTCGGGATGAACCCCGGCCGTCCCCCCTCCCCCATTATCTTCAATCGGTATGCCAATGAAGGAACTGCTTCCCATGTCAGAAAAATATGATTTATACTCACGTAATGCATTTGCCCCAGTATAATAAGATTTCGTTATGCCATTATCTATATAATTCACTTTCGGAGTTCCGGCATAACCCCACAAACTACCAATTCCTAAAATATGTCCAATTTCATGTAATAAAACATAATAATAACTGGTTTTTCCGTCGCTGCGGACATCATTTTTCATTCCGTATAAATAAGAAGAATTCATAGTTAGATCTGCAGTTAAAGGAAATACATTTCCATACGTTTGACTGCCAATATAAACAATGGTTTGAATACTCGCCCCTCCTAACATGCCTGCTTCGAGTACATCTACAGTATAACTGACTGTAATTGTATATCCCGGCCCTAGCCGGGCGTCTAATGTCATTATATTATCCCACCTATCAAATGCGCTCTTTATAATTACATAATCAACCGGTTCAAAAACATAAGACGAATTATTTGTGATCGTATATGTAAACGTGCCGTTGACTGATGTATACTCCATGTTATTATCCATCCTATTAAGTATTATTGGAATCTATATAAACCCAATATATTAAATTACGTAAAGAATGGATAAAACTGAATTACTAGAAGGTCTGAAAACCTCCATCGAAAAAATGAATAAGCATCACCAAATTGAGATTTTGCGCATTTTATCCAAACATCTATGTAAATTGAACGAAAATAAGAGCGGGGTGTATATTAACTTAACCTATATAAACGATGATGTGATTGCCGAGTTGCAAAAATATGTCGCATACACAAAAGAACAGGAAGAAACGCTGACATTGACCGAATATCAAAAGGCGGAATTCAAGACTGCATTGTTTAATGATAAAGAAGATAAAGATAACATCACATTATCATATAGCGAAGCAGGAAGATAATGACCGATATAATTCAACGTAAGCTGTTTTTACCGAGCATAGCGGCAGCAGCCGTGGCTACAGTAGCCAATACAAGCGAATCCATTACAAATATCATGTCAATGCTAAATCCGTATATGTTAACCATAAATAATAAATCCATTGCACCAAAGCAGCATATTGAAACACAAGTGTCAAAATTGGACGTTGTGCCAGAAAGTCAACCCACATCCGCCGAACAACCATGCATAAGCACGCTTACTCCGGTCCAAGCAGACTCGCTGTTCTGGTGTATTTACATTGCAATTCATAAATATGACGAATATTTAATGCTTCATAATAAACATAATATGCTCGAGCTCGAGTGGAAACAAAAATTGTCCAAACAAATAACTGATTGCCCGTCCAAACTGAAACAATCCAATCACAAAGTGACCAAAGCAAATATTCAAGAAATTTTGTCGGATTTTATGACGGCTCCTTACAAAACAAATATGCTGTGTGTTATTGCAATCACGGTGTATTATAATATTCATATTATCATTATGAATTCCACAAACAATATGCGAATGGAATTCTTAACAGACACACTTCCAACAGATACACATCTGGTCGATACATATGTTATTTATAAAAATGAAAGAAATCATTACAGTATTTGCCCGGAGCCTGCATCATCCGCTGAGCTGGCTCGCATTCGCAATAGCAGTTTGTTAATTGAAAACAACGAAAAACCACTCAAGTCAATCGGGTCTTATAAAGTAGACGAATTGATTCAGTACGCAAAACTGTTTGGTGTATACAATGACCATGAAAAATATAAGAAAAATGAACTACACGATATTGTTGGAGAATATGCAGCAAAGTATAACATAGTCATATAGTCATAATATAGTCATATTAGCGGTTTATTGTAACCGACTTTTCAACAATCATTTTTTCATCAAAAAATAACAAATTATTCATTGACTGGAAAATTGAAATAATAATATATCTCCTATTTATATACAAATATATTATTATGGCCAGGGAACCTGTGAAAAAAATGGATAAACCACAACATAGGCAAGCGAAGACACAGGCGGAACAAAAGTCCGGTATTGAGCGCATAGTTCAACACTATTTAGAAAGTAATCCGCTCGTACCGAATGCCGGCAAGACCAGTGAGTTGGAACTACGATTTGGTACAAACCCGCGAATTTCAAAGCCTGTTTCGAAAATCGACTATGACAATGTGGTCAAACAGCTATATGCTTGTGGATTTACACCGGACACAGATGATGGCACCCATATGTTGCGCATACAAAACGAATATACCGATCCCCGAACAGGTGAAAAGAAAATATCAAACATGCGCGCCGAAATCACGGGTCTCGATTTGATCCAGGAATATTGTCGCACAAATAGTATACAACGACTCATTGATATGCCATCTACGATTTTCAATAAAATAAAATTCACACAGAAAATGACGGCCACCACCAAGTCCGGCGAAATGATATACAAATTCGATGTAGAAGATTTTAATTTCCGCGTTTCGTATCAAACCGAGCAGGATTTTCATATTCAGTCGCAAAACAGTCGCAAAATAATTGACAAATGGAACGATTCAATGAAAATATTTCGTTCAATGAACCGCGTCCGGTTTCGTCACCCCGATTTGCCGATTTTTGCGGATTTGACCATTGTGAAATCGTCGAAGAAAATGAACAAAGTGGAAGTCCCCCAATATACGATACAAGAAGCCGAGGTGTTTACTGGTGTAGAACATTATGAGATTGAGTTGGAAGTAGACAACTACCGAGTTGGTCCGGGTAGTGATTTTAATACCATGCCGAAATTAATGGTCGCAATACGAAAATGCATTCGCATTGTGTTGAGTGGAATACAGGGTACAAAATTCCCCATTTCATACAAAGATCGCGATGGGATATTACAGTCTTATATGCATTTGTTGCATGGACCCGCCGACCCGGCAAATCCCGCCGACAACAAACGGCGAATCACGTCGTCGAATTTTATTGGCCCCGGTTCGTTTACGCTACAATTAGAAAACGTGGTTGATAATACCAACTCAAATATGCTTACTCCCAATATTCGCAACAATTATACTGTCACTGATAAGGCGGATGGCGACAGAACGTTGTTGTATATTCACGGCGACGGACGTATCTATTTGATTGACACAAATATGAATGTGATGTTTACCGGAACCAAAACCACCGAAAAAACATTGTTCAATAGTTTGTTGGATGGTGAACATATCAAACATGATAAACATGGGAAATTTATTAATCTGTATGCGGCATTCGATGTATATTATATCCATGAAAAATCGGTTCGAGAATATCCGTTCTTGCCCGCGGCAACGGAAGAGAGCAAATCACTAGAAGCCAGATTGCCATTGTTACACAAATTTGTAGATTTATTGAATCCTGTATCGATATTGGACGACCCCGGCTCAGGTGAAGTGAAACCGTGCAAGAATAGTAATCCGTGTGATTTCCGCGTGCACTGCAAAGCATTCTATTATGATACGGATAAAAATACCATATTTGATGGCTGTTCGAAAATATTGTCAAATACGCGAGATGGAATATACGAATATAATACGGATGGGTTGATTTTCACACCGGCCAAATTTGCGGTTGGCGGTTCGTCATTTGGCGGAAAGCCTGGACCTAAGACGAAATCTACATGGGACCATTCGTTTAAATGGAAGCCCGCCGAATTCAATACCATCGATTTCTTAGTGACTATTAAAAAGAACAAAATGGGAAAAGACGAAATCAGTCATATTTTTCAAGACGGAAAGAATTTACAGGGCGTTCAATCGGTGTCTCAATTCAAAACATTGGTGTTACGATGCGGCTTCAGTGAGCGCATGCACGGGTTCTTAAATCCGTGTCAAACCATATTGGACGACGCTGATGTGAAAACAGACGGCGCGGTCGATGACGAGAATGAATACAAACCCGTTCCGTTTTACCCCACCGATCCTTACGATAAAAACGCGCACTTATGTAATATGATGTTGCAAGATGTAGATGGTCGGTTCTTAATGCAAACCGAAGAAGGCGAGTATTTTGAAGAAAACATGATAGTTGAATTCAAGTATGTCATTACAAATCAAGATGGATGGCGTTGGGTTCCTTTGCGTGTTCGTTATGATAAAACCGCCGAATTGTTATCGGGAATAAAGAAAAATTACGGAAACGCATATCATGTTGCAAATAACAACTGGCATTCCATACATAATCCCATTACCGACGAAATGATAAGCACTGGACAAAATATCCCGGAGCGCGTGGACGAGGTGTATTACAGCAAAACCACGGATGAAACGAGTACACAGGCATTGCGAAACTTTCATAATTTGTACGTAAAATCGAAGTTAATATCGTCCGTGTCAAATCGCGACGATACCCTCATTGATTATGCGGTTGGAAAGGCCGGCGATTTGTCGAAATGGATTTATGCGAAATTAAAATTCGTCTTTGGAATTGATATTTCCAAGGATAACATACATAATCAGCTGGATGGTGCGTGTGCAAGATATTTAAAAGCAAAAAAGAAATATACACATATGCCATCCGCTTTATTTGTGCATGGTAATAGCGGCGTAAACATTCGATCTGGAAGTGCACTTTATACGGAAAAAGACAAACAAATTACAAATGCGGTGTTTGGCGCCGGCGCAAAAGACGCAACTATGTTAGGCAAAGGAGTCTATCGCAATTATGGTGTAGCCGAGCCCGGATTTCATATCAGTTCATGTCAATTCGCGATGCATTACTTCTTTGAAAATAGTACCACACTTCATCATTTCCTGCGTAATTTAACAGAATGTACGCGATTGCAAGGATATTTCATCGGCACGTGTTATGATGGGCAAACCGTATTCGATTTACTTCGAAATAAACGAAAAGAAGAAAGCCTTAGCATATTCAAGGGTGAACGTAAGATATTCGAATTGACCCGCATGTATGACCAGACCGGATTTCCCGAAGACGATTTGAGTTTGGGATATGCGATTGATGTGTTTCAAGAAAGTATCAATAAGGTATTTCGCGAATATTTGGTGAATTTTAAATATTTCATTCAGTTGATGGAAGATTATGGATTTGTGTTAATAACAAAAGACGAGGCCATAAATATGAATCTTCCGGACAGTAGTGGGCTATTTGGTGAATTGTTTGCACAAATGAGCAAAGAAACCAAAATGCGACCCAATACGAAAGCGGACTACAAAGATGCGATGTATATGTCACCGGAAGAAAAACAAATATCCTTCATGAACCGGTATTTTGTATTTAAGAAAATACGCAATGTGGACGCCAAAAAGATGGGTGAAGTGATTACAAAGCAGAAAGAAATCGTTGAAATAAATGGGGAAGAAAATATGCAAAAAATGGAACAGCGCGACCAAGTCAATGTTGCGACTGAGCAACCGGCCCCTGAGAAACGGGCCACTGAACAAAAGATGGTTATTAAAAAAACACAGAAAAAGATATTGTTAACTAACTTTACACCCGTACAAGAAGAATCGGCTAGCAATGCAAACCCGCCTCAACCCGAGAAAAAACCAAAACTAAAAATAATCGGTAAGAAATAAGGTCATTGTACTATCTACATATTCATGCATAACCACAAACAATATAAAAATGTTTTAATAGTTATATTATCAAAACATGTCCTATTATTTATTACCCAAGAACCCTTTTTTAATACATAAATATATTGATTATATCGAAACGGATACACCGCCGACTGCGGTTATTTCGAACTCGTTATCCACGTATTTATCCGAAATTAAACAGAAAATCGATTATAGGGAAAAAGATTGGGATATATTTAAAAAATATACGAATCCATACGAATATGTTCATTCAACCGTGCCATACAAAAAGCTAAGTGTTGCAAAAGCGAAGCCATTATCTCGCTCGTTTTTTAAAATGATAGAAATTATACAAACGTTTCAACTTACAACTAATTCTAACCCGATCAGCACGTTTCATTTGGCAGAAGGACCAGGTGGGTTTATTGAAGCCATTTCTGCATTGCGCAAAAATAAGAGCGACATTTACATTGGCATGACACTCATGGATGAACATAACGACCCAAATATACCCGGATGGAAAAAAACGAACACATTTTTAAAGCAAAACCCGAATGTTTATATCGAACGAGGAGTAGACGGCACCGGCAATATTTTATCTGTAAAAAACCTACTCGGGTGTAAGGACGCGTATAAATCGTCTATCGATTTTATTACAGCTGATGGTGGTTTCGATTTCTCGTTTGATTTCAATAGTCAGGAAGTATCCATTGCGCAATTGTTGTTTGCGCAGGTTTGCTATGCAGTAACCATGCAAAAAAAGGGGGGAACATTTGTATTGAAGGTCTTTGATTGTTTTATGCAACATACCATGGATATATTGTGCATATTAACCTCATTCTACGATAAAGTGTATATAACAAAACCAAACACCAGCCGGTATGCCAACTCGGAAAAGTATATAGTATGCAAGAATTTTTTATTACCAACGTGTGAGCGTTTTTTCCCATTTATACAGAAAGCGTTCGAGAAAATGATAGCGCCACCTGGTTTGGTAAACAATATGTATGTGCATCGGTTTTTAAACATTCCATTGCCGCTATGTTTTGTATCGAAACTGGAAGAATACAATGCCATATTGGGCCAGCAGCAAATCGAAAATATTCATTATACCATATTGTTAATTGATAATAAGCATAACCAAGACAAAATTGATGCTTTAATTAAAATGAACGTGCAAAAATGTATGCAGTGGTGCGTGAAACACGATCTACCGTATAATATAATTGCATTGAATTCCAACGTATTTTTGCAAATTGCATAAGCCCGGCCTTACTGGATTGATATATTCACACTAGAATACATCAATTAGGATACATAACTATGTATTAATATTCCGGAATGAATCGCGTGAATATTTCTGTACGTTTTTCCCACGTGCAATTAGATACATATGTTTGTTGGTTCGATAATAGTTGTTGATTGTAATCACTGTAATAATGATTGATTAGATCGATCGTTTTTTCCATAAATTGGCGCTGGTAACTTTCCGGTATTTGATCGATTTGAACCGGGTGTGTCACACAATAATCGGTAGAATATGCATCATGAAGAACATCAATATTGGGATTATACAAATTTGCAAATCCATTGGCCGTTTCAGGTATAGCACCTAATTCGGATGAAACTACATTACATCTATGCGCCATTGCTTCCAATATCGACGTGCAGCACGTTTCCGCATATGTGTTTGGATAAAAAAATATCATTGATGTTTTTACATGTTCAAATAAGACCTTTTGCGGAACCGATCCATAGAATTCGATGTGTGGGTCTTGAATTAATAACTCGTATATGTCTTTATAATAACGATCGTAATCATTATGACATACTTCATTTGCATCTTTTATTGGCAAATATTCGGTTTTAGGTTTCGTAATTTCGCGACCAAAACATGAAAATACTTTGAATTTAATATCCGGAATGTATTTTTTTATTACTTGAAACAAATAATATGCGACAATTAAACCTCTGTATGGGGTGCTAAAATATACTAGCGTTTTTTCTTTCGCGAGGTGTTTTAACTGATCTAACTGAATAAATGGAGAAATGCCGTTTGGAAGGGTGGCACATTTGTTATGTTGCAACTTAAATTGTTGAATATATCTATTTTTTTGCCAATTACTTACAAAAATGTATTTGTCGAACGGATAATGAATCACATTGGGTTTAATAAATTCGACTGAAATATCATGATGTATCCAATTCCATAACAATATATTTGGATTTATATCGGTAAAAAACGTTCGAGGAAGAACCGATTGCCCTTGAAATACAATAATATCTGGCCGAATGCTCTTTATAAATTCTTCATTTAAAGGCAAATATTGCAAATTGTTATTGATGCTCATTATATTTGCCGCATTTGTCATAACGTATACTGTATATTTTTTTGACAATAATAATGACAGATTATATATGGCGGATTCGGTTCCACCTAGCGGGCGTTCATTGATTGTATTGTAGTCCCATTTACTATAATCCATGAATAATATGATCTTTTGAGGTAGTTTCGGTAGAACCAACGTATGTATTTTATATATCATTTTTTTATGATAATCCTGCATTTCTGCCACATTAATCGTATCGTTAATTATTGTATTGTAGGGTGTGATTTCTATATCCGTAATATCATATTTTTCGACATGTTGCTGAATGAGTTCACGCTTGTACTTAGTATCATTTTCGTCATTTTTTTGCGTCTGGTCAACCGGCTGAAGAGATGCGCTATTTTCATTTGTAGCATTATATAAATACATGTATGAGTCGCTTAAATGGACAATGTTAAATTCAGTGCGTTTGCATTCTTTATACAATATGATCGTATACATGAAATCGTCATACAAATGCATACGTTCATCGTATAATTTTTCATATTTATCCAGTATTTTTCGATTTGTGCATAATAGCCGATATGGGGTGGCCAATACTTCATTATAATCAGAATGTATAGTTTTGATATTTTTTGGTTCATATATGTCATAATTACATGTCATATTGTAACAATGCACCGGTTCGCCCGAATTGTTTGTCGTTTTTTCAAAACTGGCAGATATGCAACGTATTTTGGCATTTCCACTCAATGTAATCACATCACATTGTTTTGCATTTTTAACATTATTAATGCGTTCTAGCGTGTATGGAAAGAAAAAATCATCCCCGTCTAACATAACCAGATTTTCATAGTTGTTCTCTGCGCGAAATATAGACAATACTGAGTTATGCCCTTTTCCCGGGTACCCATTTGATTCGGTTCTCACTATTTTTTTCAGTTTCGAATGTGTATGGTGCCCAAATTCGCGCATAACATCTTCATAAAATTGTTCATTTCTCGTATTTACGATTATATATATTTCATAATCGTCGAAATTTTTTTGATGAATTGCGCTGTTGAACGATTCGTGTAATAATCGAATGTTACTCGAACATAGAATTCCCACTAAAAACTTTACCATAATGTAAACAATATGACATATTATTCATATTGTTTACACCGATGAAGATTTAAATCCGCGCAACCACCGAAGGTGGTTATACGTTTTAATTCATTTATCGGCAACGTTTCCATTGAATGATATAAATAGCACGCCAGAGGCGTGCGGATTTAAATCTTCAATGGTGTCAACGAGTCTTTATATTGCGTTTGCGAAACTGGTGACAGAACACTGTTTCATTTCAGTCGAGTATTTTGAAAATGTGGGGGTTTTCTTCATTGGGTATCCCAGTTTGTCTTTCACAGTGTATCCATTTGACGGGACACCGTACGCGAGTGCATTTGCAACGGCCCCGCCAAAAGCAGTTCGATAAGAAGACGACGAGTTTGTGATGGAATTATATTTCTTACGAGTGATTAAGTCACTCGAATTCACACCACCTTGTTGTGCAAACTGTGGGTTGTTCGGTTTGTAGTACAACTTTACATATAATGGCTGAATTCCCGGCGTAAAGCTGGATGTAAATACTTTATAAATATCGGCCGATGTGGCATTTGTGCTCGGGTAAGAGGCTGCATTAAATCCTATTGCGGATTTGAATATGTTATCAGCGATCACGAACTGTGGGTATAAACCAGATGAGGAAACAACAGCCCATGTAGTTAACCCATTATTCCCGGTAGGAATGATGTAATTACTTGACGGAAATACGGTGGCATCAACTCGATATGATTGCATTTCGATTACATTCGCATTGTTATTATATCCAAAGTTTAATGCATATGAGATGTTATCACTATAAAATTCGGTGGTTCTTCCTGCCGGGTCTTTGATGAAATAATGTAAATTTGCAAACATGGCCTGTTTGAATTTGCGATTTAAATCATCCAATGTATAGTACCCAGCAGTAATTGCAACCTGATACGTGGTTGTATTCGCGATTAGATTGGGAGGACTACTTGAATCATATTTGTTCACCCATTTATATCCAAATGATGTATCCACGGGAATGTAATATTTTAAACAATGATTTGTGCCATTGGGGGAATACACATTTGCGGATGATAGATTTGACCCGGGTTTTGCGGTCGAATCCCCTTTTCTTATATAATTATATTGATTTTGCACAAATGTACGGTTACGGCTGGTCAAATATTGCGACGATGATGTATAATATGTGTCATCATTCTTGCCTTCGTTAAATTTTCGTTTAATCATCCCACTACTACGTACTCGATTACGAGCATTTGCCGCAGGTGATAAAACCACACTACAGCTTTCATAATTTTCACATTTATTATTCGGCATTGTATTATCTATTGTGTTCACTAAACCCTTTATAGTCGTTGCAACACTATTATTGATTGTACCATTTGGGCGATCAAATCCGTCAATTCGCAATGATGCATTCGACCCACATGTAGTTGCAGAAGTGCTCGCAATTTCACGTCTATATATTTTCAATGGATTTGCCGCAAATAATTGGGGGATATTTGCGCTTATTTGTCCATTTTTTTGAATAGATGAATGTATTTGGTTAAATGTTCTCCCTTTCCATGGAATAAGTGGTATGGGATTTAAATTTAATAGAGCAGACATAAATATACTATATACTTATAGAATTATTATTTGCAAAAAACCCTAATAAAT
>Ga0209354_10000889_pt1 | contig 13516 bp, 20 predicted proteins | sample LauGreSpBDMM15DD_2_FD_187562 | JGI IMG/M metagenome (GOLD analysis project Ga0209354, IMG submission 187562) | Freshwater lake microbial communities from Lake Michigan, USA - Sp13.BD.MM15.DD (SPAdes) (version 2) | ecosystem: Environmental > Aquatic > Freshwater > Lake | place: Lake Michigan...
GTTGGAGTCTAGAGTTCCTGTAGCTTGTAGCAACATTCTCTCAAAGTCTTTAGCAGTTGCAAGGTTGTTTGGGTCAGTTTGACCAAACTTGAATGGATAAAGAATCTCGCTCGGTGCGCCATTGGTAAGAATAGCTTTTCCGGGCTTTACCTCAAACTTCATGCCCCTTGGCAAACGAGTTGCATCCATCGCAATCATGGGGGAAGTGCTTAATGCCAGTGAATCCAAGTGACTGCGAGTCTGTGCATCAATGGCTTTTTGCATATTGAATGCTTTTTCCACTGTGCCACGACCCAATAAACGATTAGGAACGGTATCGTCTTGATAAGACAGAACTGGCCTATCCTTCATCATGTAAGGATTTTCTTCAGCCTTTAACAGCATTCCATCATTAGCAATCACGACAATGGCTTCAACCATGTCGGTGTAGTCTTCAGCCGCTGAGTTTTCAGGAAACAAGTCAACAATGTCCTTGTTTTCTTCTAAGTTGTTCAGGTACTCACGAGGCACAAGACCGTAATAGGTCAACAGCAATACCTTCTCATCTTGGTACTGGCTAATCTCTTGTGTAGCTTCAAGGTCAGTATCTTCACTGGCAGTACCAATGTCCACCTTGCGGTAGATACCCTTCTCAATGCCTTGCACAATCTTGTGAATACTCACGTATTTCTCTATCGCCACGCCCATACAGTCATCGACCGTAGTACCGTTGGGGTCGAACAAAAAGTTCTTGGGATTGATAGGATTGATCTTGACAGAGATTCTGTCTCTTTCCATCACACCAATTGCGGCTTGACCCATCTGATTAGGGATAGGACGAGTTGAGGGAACATACTCGGTTTCAGTCTTGACAATAATCTCGCCTATGCCTGTGCCATAGATTTCAGCCATCAATTCGATCTGATCGATAGCTTTTCTGATTTTGTCCTTCTTAAAGTCTTCAGTCAGTTGAGCCTTAATCAACTCAACATCAATAGCCACACCGTTCACATCTTGGATATTGTCCTCAATGTCAAAGAAGTCGCCTTGTCCAAAGATAGCTTCCATGATCTCAGCGTGACGAGTCTCAACTGCTTGCTGAGTGGCAGGGGTAACGATACGGCTACGCTCTGACTCTCTTGTCTTGTCTTCAGCCGCCCATTGACCACGGAAGATGCGTTCGTACTCTAGGTAGGCGGGAAGGTAATTAGCATCACGCCAATCTCGCCACTTGTCGCAGTGGCTAGTGATGAAATCGGTCAGTTCTTTATCAGCCTCAGTAGGCTCATAAAATTCATTCTGTTCTAGTTTGACTTCTTTATCTGTTGCCATATTGTTACCTTATAGATGAACCGATTGTATTTCCAAAGGGGTCGGTAAATGTGGGGGATTCAATTTGAGTAGGTGTTACCTTTTGTGATGCCCTAATTGCATCCTGAAATGGTTGTTGAAACATTGGCGGCATTGAATAATCAGATAAAGCCTTTTCAACACTGCCAGCTTCCTCAAGAGTATCAATCGCTTGCCTGATAAGTTGATTGCTTTGATCTGAACGAAATTTACCTTGAATAGCATTTTCCATCGCAGAAATATCGTATTTGTTGCTCAAGTCTTCAATAACCGCAACAGGTACATTCTTTTCGCCCAACAATCGTAATGCTTCAAGCCTATGTTGCCCCTCAAGAACATTTCCAGAGTCATCAACAATAATTCTGGAAATGTACCCTTCAGGACTAGAAATCTTGTCAGCTAGTTCTTTGACCCTTCTTGCTTCTGTTGGGTCACTCATTCTCACGCCACCAGTTAACTGGTCAATAGGAATAGTTTTATTCCCACCCAATTTGCCATAGTTAAAGGTGGCATCCATCACCTCATAAACATCATCAGTTGGAGGTTTAACAGGCAATGCGGCTTGTTGGGGGTAGGGGGATTGTTGTGATACTGTTTTTGGCTTTACCTTTGCCACCAAATCGTTTATTTTGCTAATCGCAAAATCAGTATCATGTCCACCATCTTTAAACATATCTAAATCAAAGTTTGGATCAGGTTTTGGATTTGTAAAAATTTGTCTATTTTGATGAGGTAAGTCTGTTGAATGATCTGAGAATCTGAATTGCATTGGGTAATCAAAATCACCTTTGCCAGTTTGAATTTCTAAATATGCGCTATTGGTTGTTTTGGATTTATTTATTGTGTAGGGTACGTTTAACTTATCCAAATATGCGGCTACTTCTTTTGCTTTGCCATAAGGAGTTGTATTTTTAAAGCCTGTAAATTGTGATGTGTTTGATGCAATGCCTTTACCAACATCCTTAATACTCATCCCAACAGGCATACCCTCAGTGGCACGAACAGCACGACTTGCCAATCTACCCACCACAGGCGCAAAAGGCGCAACATTCATTGCCGCATTGATTGTTTCTTCTTTAGGGCGCAAGGTCATACCAGCACCAGAGAACAACGAATCCCCATACGACATACGCTCAAGCGTCTTAGGGATGCCAGTGCCATAAAGAAACTCAGCCGCACCTTGCATCTGTTGAGTTCTTTGGGGCGCACTCATGTACTGCAAAGGCAGATTCACAATATCGGAGAATAATCCCAATATGGGACTTCTCGGAGTTGCCTTCATCTGATCTGCCATTTAAACCCCGCTAATGATGTCGATTGGTTGCCACTCGTCTTCATCATCTGCCTCAAAGTATGAGGTTATAGACAACTGATCTATATAACTTAACGCATCAGGAAGATCGTCATGCACCCCTTGGGATGGGTACATTAACAACTGGTCAACAAACTCCGACCAATCCTCATCCTTGTTAAGCACGATTCTGCCATGCTCAAAGCGTCCTTGCAATGCCCAAATGATTCGATCTGACTTCTTGCGATTCCCATGCGTCAAATCCACAATATGTGCATACACATTGGATTTTCGCATTAAATCAGACAAATAGGGAAGTACCGCATTTTTTAATGCCCCACGCTCAATCCCAATGCTTAAAGGCCTGTAGTCCCTGATCGCTAACAAGATGTTGGCGGCAGTGGTGCGGATGTCCCACCGCCCGAACTCAATCTTCTCAACATACCACTTGCCGTCCTCTGTCACCTTCACCACCGCAATGGCACTCTGGTCTAGCCTCTTCTTGGAGTTGGCGGCTTGCTTTGCCACCTCCTCAAACCCCGCCAAGTCCACCGCTATGAAGTATGAACCCTGTTCAGGTATCTCCCCATACTTCAGCCACTCCTCCTTGAACACATCTGAGCCAGCATTATCGAAACTGGCTAGGTATTCTTGCTTGAACGCAAAGGAACTCAAGGTTTTCTTGGCAGATTCAATCTCTGTAGGGTCGATAAGTGGGTTATCTTTGGTGGTGAAATGCCAACTTTTCCAATCAGGGTCTTCACCCTCTTGCCCCAAGTTGTACAGGTCATAGAACCAGTTACGCCCCTTGGGTGTCCCAATGAACATCGCTCTGCCACGCTTGTCGGAGAGTGAAGCACGAATGACCTGTTCCCAAGTCTCAGGCTTAATGTCGGCAACCTCGTCCAGTACAGCGTAAGTCAAAGACACGCCCCGCAAAGTGTCGGGTCTGTCTGACCCCCTCACATATATCTTTGCCCCATTAACCAAGGTCACTTCCATGTTGTTCACATGGCTACTGGTGATGATCTCTCGCCCAATGTCCAGCAAAACATCCCAAATGATCTGTCTTGCCTGACCCTGAGTAGGGGCAACATAAAGCACAGCAGAGCCAGCGGGGCAGTTCAACCCCTCAATCAGTAGCGTAGTGACTGCTAACCTAGACTTACCGCATCTACGCCCCGCCACCACAACCTTGAACCTCGTCTTGTCGGCATACACCTCCTGTTGCCAAGGCAATAGCGCAAAGTTCAGATCAGCCATTCTTAGCCTCTACATCCTGTATGTCATCTGGCTCAATTTTCGTTGGTGAGACTACTGGTGCGCCTATGCCTGTGATATTGATGTGGATTGCACTCCTCTGGCTCTTATCCTTTTCAAACATGGAGACAGGCAGTGTGCGGTCAACGCACATCTTGATAGCCGCCATTTGAGCAGGGTGATTGTCGTTTAGCGCAATGGAGATCATCTTCTCAACAACATCCTTACCGCTAGACTTGATAAGCATATCTTTCAAGTCCTTGATTCTCTGGCTGTCAGTCTTGGGTAGGGCAAGGTCAGGATTCCTTGCGTACTCCTGTATCTGACGCTTTAATCCATAGATACCCTTGGGTCTGCCAGCTTTCTTCTTCTCTGGCTGTGGGGCTTCATCTTGGATGCTGTCCATTTGCTCTATTTTCACGATTGTCCTTGTCTTTGTGGGCGTGATAGGTGGGGACTATAGCAAATAAGAGGTCAATAGTCTTTTTTTTTCGTAGCGGATAGTGGACTCTTCGCCCCTTTTTCCATTTTCGCTTTTTCGGTGGGGCGGATGCTCCCACAACTTTGACCGACCGACCGACCCCCCTCCCCCCCCTGCAAAAATTTGAGAACTTTTTTCTGTGGACAACTCCGTTTGCAGAGGTACGCTTGTAAGTGCTTGATTTTCCTAGACATTTTCTGTAACTTGCAGATTGCTTACAAAATCCATTTAATACAATGTCCATTATGTTAACTCAAAATCACAGGAAGTATTACAAACGCACAGGAACTGAGACGCAAAATTAAACCAATCGGGGCAAATGTGGATAACTCCCATCCAAATCTGTGGATAACCTGTGGATAACTCGAAAATCGGCAAATCGGAATCTGGCAGGGAGGCGGAGAGGGAAAGAGGCGGAGGGTGCATTATTGGGGTACTTGATAATGATATTGATTCGCATTTACAAATATTAAAAAAGGCTAGGCAGAACACATAACTGGTAATGCCGCTAGAAAGCCTTTAAACAGGGCTAGAACAGGCTTTCACTCCTCGTCTGTATCTAGCCCTAGGAAATCAGATAAATCGTTCTGAGGTCTGTATCCAGCTTCCCATAAAACCGCAAAGGATTCAATGACCACTTTGAACCCTAACGATATGTCACCATCGCCAGCACAAGCAAGGATTGTCCTTTCAGCCTCACCGAGTTGCCGCTGAAAGTATTTGACATTCAAACTGGATGGTCTGCCTTTGCCCATCACTTCTTATGCGGCAAGTGAAACATCTTAGGCGGCTCAGTCCCACCATATACAGGCTCTAGGTCATCTTCCATGTCATCAAAGCCAGAGCCTGTACTGATGGGTGCTGTCTTCTTGAACATCTTGACCTGTGCCGTTGGGTCTAGTGCCTTCAACGACATGATCTCTTGGACAAAGGGGTCGGCTAGGACAATCTCGAACTCTTCCAATGTCCAGATCGTATGCAAGTCTTTGCGCTCACGCTGTAGGTCAAGGCTTTCGTTAACGGTCTGGACAACTGCCATGATTTTTCCATCCTGAGTTTTCCACTCCAAGAACTTGATGGGTGGATTCTGTGGCACTTCATTATCTGTAGCCCACTTCTCCAAAGCCTCATAACCTTTGACCATGCCTTGAACTGCTTTGCGTAGCCTATCAATATCTTTCTTGTCGGTAGCATCCCAAACCCTACCCATCTGCACCCAAAACTTCTCCCTAAACTCACTGTCAACTAAAGTAATCAATCTCTCGCAACCCCATTTCTGATGATGTTGCTCTTTCCTTGTCTCCAATTCGGTAAGGCAAGCACTGGCCTGAATATCCCAAACACTTGGCTCATACCTTTTCACCTCAACTTGGGGAACATCTTTTCTTGACTTTAAACGACTCATTTTTAATTTCCTTAAACAAAGAGACAAGGGGACAAAGGGACAGGAGACAAACCCCTTGTTATAGACAAGGGGAGGTTTGTCCCCATCTCCTCGGAGGGACATTTTGGGACATTGTCCCCATTTGTCCCCTTTGTCACTGTATAAATACACATATCAGAAATTCTCCGAACTAGCCTTCAACCATACCCAACCAGACCCGATTACCACCTTATTCACGCTAACAAGTCTCTCCCTTGCCCGCAACCAAGCCTTCTTGAAAGTGGGTTTATCCTCCTCAGTACAGCCCTTCATGCTCCAAAACTCAGCCTTCCAATCATCCAAACTCACTCCATACCGACTAGTACCATCTACTTCACGATATGAGCCTTTAGCTTTAATCACTTTCATTAACGAATCCATCTCCAAACGCTGATTTAGTCCAAAGCCAGCATTGTTTTTACTGGCTTTTGAGTTCCCACCAGCTATGTCTTGGTTGTGCCTGATAGCCAAACTGGTGTTAATTTCAAAGCCTAGCGTTGATGTTCCAATCTCCACCAGTACCACCTCAATGCCTAATTCGATGGAGTCTGCCCCATCCTTCTGTTTTGACACTTTGAGGATTGCGTTACCTATCACGCTCGCATCTGATGAGTTGATGACTGAATCCTGTCTCACGATCTCGAGCACCGTATCGCACCCACCTAGCAATGAACTATGCCCACGCAAACCTTTACTGATGTCCTTACCTGTATGGTGAATCACCAGCAAGGCACATTCAAATATCTCTTGCAACTTACCTGTTTGGGTGATGAATCCGCCCATATCCTCAGATGATGACTCGTTGAACTCACCGCCAGCCATCCTCATCAGGGTATCCAAGATGATGAGTTCTATGGGTTCACCTATCTCAGCAATCAGGTCGTTAATGGCATTGAGTAGTTCTGTGAAGTCCTCGGGTGACGATCTCAGGTTAAGTTGCGCCCTGATGATGTACAGGTTTGCGCCATCTGGACTCTGGTTCTGTATCTTGCAAGCCGACACCCTTGCGCCCATGCCGCCATACCCTTCACCAGATATGAATAAAACTGCGCCTTTTTTGGGTATTCTGTAACCCATCCAATCCCTACCAGTTGCTATCGCCTCTGCCAAATCCAAGGCAATAAACGACTTCCATGAGGCAGGGGGTGCGTACAGGGCTACGAATGCTTTCTTGGGGATGATCGACTCGACCAGCCACTCAACTGGCTCATCCTTGATTGAGTCCCAAGACTCGACCAGTAGCTTCTTTCGGGTATTGGGTTGCTGTTGCTGATGCTCTTCTTTGGGTTCATTGTTGTGGGTGAGGAAAGGGTCGGGGGGTGTTTCAATCAATCTTTGTGGAGTACGAACCTGATCTGTGGACTCCACAACTGGACAGGCTCGTGCCAAATCAATCAGCGTTTGCTTTTTATACCCATACTTATGAACCCACTCGTAAGCATCTTCTTTATGGCTCAAGTGTGGTAAATCCACCACCCTGATGCTTTTTACCACTGAAAGCAACGACTGAACAATCTTGTCTGCATAACCCCAACCAGCGGCATCATTGTCTGGCACGACAACAACATTTGCGCCAGCAAAGTATTGGTTCAGGTCTTGATTCCAACCTCCTGCACCAGCGTGCGAGGTGGTGGCTACTACCCCCAAACTGCACAAGGCATCTGCCGCCTTCTCACCCTCACAGATGTAGATTGCTCTACCCTCGGCAACTGCCTGTTGCACCTCTGGCAATCTGTAAGGCACGATTCTGCAATCTCCCAACTTCCCTACCCGACTGCCATCAGCCATGACTCTGAGAGTCTTATAGGTCTTACCTTTGGCATCAAAGGTCTTGTATCTTTGCTTGAGGAATAGGGGTAACTCGTTCTCGTCTGTGTAGACCCATTCATTCTCTAGGATTGGTATTGCTGGCATGATGGGTCTGACATTTGATAGGTATTCTGGTCTGTCTGGTAATGCTGGCAGTAAGCCCATGTCCTTGATGGTGCTGAACACTGATTGTTGATCGCACCCACCATGACACTTAAAGAGTATGTTGCCATCCTCACCATCTGTCACTGAGAGGGATGGGTTCTTGTCCCCATTGCCCTGACCATGATGAGGAACAGGACAACTTGCTAGGTAACCATTGCCTACCTTCTTTGCATTGCCCAAGGTAGTGGCTATTTGTTGTGCTGACATTTAGTTATCTTTCTGTAAGGATTCGCCATGCGGTTGCTGCGCAAAGTGGGACTTGTCCATTTCCAATGGCTTTAAGTCTGTCCACCCAATAGGCCATAGCATCACCTCTTCGCTGAAAGTAGGATGTGGATAGCATTGTCCGTGTAATTGGAACTCTAACTTGAACACATTTGGTAGGACTTTGTTGAATCCCTTTGGTCTTTTTTTGGTTATCGTGTGTCCATTGAAGTCCCTTGCTGTTGGCGTTGGCAACAATCCATATTCTGTCTCTGTTGTGTTGAGCGCCAATCTCGTTTGCTCCCATAACAGTCCATCTCGCATCAAACCCGAGGTCGGATAAATCTCCAAGGACTCTTCCGAGTCCGTTATTAACGAGCATTGGGCTGTTTTCCACGAATACGAATCTGGGTCGAACCTCGCTAACCACCCTCGCCATTTCTCGCCAGAGTCCTGATCTTGATCCGTCAAGTCCTGCGCCTTTTCCCGCTGATGACAAATCTTGGCATGGAAATCCTCCAGATACGACATCAACAATTCCTCGCCAAGGTTTTCCGTCAAAGGAACAAATGTCATCCCAGATTGGGAAAGGCGGGAGAATTCCGTCATTTTGTCTGGCGCACAATACGCTAGCGGGGTAGGCTTCCCACTCGACTGCACAGACTGTTCTCCATCCAAGCAGTTTGCCACCGAGTATTCCTCCACCAGCACCTGCGAATAAAGCCAACTCATTCATACCACCTACCAATTTACAAGAGACAAAAAAACCAGAGTTCTCCCCCGAAAACTCTGGTGCTGGTTGGTTCAGTGTTTAGCTGAACATCTCATCATCACTCATGGTTGGTGGTGCTGGCTTGCTAGGTGCTGGCTTGGCTACTGGCTTGGCTACTGGCTTTGGAGCATCAAAAGGTGATGCTGAATCATCAGTACCGCCATCTTTTTGCATAGCCGCTGGTCGTGCTACCCAACTCACCACCTCAAACAATGGCACTCGTGTAGTTCCCTTGCCGACCTTCTCAGGGCGTGAACCCTTGTACTCGACCACTGGCAACTTACCAGCATTGGCTGATTGCTGTGCTTGCACTTGCTTCCAGAGAGCCTCTAAGCCCATGTTAGCCCCTGCACCATTGGCTGAGAACTCTGCCACGCCCATAGTCTTGTTGTAGAAAGTTGCCCGAAAGCCACGCTTGTGCTCTGCACTTGGCTGAGAGCCTTTCTGACCAAGACTGCCATCAGGCAAGAATTCAAAGATGCCAGTAGCAATCAGCATCCAACCTGTTTCCAAGTTCTCATAGTCAAAGACCGACTTCTCGAATGTGAACTCACCATCTTGGTTAGTCCATGCGTTTGATTGGGGAGAGAAGCGAATGTAGTTGCCTGAGCCACCGCTGTTTGAAAGGTTTAAGTTCATTTGATGTTTCCTGTTAAAAGTTGAAGTTGAAAAATGTGACTGATGTCACTGTGGGGGATTGGGGTTGGGATTATTGACTAATACCCTTGTCTCTGGCAAGCGTCAATCCTGACGATATGCGAGAAGTTAAAGGTTCGATGGACTCCTTTAAGCCTTTAGGCAATAGTTTCTCTGCCTGTGCAGGGGTGATGAGTTCGGTCTTCGTTATCTCTTTGATGCTCATGCCAAGAAACATGAGATGCTTCATAGCCTCATCTTCTGATGTCCAAGACCTTAACGCTCTCTTAGGTGCGAGTTGCCATCCAGCAATCACCGCACCCTTTTCCATGCGTTTAAGGGCATGATCTCTCACCGCCTTGATGTAGTCCTCAACCATGTCGAACTTGGTCAGCAAGACGCTGATCTGTTCTTCTGTCAAGACTTCAACTGGTGGTGCAGAGTGAACAACCTCAACCATGTTTGCTTGTGCAGGGCAAATAGTCTTAGCCGCACAGTACTGGCAAGCAGAGTCAGAGGGTACAGGAGGGAATGCAGGGTTCAGGACATTCTCAATGGCAGGGGTCAGGATGTAATGCTCCCAATCAACGAGTTCCTGAGTTGTCATTGTGTGCTTGCGTACCTCACCATGATGGGGTTGGACAATCCAGAGTTCGATGGTGTCTATATCTTGGTATAGACCACCAGACTCCATAGCCGCCAATGCGTAGAGTTTGAGTTGTTCACTCTCAGCATCGACATACCCTCTACCAGTTTTCAGGTCTGCAATGATTAGCTTGCGTTTTTCTTTACTGATACCAATGACATCAGCAGTGCCACCGCATTTGTATGTAGGAGATTCTTGGTAGGGTAGGAATTGCTCAACCGATACAGTTCCCTTTCCCAACTCTTCCTCTATGTCCCAAATAGCTTTCAGATGCTGTTGTGCAAAGTCGCAGTTCTCCTCAGTCATCAGGATGCCCTCATAGACCTTGCCAACAAACCACATAGGGTCTAAATCCCTTTGATAGCAATGCTCTGCCAATGCATGAATGGCAGTCCCAATCTTTGCCGCCTCACCACTCTCTTGGTAAGGAACTTGTGCTGATAGCCTAACGCTTGCAGGGCAAGCAATGGTGCGTCCAATACCTGATGGTCTGATGTTTAGTTGCTTTGTTGCCATGACGATCTTTCGATGTGGTGATGTTCAATGAGTAATTGGTAGGCTAGTTGTCTGGTTTCGTTTGAGACTGCATGACCCAAGTCTTCAGGGTCAAGGATGCGTTTCAAGAACACAACAGTGTGCTGGTTTTGCTTTCGCTCTTGCTCAAGTTGTGAGGCAAGCCAGACGATGTGCTCACGCAAGGTTTGCCGTTCTTTTTCATCCATTGCGATACCCCCAAAGTGCAATCAAAGCAGAGTCCGATCTACCATCATCCTTGACCCTCTTGAAAAGGCTCATGTGTTCAGGGAACAACTCCATCGCCCTTGCTCTTGACCCATCCTTACCGCCAACAACACCCATAGCCTTAATCCAAGTCTGTGGGGTCATCATGGTGGTCTTGATTTGCAGGGCTGTAAGCACTCCCTCTACAACTCCAAGACTTCTGCCTAGAGAAAATACACTGGTTACGCCTTGCCCACTCATAGCGAATACCTTTTCGGTAAATGCCTCGTTGGGGTCAAAGTCCTTAACGATCTGAACCAGTTCAGGCACTGATACCTGACGCTTGTTCTTGCCGTTTCGGGTGAGGGTGACTGTAGGCATATCCTCAACCTTTACCAGTTCCCCATCAACTATGAGGGCTAGAGCACCATTCAGACCGCAATCAATACCAATGGTGCGCCTAGTCATGCAAACCTCTTAAAAATGCGTGACCAAATGTAACCACCACTAACTTTTGCCAAGAATTGCAATGCAACAATCTCAAGCATCAACCCACCAAAGGCAATAGTTGGGAATACTACAGAGTCAACCAATGCGCCAGCCGTATTTGAGCCATTGACACGCACCATCCAATCCTTACCTTTAAGGTACTGGTACGCAACCGCATCAGCTACCATTGATAAACAGAATGCCGCCAAAGATGCAAAGGCAATCATTCCTGTTGCTGGATTGATGGCATAAGAAACAATACTGGCAGTTGCAATCAACCCTCCCATCTTTATGGCTAAGTTGTCACCCTCCCAGAGATCGTGCAGTTTGTCTCTCAAAGATAAATCTAGACCGATCAAGACAAAGGCATTGACAAGGCTAAACCAGACACCTAGCCAAGCAACCAAAAGATTTGCGGCAACCAATGCGGCAATGTAAATGAATGCGTAAATCATAATAAAACTCCTTGTTCTACTTGGTGAAAACTCCAAACTGGTGGGGCATTGTGCGCCTCAATCCTACTTCTCATAACTTGCGCTCTTGCCTCTTTAGTTGGTGGCGGGTAATTCCCATTTCTCCACTTCCCATCCATCCCAACATTTCTAGCAATATTTGTGGAGTCAGCAGAGCAAAATGGCAACTTGGTAAAGATGGCAGGGTCAAGCATTCTCAAACCATGTAACTTGCATGATGGTCTGCCTTGGTCATCACAAATAATTCTCATGGCTTGACCAATTTTTGACCACCATTGAAAAGTTCCAATGGTTGAATATTCACCTGAACTACCAATGCAGACCCGAACATAGGTGTTCGCTAATTGCTCAAGCCTTTCAAGTGATTCATGCATATGCCAGACAGGTGCGCCAAACCAATTTGGTAGTGGGTTGTCACGCAATAAAGCATCATTGTCCTGCTCTGTGCCATCAATGACATCAGGCAAAACAGCAAAATCGCATGATGGTACTTTCTTGAGGTTCAATGCCCAATCGTAGAAAGGTTGCCAATTTGCAACAGGAGTTCCTGACTTCCATGCACTGAATGCACCATTATCAATTGCAAATGATTGACAGACATCTATCGCAGTTGATAGTTGATCTGGATGGGCAAAGGAAACAAAGGCATGACCAGCCTGTACAGCGTAGTTTGCAACAGGGGTTGGAGTGATGGGTAGCCCATGATAGTGAATCAAGAAATTAACCCCTTAATCGCCTTAAAACGGCTCTGAATCAGGGAATCTACCGACTCATCTAGCCGCCTGATGGTGGTGACAAGTGGTATGGTTTTACCTGTGGCATATCTGGAGACTTGAGCAGGGTGAAAGCCAGCATGACGAGCAACATCGGTGATGGTGTAGCCAGCTACTTCAGCCTTTTCCTTAATGTTTTCAATGGTTTGCATAGTTTGTGTGGTCATAGTGATGGGGGAGTCTATAGACTTTTAATTCATTGGTCAAGCCCTTTGTGATTTAATAGTTGAGTTAATTGTGGGGGATTAGTTACAGGGTAGTTGACAAGGTAGTTAACTGTGATATGATTCACCCATCAGCAACCCAAAAGGAGAATTGAAGATGAAATACAAACTCAACGTAGCCAGAGATGTAGATACAGATGAGCCTGACTCTTACATTCTTAATTTGCCACGCGGCTTTCGATTTGATGATGACCTTGTCCATGTGCGTGGTTTTGACACTATGCGCGAATTACGCGATGCAGTTAAAAACGAAGTAATTGCCTGTAGTTGCGCTGGCTGCAAACAATAACCCAACGGGGCGCAAGCCCCATCTTTCAACCTAAAAGGAGAATTGAAAATGAAATGCAAAGGTCAAGGTAAAAAAGAATATGTAGTTGTCATCAAAGAAGATGATGGCTCTAAGCGGGTGTTTTCTCACCCTGTCACCGAAAAATCTGCAGTGTTTATGATTCTTGGTTCTTCATTGCCACTGGACTATGTAGCCATTCGCCACATTGAAGAACTTGGCATCAAGTCCAATAAGCCTTGGACACACAACGCACCCTACAACTCTCAATTCCTTGGCGCACAGCCAGCAAGAGTTGGAGAAGATTACTGATGTACCAACTTGACGATTCAGAAGCAGAGGAGATCAAGTCTGAGGCTCGTCACCTCAGACGCTACCGAAACCTCTTGGCTAACCACCCCGACTGCCGTGACCCCAACCACCCAACCTGTGAACTCTGTGAGGAGAATGATGATGACTCAAATGACACTGATTGATTTACACATAATGTCAGAAGATGACAAATTACCAACTGATATTGCATTCAAAATTGTTG
>Ga0209354_10000890_pt1 | contig 13507 bp, 11 predicted proteins | sample LauGreSpBDMM15DD_2_FD_187562 | JGI IMG/M metagenome (GOLD analysis project Ga0209354, IMG submission 187562) | Freshwater lake microbial communities from Lake Michigan, USA - Sp13.BD.MM15.DD (SPAdes) (version 2) | ecosystem: Environmental > Aquatic > Freshwater > Lake | place: Lake Michigan...
GTTGCATCCCCCCTAATAGCTGTATTATCGCCAATAAACATTGCAATACCACCACTGCCTCCAAAAAATCCTTGACTATTTGATAATCTTAAACCATAATTACTTACCCCTGTAAACGCACCATTAGTAAAGATAGGATTGATGTCTAGTCCTACTAATACGTCATTGTTTGCTGCTGCTACTAAAGTGTTGTTGAAGTATACTCCTCTTGCAAGTGCTGAGGCCGCAGTGATTGAGCCTCCTATAATTACTTTTCCAGCAGTTGTTTCAATTGCTCTAAAGTCTTTAGAAGAAACTAATGTTGGATTTATATAAAGCCCACGAGATAATCCCACAGTAGATGGATTAGCACTTTGATTTATTGTTGGAGCTATTACAAAAGCAGAAAAATTAGCATCTGAATACCCAGTTGGATTAAACACAGGATTAATGATTGTAAATACTTGTGTTCCAGTAGCTTGAGTATAATTTGCTACAGTTCCTATTTGTATTCCTCCCGTTGATGTTTGATTTGCGCCTACACCATTTTGTATTAATAACCTTCCGCTGTTAACAGCAGATATATAAGTTTCTGTTCCACCACCCCTACCTATTATTATGTTCTCGTCATTGTTAACTCTAAAGATAAATTGTGTTGAACTTCTAACTACAAAAGCGTCTTGTCCGTTAAATGAACCAGTACCATTTACTCTTGTTACTCCTACTACATCTAGTTTGTATCCTGCGTCTGTGTTTGAGTTTATTGCTACATTCCTAGAACTAAAGAAAGTTAATGTCGGATTAAATAAATTATTAGAAATTTCTAATGAACCAGATGGTGCATTACGATTGTTTTCAAAATACCAAGTTGATGCCGAAGTAGTGTTATTAATTCTAAATGAAGGAACGCCAGCACCAGCAACAGTAAGTGCCATATTCGAACTTGAAAATGTTGCTCCAAGTCCAGTATAATTAAACAAACTTAATGTTGAACTACCTCCAGGATAATTTAATGTAGTTGCTCTTAAATTTAAAGTCCCTGTAAGATTCCTTGATGCATCAATGTACATAATTCCACTACTTGTTGCATCCCCCCTAATAGCTGTATTATCGCCAATAAACATTGCAATACCACCACTGCCTCCAAAAAATCCTTGACTATTTGATAATCTTAAACCATAATTAGTAACCCCCGTAAACGCACCATTAGTAAAGGTAGGATTGATGTCTAGTCCTACTAATACGTCATTGTTTGCTGCTGCTACTAAAGTAGTGTTTAATAACTGGCCTCTTGCTATAGCAGAAATTGCAGTTTCTGAGCCCCCGAGAGTTAATTTTGTAGCCGTTGCTAGAGTTGATGTTCCTATAGCTACGTCTCCACTTGTTGTTACTAATAATATATTACCTACCGTTGTTTCTATGGCTCTAAAGTCAGCAGCCGCAGTAATGGTTGGGTTTACATATAAACCCCTTGTGATTCCATTTGCTCCTCCTGTTTGGTTAATTGTAAAAGCAAGATTTAATGCGTTAAATACAGCAGTTCCACTTGTAGGAGTAAATGTTGGCGGTCCTGTTAAAGATATAACTCCTTGAGTTCCACTTGTTGCATTATAATTTCCACTATAAAAGTTATGTCCGTATAAATTAATTGCATTATTTATGTTTGCAGTAGCATATAACAATGCGAGACCATTATTTATAAATGATGCCCCAGTGCTCGTGCTTCCTATACCTACGTTTGCATTTGTTCCAAATTGAACATAATTACCCGTTGCTGCCAAAATTCCTTGCACTCTCGCAGTCCCATTAACATCTAACTTATATCCTGCATCGGTAGTAGTATTAATTAAAACATTGCCTGTAGATCCTTTAATGCGCATTCTTTCTGCCAAAAGACTATCGTTTGAACTTTTAAACAAAATATCATGTTCTCTATTAACTGCTGTTTTAATAAAATGAATAGCTGCGGATAGGTTAGCATAATTACCTTGAGAAACAGTTATTCCAACAATACTATCAACACTGTTTAAATTATTTATTAATATAGTGCCCTCACCTAAATTTCCAGTAGATGCTGTACTAGGAGTTAGTGTAACCAAAGAAGACATACCATAACCAGGTGTATCACTTCCTAACTGAATACCATTTCCAAATAATCCCGAAGTATAACTACCTGCATATACTGTACCCTGAACTTTTTTAACAAATATACCTATTGAGCTCGTTCCTATATTTTTAGACCAAATGCCTTTTTGTTCTATTAAAATACCACATCTAAGGCCTCCTCCTGTAGAACTCATCAAGGTGTTTTGTTCTATGTGTAAACTGTAATTATTTTGATAGCTAGACGTTGTTTCACCAGTATTATCGTAAACATATAGAGACTTGTAGTCTTGAGTTCCTGGTACTCCACTTTTTGAAATAATTATACTTTTATCGGTACTGTTCCCTGCTGTGGTTACTTGTGCTAGAGTTGGGATAGCAGTTGATATAGTCCAGGATCTATTTGCTGATAGATCTTGAGTAACACCATTGATCGTTAATGTTCTTGCTTGTGTAACCGGAGTATAGCCTAATGCTGAAACAACATCAGCTGATAATAAAGTTACATCACCTGTTCTTGTGTTAAAAGAAGTTACACCGGCAAGTATACTAGATTGATTTAATGTAGCAGCAAGATACCGGAGATGAGTTGCATTTCTTCTATATTGCATCTCCTTTGTGGCCCGATACTGTTGTTCAGTTTCATTGGCCCACAGGTTTAATTCTGCAGATAATACATCTAGTTTTAACATTACTTAATCCCTTATATATAATTTACAGCATTTTTCAGGGATTGCTGCATAGTCTTGTAGAAAACCTTCTTATTATGTGGTATTAGTCCTACTTCTAAGAACATAGCATTTAAATACATAGTCTTAGAATTTTCACCAGTGTAAGTTTTTCCATCAATAGTAACTTTAGTAACTATAATATATTTACGTTGTAAGAACTGCATACCTACAATATTTAATACTTGTTCAGGTATTGCAATTGATACAATTTCACCGGTAATAATACTACCTGAATCACAGAGAGAGTACTTATCAGCAATAAGTTCCTCTAAAGTTGCTTTAGCTCCAAACTCCACAGCTCTATCAGCTATGTATTTTATTGAAGATGAGTTAGTTACAGTGTCAACCTTGTAACATTGAGCGCTTAAATTGGCCATAATAGTAACGCCAAAGATTAGTATAAATAATTTTTTCATGATTAATAAGTTACTGCTCCAGCATAACCAGGAGCTATTATATATAGATTTAAAGTTTGTCCGCTAGTTAAAGTACCTGTCGTGTACGTACTAACACCTGGATAAGTTATACGTACATTAGTAGTTGCTGCTTTGATAGCATTGTATTCTGTTAGAGTAAAGATACGTACATCAGGAGCTATTCTCCACTTAGAAAACCTTCCGGCTTTTCTTGCAGCTACATAATACTTATCTGCCACAGAGATTATCTTGTCATCATTGACATCAAACATATGGAAAGATAAACCATTTCTAGTAGTCTTATTTAAAACTACATTACTTACTGCTTGAATATCTGTATTAGTATAGGCCTGAATTCTAGTAGGAGCATTTACTTCTATATAATATTCTTTAGAAGGATCATAAGCTTCTGATATAGAATAATATCCGGCTGAGTTAGTATAGATTGTCTTGTAGAGAGCCCAAGAAGAAGTAGTTACTAAGTATTCAAACTCTAGTACGTAGGCTAGATTGTTTCCGTCCTTTAAATCATTCCATTTACCATTAGACACAAACTGTACGTAGTCTTCATTCCCTGAGTTATTTGGTTCTCCACTGTTCCAGTTCGTATAAGAGTAAGTTTCTCCTGTTACCCATCTCCAAGTCCCTTCTGTTACTTCATCTGTTAAACCAATCCACCCTGAAGGCCATAACCCAAATATAAAACTTTGTTCTCCTGACGAAGTAATAGTTACTAAGTGACCACCCATGTTAGAACAGTTAGTTCTAGCAGTAGTCCAGTAAGCTACTCCTGTAGAACGATAATAAGAGTGTCCGTTATAGTTTTGTTGATTAGTGAATCCTGTAATGGTTTGGTTTGTTCTCCTGTAGAGCTTTATAGCCACATTAGAGGCACCAGAACCATTTGCATTATACATGTATCCAGAATAAGTAAACTGTGCACTTAGACTATTAGTAATGAATAATATAAGGATAAGCCATCTCATAGTAATAACTTAGCTCCCATCAATATTTGGAAGTTTAATATATCCTGATTAGCAACATAAGTACCACCACCTGTAATTCCTATACCAAATGTCTTTGTCATTTTGTATGTAAAGTTAAAGAAAGGAATTATAATTGGTTTAGCTTTGAATAAAGATTCTGTATAATATTTAGAATAGGGAGAATAAATACCAGCTGCAATTATTGTAGCATCTATATGCTTAGTAAGTTTTCCCTTATACATAAAACCAGCTATAGCAATTGTAGAGATCATAGTCTCTCCATATAGTTTACCATAAGTACCGGCACCCCCATAAAGTGCTGTAAAATTTTTAACTGAGTTTACTCTAACAAATAAAGCTGTATTAGAGATTGCATTAGGCATCAGACTAAGACCATCTGATATAACATTAATATGCTTCACTCCTTTTGAGTTAGCACCAATCCATGACTTTACACAAGATACATTTCCTATCTTGGCATTAATCATATAATCTGCTGAAAAACCAATAGATGCGGTACCATCACCCTTTACCCTTGTAAAAGATGCAGTACCTCTAGCATCTTGAGAACCATCCGCTTTTGTTTGAATACCAACTATATCCCCTGTAACCAGGATAGCGGGTTTGGCAACCTCAGCTTTTGCTTTGCCGGCTGCCTTTGAAGTACTAGAAGACTGAGTCTTTTGTGTCTCAGTCTTGGTTTCCTCTACTTGTTTGTCTGAGGGTTTTTCGGTTTGTACTTCCGTTTTTTCTTCGGTTTTACTACCGGAGGAACCACTACTTCCTGATCCACTACTACCACTGGAGCTTCCACTGCTATTGCTTCCTGAACTACTTCCGGAACTTGAGCCACTGGAGCTTCCGCCATCACTTCCTGGGCTGCTCGGATTATTTTCTGAGCTTCCTGTTCCCTGAGTTGGTTCTCCTCCTTCCGGAGTTTTAGAATCTGGATTACTATTATTGCTACTAGTGCTACCAGGCCGATTACTACTACTTGATCCATTATTTTCTTTATTAGTTGTTCCTACATTAGTACCTGACGAAGTGCTAGATCCAACATTTACTCCAACACTACTTATACTACCAACGTTTGAGATGGCCCCTAAATTCATAACACTACTTATGATATTTAGAGTTGTATTTGTAGTAGTTGTCGTAGTAGTAGTTGTAACTATACCTTGACAGGGTGATGTACTTTTGTATTTGCTATAGTTATCATTAAGCCATGCATCAAAAGTTCCGTCTTGTAACTCTGCATATGAGAAGGTTTTAACCTGTCCGTAGTAAGCAATTACTATTGGACTACTCATATCAGCGTTAATAAACTTTAACTCTTTAGTACACGGATCTGTATAACTATATACAAATGACTGAGCACATAGGGGTAAACCTATGCACAAAGCTAATAAAAATATTTTAATTTTTAAACACACTTGCTTTAATGAGATTTTGAATCACATTAGTACAAGCAGTTTCAAGAGACTTACGGGTAGCTTTTCCAACAGTACTCTGGGAAAATTTCATGTCATCTAAAGATTTTAGGAAGGATTCACCGGTCTTGGTTGACTCACCCTCACCAGAACCAATATAAATTTGGCCTGTTTTAGCGTCAACAAACCTAACTTGTAGACGTATGAAAGTAGTGACAACAACTTTTGCTTTAGCACCAGCAACTTGCTCGTCTTCATCAACAGCAAAATCAGCCACAGTAACATAAACAAAGTAGTGAGCAGGTTTAATCTTACCTTTTCCATCAATGGGTTCATCAAATACACCTTTTTTAGAGGCTTTAAATTGAGTAACCATTCTCTCTTTAATCTCTGATTTTTCCTCCGTGAATATAAATCTATTAGTTTCATCTAAATAATCCAGTACTGATTCAGCAAATCCAAGACCTACGTTCTTCTCCTGTAAAGAAGGATATAAACTTAAGACTTTTGTCATGTCTACACTAACTACTTGCACTGTCTTTTTAATAGAATCAGTGTAGCCGGAAACTGTGGAGATATCTTTTACCTCTACCGTTTCAGCATCTGTAGTAGTTTTCATACTACCACATGCAAATAATATTGTTGTCAATAAGAGACTACCAAGGATCTTCTTCATCTGGTTTTGGTTTAGTTGCTGGAGCAGAAACAGGAACAGGTGCGGGAGCAGCCTTCTCTTTGATAATGATAGTGTTACCACCACTAGTATTTGCTTGTTGCTTTTGTTCGTTGTTCGTAGTGATGTTAATTACAGGTGCAGGGGCTGCCACAGCAGTTGGAGTTTCTGGCTTTTCATCTTCACCACCACCTAAGTGAGTAGCAAACCAAGCACCACCGGCTGTAACAGCAGTGGTGATTGCTCCAATAATGGTTTTTTTGATAGCGGACATACCGCTCTCTTCTTTTTCTTCTGACATATTATTTAGTTTTAATTTTAATTATCTATTGTACTTGATAAAGATATTCCATCTTCCTCATCAGTTTTTTGAATTAGCATTTTGTCACGGTCTTCAGAGTTAAACCAATAATCAATAACTTTATTTAAGTTACCAACGAAGGCACCCAATAGAATAAGTAACATTTCTTTCCAGTCATCCTCTATTTTTACTCCAACAAATACTGCTGAATTGATTCCTACTATGATTAAAGTAAATAACCCTAAAATTACTAACGTGATTCTCCACCTATTACTCTGCATTTCCTGCAGCATGTTGTAGAATCTATTAGTATCAGGTTTTGTTGTTTCTGTATTGCTCATTTGTTTACAATTATTTTAGAGTGTAATGATTCTGTTTCAGTAGTTACAGAAAGAATATAAATACCATCTGACAGACAATCTAGGTTTGCACTATACTTGTACTTGCCAGCTGGCATACGTTCTTTTAAAATAGTCTGTACACGTCTTCCTACTTCATCAGAGATAGACATATCTACATCAGATGCTTCTTTAATCTTAAACTGTATTTGTATATCTCCTTCTGTAGGATTAGGAAATACTATAATGGAGTTTAAGTCATTAAGAGAGATAGTTCCTTTGTTAATTCTACGTACCTCTACAATACCCATAGCCGGAATAATATTCATATCTTTAGAGTTAGCGTCTCCTACATACTTAGCACCTGTCCAGAGAGCTGCAGTAGCCCAACTATCTTGTGGTTTTTTAGCAATAAATTGAAGTGTAAAAGCTTGCTCTCCATCATTAAGCATATTCTCATTAGTTAAATCAGCACCTCCCCAAGATACTAAACCATTAGAAGGATTAAAGAATGAAGTCCAGTTCATTACTTTATCAGTGTTTTGTACTGCTTTAAATTCTAAGTAAGCAGTATCATACTTAAGATCTAATTGTAATGCACCTAACTTTTTACCATTGGTTAAAACTTTAACCGGTACATTAACTAGGTTACCTTCTTCTACAGTTACTTTAGGCATATTTACCTCAATAGTTTCTGCAGGGAAATCATAACTTACAGTCTCATCAATGATGTAACGTTTAGCGTTAGCTGGATTAGTAATTTTAATAGGAGTTAAACGGGCCATTTTAAAGCCTGTAGAGTTTGCATCTCCTTTAACAGCTACATAGTAAGTGATAGAATCATTACCATCTACAGAATAAGTAAAGTTATTTACAGTAGAGTAAGTAGAAGTCAAGTTAGAAGCAGCTCCATTAATTGCATTGTACTCAGCAACTGTAAAGAACATTACATCTTTCTTAGCGTTAGGCCAAGCAGAGAATCTACCGGCTAATCTACCATATACAGAATATACGTCAGCAATAGAAATATCACCGGTAGTTCCGTTTACATCCATTGTGTAGTAATCAAATCCGGTAGGAGTATATTGACCTAAGATAGATTGGTTAATCTTTTGTGCATCTGCAGTAGAGAATACATTACCTGGGATCATTGTATCTCCCTTAACTACAATACGTACATCCCAATAAGTGGTATCTAAGAATTTCTTAAATACAGTAACACCCAATGAGTTAGTCTTTTGTGAAGCAATCTGAGACCAAGTAGAAGAACCTTTAGCTCTTTTCTCTAAACTAACTGTTAAGTTCTTAGCATCTGTACCAGTAATGTTTTTAAACTTAGTAGCAAAGCGCAATACTTTCTGATTGAAACGTCCACCATAAGAGTAAACTACCAAGGTAGTATCATTACCCCAGTTAGTGGCAGCTCTGTTAGAGAATGATTTAACACCAGCAACTTTCAAAGTCTTAATAGAATCTAAGTTGTTCCAAACTGTTTCACCTGCATGAGTAAAAGTTAAATCAAATGTAGCTCCATTAGAATAGTTAAAAGTAGAACTAGATCCTGTGTAAGCCAAAGTAACTGTCAAAAATCCTTGTAGGTTACTATCTACATACTGAAGGTATTGATCAGAAGCAGAAATCTTAAGAGAAGGTACAACTCCTGTAAAAGCAGTCTTATCATAGAATACACGGAATTGCATACCGGTAATCTTTTCTGATGTAGAAGTGTTGTAAAAATGTAAAGGCGCAACAGTTTGTCCTACAGTAGTAGTGGCAACCTGATATCCTGAATCAATAACCACCCAATGACCTGTACCGGGTGATGTAGCAGAACTTTGTGCAAAGCTTAAAGAAGCTATTAAAGTTCCAAATAGTGTCGTAATCAATTTTTTCATTTGTTTATATTATTTAAAGCGTGTTCTATCAACCAAGGTTCTGGGTTTGTTAATTTTTCTATGAAGTTTAACTCATACATATAACAAAATGTCTCTTCTTTTGCGGGAATAAGTTCTATCCCCTTTTTAGCTATGTACAAGTGAAGACTTTCATGTACTAGCACTACAGCAATATTGTTTATAGAGTTTAGTTTCATATCATTCACAGCTATGTAAATGTGACCTAAACCATCCTCTAATAAACATGAAGAGTAAGGACTAATCATAAAAGATATTTGATAACAATTTGTATCAAGCATCTTATACTTATCTATGTCTACTCTCCTTATTAGTTGAATTGCTGAATCAACTTTTAAATCCCAACCATCCCCAGCTTTATCAATTTTTATTTGACTAAAACAAGGGACGGCTAAGATTATTAAGAGGCTAAATAATAACCTCTTTAACATATTACTTAATGTCTTTAGACTCAATAAGAGTGTATGTAAAAGAATTACCACCCAATGCAGCAGCCTTCTTACAGATAGCCAAGAATGCATCAAAATCAGCAGACTTCTTAAACACTTGGCAACCTTCTGACCAGTTCTCAACATAGGTAGAGTCTGCACCAGCTTTATGAATGTTAATACCGAAGATCCCTTCTTGTATCTTGGACTCATCATAGTTCATGTCTTTGTTAGCATCACGGTAAACTTTTACGTTAGCCTTTTGTTTAAGGGCCTCGTATTTACCTTGGTGTAATGCAATGTGGTGTGAACCTGAGTATTGACCAGGTACTAAACGTGCAACACCTGCAGCGTTATGGAATTCTTTAACTCCTTTAGTTCCTGGATCTGTGGTAGCAGGCCAGATTTTAAATTTCCACTCTCCACCTTCTTTGTAAGAAAGAGTCAAGTTGTCATCAAATACATTAGTTACTTTAGTACCAGTGGCAGAGTTTCTAACACCAATAATGTTGATGTTAAAATCTCCGGTTTCAAAGTACTTGTAACCTTTGGCTTTCATAGCAGCCTCAATTTGTTCTCTTGTGTAGCTCATATTAGTTTATAGTTTATAGTAAACAGTAAATTAGTCCTCGCTAGGTGCTTCTGGCTTCTTCATGATTTTCTCAACAGAAGTCAAACCTAAACAACCAAAAGCTAACAATGCAACTGCATCCACTAAAGGAACAGATGGAGCAAAGTGTGCTTCAGTAAATGAGTTAGCGTACAATGTAGCGCATAGTGTAATTGTGCAGACCAAGCCACACAGACGTTTCATGGAAACAGAGCCTTTTTCATCCTTGAACAGGCCGCCAATAAAGTTTAATAGTTTCATACGGTATAATTTTTTTACCGCAGTTAATTCAGGATGCAGCCCTAGATGGTTTTTAGGGTACTACATATATAATATAATGAAAATTAATTAACTTTGAACAACACACATATGATAGGTATAACTTTTCTCCCAAAACAAGATGTACTCTTAGGAGTAAATGTAGATGTCCTCAACTATGAGGAAAATGGTAAAATGATAGAATCAACAAGATTGTCCTTTGGACTAATCTTTATTACTTTATGTATTTTATTTAAACACAAGTAAATGTAGGGGGAGAAATCCCCCATTATTTTACATAGAAATCTGTTACATTATCATAAGACTGCCACCTGTTTATTGTATACAGTACCGGCAACGCATCTGACCATTGTTTATTAAGTTTTAACTCACCTTTTCTAGAACCTTGTTTGTAATACAAACTCTCCTCATCAAACGCATAGTTGTAAGGGAAAGCAAATGTATCACTAACAGCCTCTCCTAACTCACCAAGTAACTTAGATGAAGCAATAGGACTCTTCATTAACATGTAAGCATTAGCAGGACTAATGAAACTTGTTAATTCTGATGTTTGTCTATCTGCTTGATAAGCCAATGCATTTAATAATCTCTTAAGTTGTTTGTCATCATCATCTAGATCCATACCGGCAATTAATGAAGATATAATATGAGCAATAGCAAATGAAGATAATATAAATGTAAGTTCTGTAGCTACTCGGTTTAAGTTTTTAATTTGATCCTCTCTTAAACTTTCTTTAGCATCTCTTATCTTAGTAAAGATATCTCCTCTGGCAGATTTAATATGAGAGATAAAGCTTGCAAATGTCCGGTATCTACCCTCAATCCAACCAAGGTTTTCATCATAGTACTCTCTTTTAAATCTTGCTTTAAATGCTGGATATACCCACTTGTGAAACTGAAATACTAATTTACCAATACTATAATCTTGTAAAGCTGCTCTATCTTCAGGAGAATAGTTACCGTGTATTTGTTTGTTTACTTCACGGATATTATTCCTAATATCATAACGTTCATTATCTGATAAATCAAATCCTGTTTTTAAAGATAACCCCCCGGTATTAGGATCAAAGTCATAAGCATCATAAAGAGAGAGTGTCTCGCCTTTATCATTTTCAATTTGTTTAGACATTAAGATTGCCATACCTACTTTACTCTGTACGTTTGTTTCCGCAGCATCCTGTAAAACATAACCCCACTCCATTAAACCACCCTTCTCTTTTACCTCACGTTGAGCTACACTATCTACCATTCTATACTGATATAGTAAGGCCTCATACTTTGATTGTGGTTTTTTCTCACCATAGTATCCTTCACTAGTAGCTAATCCTTTAAATACACCAGGTAAATATTCAGTGTTGTAAATACCAGTTGCTCTAAACATAGCTTTTCTATCATAGAATAACTGACCACCGGTCTCAATGCCGTTGTTGATTCTACCCATAGCATAGTTATTAATATTACCAAAGATGTTAAATCCTACATATGATAAAGATGTAGCATTAAGTACTTTACCTATAACGTTATCTAATGTAGTCTTATCAAACTCCTGCTCTTCATAGTAAACCATCTTTAACCATTTCTTTAATCTGGTTGCTGTTCTACTTTCTATTCCGGAAATTGTTTTAGCTTTAGTACCGGTAGCAGTACGTACTAATACATTTTGAGATTGACTATACTCTCTATTCTCAACAACTCTCTTCAATGCAAAAATTGTATCTTCAGCATTACTTAAGTGTTGGTAGTTAGAGGCCATTGCTCTAAACTTAATTAAACTATCTACAAGATCAGTGTTAAGGTCATCTTTACTAAGCATTGACTCATTTCTTTTGAGCTGCTGTTCTAATTCTTTTAACTGTTCTCTATACTTAGTTGTAGATACTTTACCATCCCTGAATTCAGTTTGTAATATTTCTATCTCAGATTTAATCTTATCTATAGTATATTGACTCTTAAGTTTTCCTGTAAAGAAAATAGGAGGTGTTTCAATAACATTACCCTCTTCATCAGTAAGAACTACTTTCTGATAACCACCATCTGTAAAACTTTTAAACCAATTTGAAACAGATTTACTTAACAGTTTTGTAGTACTAGCTGGATCTTCTTTTAATTTATTTAAGAAGTTCTTTCTTTGTCTTGGTAACTTACCAGTCATATCCCTCTTAACAGAAGGAGGTAACATTTTAAGGGCCCCATTCTCAAACTCTTGTAACCAGAAGTCATAGAAGTTTTTCTGTGCTCTCTCTAGTTCTGTAGTAGGATTCATGATCTTAACATACTTTTCATCAAGCATGTTTGTACCATTCTCAGATACATCCCTTACTTCTTTAAATTCAGGTTTTACAAACCAGCTTTTTCTAACTGTAGTAGCTCCAAAATAACTACCATCTTTCTCTCTTTGTGCAGTTACATACTCAGAGTAATTATAGTATTTATTCTTGTAAGCTGCATACTCAGCATCTGATACACCACGTTTCTTTCTCCAAGAGTAATTTTTATATTCTTCATACTTCTCTCTGATGCTTTTAAAGTCATCAGTGTATTTATGAAAATCTCCATCTGTTATTTTACCACCAATAACTTTCTCAGCTTTAGTAAACTCACTATAGGCCTGTCTATTTATAAATAGTTCTTGGTTAAATTTAATATCCTCTACTTTAGCATCATCCAGATTAGGTATGTTAATATATTCTAACCAGTTATTATTATTGTCTACAAGCTTACTTCTTAACTCATAAAACATCTTATAGTATTGATAACCAATCTTTTGCACATACCTACCGGTGAACTTATTATCCTTGTCATAAACTAACATGAAATCATAATTAGGTGCACCATTAGATAAGCTAGCTAATCTATTACCTAAATCAATTGCTTTCTGACTAAACTGTTCTACGTCATCTGCTATCTTTTGTTTTTCCCTCTTATATACTTTATCAATAAGGGCCAAGATAGTATCTGTACTAGTAGCCAAATCACCTAGTTGTGAATCAGCTACAGAAATATCAGTTGTTTCTTTAATGATAGCTTTTATATCATCCTCTGTAAAGTTTCTATTAGAATTAGTCTTGATAAAATTAATAGCAAAGTTTTCTATAGCTTGATCAATTGTAGAATCAGCAATATTTAAAAGATCTGTTACTGCAATTGCAATCTCTCTTTGTCCTGGATTAATAACATTACTTAAACTAAGATTACGGATACCTCTATAAGTCTCCATAAACTTACTGAACATAAGTACTACAGAAATATAATCTTCTTTAGATACTGATTTTGGATTAGAGGCATACTTGATAAAGTTCTCTAACTCTTCTTTAGAACTA
>Ga0209354_10000892_pt1 | contig 13502 bp, 12 predicted proteins | sample LauGreSpBDMM15DD_2_FD_187562 | JGI IMG/M metagenome (GOLD analysis project Ga0209354, IMG submission 187562) | Freshwater lake microbial communities from Lake Michigan, USA - Sp13.BD.MM15.DD (SPAdes) (version 2) | ecosystem: Environmental > Aquatic > Freshwater > Lake | place: Lake Michigan...
CCAAAATATTTTCATCTATGTCGACTTCTATGTCGTCATCTATGTCGACTTCGTCAACGGAAACCGTTTCGTCCGAAATATTATCCGAAATATTATCTGAATTTTCAACTTGATTGTATTCTAATGAGTTTTTATTACGAGCATAGTAAAATGATGAAAGTAATAGATCGATACCGATTATGTATATAATAAATTTATTGAAAATTGATAAAAATTCTTCATTGTAAAATAAGAAATATAGATATATACAAGCATATACAACTAAACCTATTCCAATGGCATATATAGATGTATATTCTAAATCAGTAGTACTTAAATTATTTAACAAGTATTGTGATATTATAAACATTTAACACCACCTAAAAGTGTATAATAAATTAATAAATGGTCTTAAACGAAAAGTCGGGATCTACTTTTAGTGAAATTTAATACAATGATGAAATACTTGACAAATATGTTTAACCAATGCTGCTTTTGTACGATCTCCTGTATAATCACCCATAATTTTACCAGATTGATCAAAAAATTTAATAGTCGGATATCCACGAAAATTAAGTGCACCTATTAATTCTTGATTCTGTTTTAAATCAGCGTCTTCTATAGATAAAAGAGGAAAATCATCTCCTAATTGATGATGTAATTCATCAAATATTGGTTGAAATCTTCTACAATGTCCGCACCAATCAGCATGAATCAATAAAATACCGGGTCTTTTTTTACTAACATTTATATCCAAAAAAACTTTGTCTCCAACAACTTTGAAATTTTTATCTATAATTTTACCTAGCATTATGTTTATATGTTGTAAATAAATAAAATTTTAACAATAACAATAAATAAAAAATCTTTATAACATTTAAGTAAATGAAACTGTCTAATTGTACCTTGCCTTTTATCGAAGACTTCGGTAAATGTACCTTGCCTTTTATCGAAGACTTCGGTAAATGTACCTTGCCTTTTATCGAAGACTTCGGTAAATGTACCTTGCCTTTTATCGAAGATAAAGATGATTCTGGTAATTGCGAGTTGTCTATTGAAGATGAAGATGAAGATGTCGTTCAACAACAAAGTAATGAAAATGATGAATCAGATGTAAATAAATACAAGATTCAGATTAAAGAAAAAATAAATACTCCAAAAATAGATTTTACAAAAACAGATTTTACACCAAAAGAAAAAGAACTTATTCGTAAAGAAGTTGAGCTTGTAAAGGAAAAATATCCCAAATATATACCTGTTATAGTAAGACCAAAGGATAAAAGTATTCAATTATTACGATATAAATTTTTAGTAAATGGAGAAATTACAGTTGGACAATTTATGTGTATTATACGTAAAAAAATAAGAAATATAAAATCATCAGAGGCTTTATTCTTAATAGTAAATAATAGTTTACTACCATCTGTACATTTATTATCATTCGTTTATACACAGCAAGTAGATAAAGAAACAAATATGTTATTTTTTACATTATGTAATGAAAATACATTTGGGAAAAATTGAATTAATCATAACGATTATATATTTTATAAGAACGCGTATGACTGTTATTGATTTGCAAAATTTAGAAGTAGATAAATTTAAATTAGGAAAATCTGGTAGAGCAATAAAGTTATTTTATGATAAGGAACCATTGCAAATATGCACATCAACAATGTATTTACCTTTTGGTGTCAAGTCTGTTTCAAAAGAATGGTCGAATTATTCGGAATATAGTATGAGTTGTTTTTTAAATAATTCTACTAGTGCTGTTTCTAGTACATTTAGAGAATCTATTGAAAAATTAGATTCTATTATTCAAAATTTGGTAAAAGAAAATTTGCAATTATTTGATTCAAAAACCGAAAAAGCAAATGAAAATTTTGGATATAATGCTATCTTAAAAGAAAATGGTTCATATCCAAAATTGATGAGACTTCAATTATCAAGAGATAGAAATGGAAATTTTGAAAGCGTCATTTTTGATGAGTCTAAAAAAAAAATCAAAATTGATGAACATAACATCGATACAATTTTAACAAAGGGTAAAAATTTTAAAACCATTATCGAATGTGTAAAGATTTGGTATTATAATGGTAAAGTAGGAAGTATTTGGAATATCGTACAATTGAAATTTTCAGAAAAAACTTTAAAAGAAATAGAACCAGATAATACTGGAGCAAATGTATATAATCAGTTGCTTATAATGGAAGATTAGAAATTTTATATATACATATGCTGACACGTATTTGTTTCGTCTAAGTAATTAATTTGATGTTTTATATTTTCAAATAATTTCATAAAAAGTTTGTCATTTATAACTACAACTGATTCTGTAACTGATTCTGTAACTGATTCTGGATTATTAGGTAAGATTCCTAATAATATATCCTTATTTAATTCTAATAAAATTTTTTCGATTATTCTATAGTATTCCCTTATTCCACTAGTAACAGATTTGTTAATAGTAGTTGAACGAATTATGCGAGTGATAATCGGTGTATCAAAGATTACTGGTATTTTAATACCTATATTAGAAATAATTTCAGGAATACAATGTTTTTCAATAATATAAACGATGTCTTGTTCTTTTGGCATTTCAACGTTTATAATATTCAAACGATCCAAAAGAATCTTATCTATTTTATTAATATCATTAAATGTAAAAATATAAAAAACTTTAGATAAATCAAAATGCATTCCGTAAAAATAATGATCACTAAAATGAGCATTTTGACTCGGATCTGTTAAATAACATAAGAATGAAAAAATATCTTTTCCATTATCAGTTTCTGATACTTTATCCAATTCGTCAAAGTAAATAATAGGATTATTAATTTTACAGTCAACAATATTTTGTAAAATCTTACCAGGACCACTTTCTACATAGACATATCCATGACCCAAGAAAAAAGACGAATCTCTTACTCCACCTAAGGATATTGTTTTTATGGGTATATTTAATACATTTGATAAAACTTTTACAAATTTACTTTTACCTACACCAGCAGCACCACATAAAGCTATGTTATTTCTATTACTGCACGGATTTGTAATAAATTTACAAACTACATTCAAGATTTCATTCTTAACACTTTCCATACCATGTATTTCATTATCCAAATTTGATTTAATTAAATTGATAAATTCTTTTATTCCTCGTTCAGCTACGTGTTCGTGTATATTATATGATGTATTCCACGGATAAGACAAACTTGTATCTACAAAAATTTGATTTTTATAATACTCTGTTGTATCTATACTAGATCTTTTCATATTATTATAGTGTTTTAATATAACAGCCTTATTAGTATCACTTGTTGGTATATTTAATATAACTTCTTTTAAATAATCTTCTGACAATTTTTTAGTAACAAGATCGTTAATACGAATCACGGGTATACTGTCAATAATTCTAGACGACTTATCCTTTGTTTTCGCCTGATGTCTCTTACATGTATTCAAATTCAAATGACAAACTTCATTACAAGTCTCCCCACTTTTTTTACCCTTTTTATAAATATATTTACAATACATCATTACACGTATACAATAAAATAATAATACGAAATTAAACTTTCTAGACACAGTACCCCTTTACCACATTTTTATATATAAAATAATCACTAAAAAATATTAAACGCGATAAAAATAGTAATCACAAAAAAACTAAAATAAAATTACTTTTTTAAATAATTATTAAAATGTCATTAAAAACAAGAATGGAAAAGAATATTAGTAAACTAAATAGTGCTAAATGTCACTATTACAAACCCCATATTGTTTCTATAAAATCTTGTCAAATTTTAGATCTTTTAAATACTATAATAAGTTTTGATGAAAAAGTAAAAAGCTTAGAATTATTCCAAAACATTTTATACGAATCAATTAAACCACTGTATATAAATTGTGCACCTAATATGGTTTTTACTTTTTTGAATGAAATTCATTTAGTGTTTTTTTATAACGAAGAAGGTAATTATATATATGATGGAAATATTAATAAAACTATTACTATGATGTCAAGTTCTATAAGTGTAAACTTTTGTAAACAATTGCATATACGAGGAATCGATTTAGATTTTACATTTACTGGCCAAATTGTAGAATTTGATAAAGATTACGAAACTTTAAATTATCTTATTTGGAGACAAAATGATTGTCGACGTAACACTATATCATTATTGTACAAGTGTTTACATCTTGATTTATTTTTAGAAAACGTTCTTGATTTAAACAAGAAATTATTAGAAATGAAAAAATATATTGATAACATTTTAAATGAAGATGTTGAAACATCATTGGTTCATTTACTAAGAGGTAATATTATTAAAAAACACAAACAAATGCAGAAAAAAACTAATATTATGGTAACTCGTAATACACTTTTTATTGAACACTTTTTATTTGTAGATGATTTTGACAAAACCTTTGAAAGATATGTAAAACAACTTGTTATATAAAAAACATAGTCGTAAAAACATAGTCATAAAAACATAGTCGTAAAAAACAAAAAAAGATTATCATTATTTGTATATATGGATGTCATTACGGTAGATGGTAAACAATACGACCCATATTTTATATTAGATGTGACAAGAGATGATTCTGATAAACATATTTCTAAATCTTTTAGAGAAAAGGTTAAAAAGTATCACCCTGATAAATATATAGATAAAGAAAAGAAAACAAAATATGAACAATATTTTAAAATATTATCGGAATCATACAGATATATACAAGAAAAAAGATCTGTCAGTGGTGATTTGCGAAAGGACTATAAAAGTAAAAATGACAAAGTACCTTCGCTAGACGGCCCAAAAAACAAAAAGACTACCAAAAAAACAAAAACTCCTAATATAAATCCAAATGATTTCGGTTATGGCGATGATTATAAACGTATGGAAAAAATAGAAGATTATGAAAAGGAAAATTTAAATATTTTTAAGCAATTTGGTAAAAAGAAATTTTCATTAAATGAATTTAATACAATGTTTGATTACAATCGTAGAAACGAAGATCAAGATAACATCACTTCAAAAGCCTTGATTCACAAGACTACAGATGGGTTTTCAGGATATAATTCTGCTGATTTTGGTAATTCTGCTCTAGTTAGTTCATTTAACGGTTTGTTAATAACAGGTGACGATTTAGGCGAACGGGGTGTTGGATATTGGGGAGCTAATTATAGTGATTATAAATATTCTTATAAAAGAGGAACTAAAAATCCAGATCGACGTATTCAAGTTCCCAAAGATTATAATTCTAGTAGTACGAAATTTGATGAAAATATAGATAAAAAATATTCAGAATATAAATGTAATTATAACAATGAGAATTTTAAAACAACAGAACGAATTAATTTTAAAACTGAACAAGATATTTTTTATGAAAAAACTTATAATAAATTATTAGAAAAAGAACAACACGATAAGAAAATGGTTATGAAATATATAGATCAATACGATGAACAAACAATTAAAATGGCGCTAACTGGAGAATTAGATAAAACACCAACTTATACTTCAGCTTTAAAAAAATATATAACTGAAAAATAAATAACTTTAAAATAAAAAAATAAATTTTATTTAAAATAAATAATTATAATAGTATTATGGATGATTCTAATTTTTTAGATGAATTATTTGATATTATAAATGCACAACCATTAACAACATCTAGATTCAGTGAATTCGAAGAAACTATTCAACTCAATCAGCAAATTATAAATAATATTTATAGTATAAGACGTCATTTTGAATCAGAATATTTAGAACCTGAACAAGACGTCTACTATGAAGAAATTATACAGAATACTTTCATAAATGATATATTTAATATATTTAATAATGAACAAGAATTTGAAGATGTAAAAGTTACATTAACTCTTGAACAATTTTCAAAATTAAAGAATGAAAAAATAACTAATGAGAATATAGATAGATATTGCAGTAAACCTTGTAATATCTGTATGGATAACTACAACATAGATGATGAAATTACATTTTTATTGTGCAATCATTGTTTTCACACAAATTGTATTAAACATTGGTTATGCAATGAGAAAGTATCATGTCCAGTTTGTAGAAAAGATAATAGACAAACTTAAAATTACTTAAAAATACAATAATTTACTTTATTATAAATACATGACAGTTATAATAAATTCAGACATACTATCGTCTTTAAATATTACTATATTAAAAAGGTCTCAAAAAGTGGCTTTAAATCATAATTATTATTTTAGTCCAAATATGGCATTGTATTTATATAATCCAAAAGTTACTTTTATAAATCCTAAATTTATTGTTTTTGAATTTGATAAACGTACACATTTGAATTTGTTATTGTTAATTAAACGCCTCGATGATACGTTACAAAACCAATTAAAAAATAAATTTAGCGAGTTGTTTGATAAAGAAATATACAATATAGTATCTGAAACCGAAACACATTTTACCCTAAGATGTTTTTTACCATCAGTACGTAATAAATATAATATAATATGTAAAGGTGATGTTGATAATATGGTGTTTAAATTACCTAGATTAGATTGTATATTTAAAGATATAATGGTAGAAATAAAAAACGTATGGCAAACAGGTAATAAAATAGGTTATAATATTGAACTAAAATCTGTTAATTATAATTAAGTTGATTTTGATGATTTGCTATTAGAATTTAAATTCTTTTAGATTTAGATTGACGTTTTTTTATTTTAAAAGATGACTTTTTAGCAGAAATCTTCTTTTTTGGTGAAGACTTCTTTTTTAGTTTTAGTGAAGACTTCTTTTTTAGTTTTAGTGAAGACTTCTTTTTTGGTGAAGACTTCTTTTTTGGTGAAGACTTCTTTTTTGGTGAAGACTTCTTTTTTAGTTTTGGTGAAGACTTCTTTTTTAGTTTTAGTGAAGACTTCTTTTTTAGTTTTGGTGAAGACTTCTTTTTAGCAGAAATCTTCTTTTTTAGTTTTGGTGAAGAAGACTTTATTCTTCGTTTAAAACCTTGCCCTGATTGTGATATAGAAGATAATGAAGAAATTTCAGCAACATTTTCCCCAACTTCTTTTTTAGGTGTTGTAGATGGAGACAGTTGTTCAATTCCATCTGATAAATCTGTAGGTATAGTAGATTCTTCAGATGTAAGATCTTCAGGTTCTACAGATGCAATAGATATTCTATTTTCAGGGGCTTCTTGAGCTTCTGTAGTAAAATCAGGGGCTTCAGGGGCTTCTTGAGCTTCTGTAGTAAAATCAGGGGCTTCTTGAGCTTCTGTAGTAAAAACGGGGGCTTCTTGAGCTTCTGTAGTAAAAACGGGAGCTTCACTTTCAGAGTTTTCTGATATAGTATCGGTTAATATTCTAGTATCTGGGAATTTTAAAAATCCAAGTGTGTCAAGCAGACTAGGGCACATTTCATCATTCAGATCATTTATGTCATTCATTTTATAATTTCTTTAGAAATTAATTTTTTAAAAAATTGAAAAGTAAAGATAAAATTTAATTATTAATAATGACAGATGAAAAGCCAGAAATAGATCCTCCTATAATTTCATCTACACTTACACAAGAAAATGAGGATGTAGTAATTATTAAAAGAAAAAAAGGTAGACCTAGAAAAGAAGTTGTGGAAAATGTTCCAGCAGTTCCTGAAGAAAAAAAAAAAAGAGGTAGAAAGAAGAAAGAAGTAGTTGTAGAAGAAATCAAAAAGAAAAAGAAAAGAGGTAGAAAAGCAGCTGTTAAATATTTTAGTTCTTCTATTAGAAAAAAAATACCATTAACAACAGTTTTACAAGATAAAAATAATTATATCTTACATTTAGATGTTAAAGATGAAGATGTTACGGAAGAAAAAATATCTTCTATAGACAATTTAAATCAACAAAGTAATTGTGGTACCTTAATTAACCCTTCGGTTCAGCAAGGTACCTTTAATTCTTCTAAGGAAGAATTTGATGGACAAACCGAGGTACAACAAGATGACGACACAAATAAAATAGAAATTGAAGATTTAGTTTTTGAAAAACTAAAATCTGAAAACAAAGAAAACATTATGGAATTACAAAAGGAATATGATGATTTGTTAAAACAAGAAGAAAGAATTTTAAATGAGATAAATGATGAATCCTTGACTGAATTGTATGAAAAAAGAATAGAATTTAGAGAACATCAGGATACGATTTTAGTAAATAAATTAGAAACTATTCACAAGGAAAATGATATTTGTAATAAAATGAATATTATGACATTTTCAGATGAAAAAGATAAAGTTGAACATTCTGAAACTAATGAAAGAGAAACTAATAAAAAAAGAGGATTTTTTGAGATAATGCACGAATTTATTCATAGTGACAATTGGTTGGATAAAACTGATATTTGTTGTTGGTGGTGTTGTCATCAATTTGAAACGGTACCTATAGGTTTACCTGTAAAATACGACGAAAAGAAAAAATTTCACGTTAAAGGTGTTTTTTGTAGCTTTTCATGTATGATGGCTTATAAAAATGACAATCCTATTTATCAGTCTAAGCGTGATTTAATTAATTTCTTATATAAAAAATTAACAGGAACATTTTTATTGGATATAAATTTAGTTCCAGCCCCACCAAGATGCGCATTGAAAATATTTGGAGGTGAATTAAATATAAATCAATTTAGAAATAGTTTTAAAGAAAACAAAATATACAAAATGATTCAATATCCAATGTTTATTTGCAATGATTATATTGAAGAAGTTGATATAGAAAATATAAAAAGAGTTAATCAAAATGTATTTTCTGATATACCAACTACTAAAACATTAAACCTAGATGAAAAACGTATTGAAGATGCTAAAAATAGATTATCTCAAATTGAAAAAACTACTATTACTTTAGGTAATACAATTGATAAATTTATTAAAATTACATAAATGAATCAATTAAAAAGTTGTAAAAAATTGAATTTCTATCAATGTAATGTTAATTTACAGATAACAATCTTTATATTACTTTATTTTTTAAGATGTCTATTATTGATGTATCAGATATATGCCAATTTGTTAATGAAAACAGTTTTGATAAAGTTCGTGATTTTTTAGAAGCCAATGATATGTGTGTAAAACAAAATGAAGATCTTTACTTATTAGCAAATAATAACAATCAATATATAAAAAGAGAAGAATTACTTTTAGAAAAAGTAGGGCCAAAGCCCTCAAAAAAAGAAGAATGTCAAAAAGAAGGTCAAGAAGAAATCAAAGAAGAATGTCAAAAAGAAGGTCAAAAAGAAGGTCAAGAAGAAATCAAAGAAGAATGTCAAAAAGAAGGTCAAGAAGAAATCAAAGAAGAATGTCAAAAAGAAGGTCAAGAAGAAATCAAAGAAGAATGTCAAAAAGAAGGTCAAGAAGAAATCAAAGAAGAAATCAAAGAAGAATGTCAAATTACGAATGTAAAATTAAATAAGTTTAAGAATCAGTGCAATGGTCTTATTTTTGAACGTTCTACAAATGAAATAGTTTGTATATGTCAACCAAAAATTACTGAATTAGAATGTCACACTGATGCTATAAATTTAGTAAAACAAAATTACAATAGTAATATTAGATTAGAATATTGTGAAGATGGTACGATTATAAGATTGTATAATTACAATAATACTTGGTATACTGCTACAACTAAATGTATTGATGCAAATAATAGTTTTTGGTCAAGTAAAAAGAATTTTGATACAATGTTTTGGGAAATTTTTGATAGTACATTACTACCTACACTAGATAAAAATTTTACATATTTTTTTGTTTTGCTTCATAAAGAAAATAGAATTGTAGTAAAACACAATGTAAATATGTTAGTTTATATTTCTAGAATTGATAATAAATCTAGTAAAGAAGATTATGGTAATGTATTTCTAAATGTATATGGTATAAAGAGAATTAAATATATAAATGTAAATGAATTTTTAAATACGTCCGAAGATTATTATAACAAATTTAAAAGAGGTATTATAATTAAAATCCAAGATGCCACTACTGGTTATTGGGATGTTTATAAATATGATTTTAAAATGTATACTTTGATAAAATCTATTAGGGGTAATATTCCTGAAATTCGGATGAGATATTTAGAATTACTTAAAAAACCAGAAACATTAGATTTATTAGAGAAATTTTACTCGGAACATTATTTTATGTTTACATTTATTAAAGCATCTTTGTTAAAGTTAGTAAAAACAGTATATCAAATGTATGTAGAGTCTCATATTAAACATACGATAGAAGTTAAAGAAGATAATTTATACTACAGAACATTGCGACAACTTCATGCTCAATACAAGACTACAAATCGTTCTATTTCATTTGTAGATGTACAAACCAAGATTTATAGTCTTGATAAAAAAATTATAAAAAAATTTTTAGAATGGCAATAAACCCCAAACTTTTGATGTTACTTTTTTTAAAAGTAACTAAAACATTAAATTAATCAAAATAATTTTGATTAATTTTTAATAAAACTTTTTTTTTATTGTTATGTTATAATATAATGAGTTTAACTATTCCGTTGATTGGCTTGACTACATTAGCTGGCTATTTTTTTGGCAAAGATGAAAAAAATCAGAGATCGGTTATTAGTACTAGAAAAGAAGTGGATAAAACAGAAGTTCCTAATGGGCAAAATATTTATAGTTCTAATGTAGTTGAAAAAGCGAATGAACAAATATTACAACAATCTTTACAAAATTATAAATTAGCAGAAAGAGCTTCTGAAACAGGTATGATACCACCATTATTTAATACCTATAGTGTAGTAGGAAATGACTCTATGTTGTCTGAAAAAGTAAATGGAGAAATTCCTGGATTAAGTTCTGAACAACTTGGTAAACTTAATGATATGAATCGTTTAAGTAATGCAAAAGGTTTAGTGAAAGAAAAAAAGAAAATAGATGAAATGCCAATGTTTAAATCTACAACAAAATTTTTAGGTAAACCTGTAGATCAAGAATTTTCTAATTTGGGTAAAATGAATTCTGATACTGAAGTGAATATATTAACTGGAATGCCTTTTGAAAAATTACACGCTAATATGGTTCCATTTTTCGGAAGTACTTCTAAACAAAATATGGAAGAATTTTCCAATCAATCGATATTAGATATACATACAGGAAATACTTCTACTTTTCAACATAAAAATGAAACTGGGAAATTTTTTAAAAATCAAGTTGAAAATATTTATGGAACTCCTGTATTTGCAACACAAATTGATACTGATAGATATATTCCATCATTGTATAAACAAGGAGAACGACCAATTGAACAACAAAGAGTTCCTATTATTCGAGCTGGAACAATAGAAAACAATATTAGACCAAGTATAAAATCCGTTGATGAATTACGAGCAGCTAATAAACCAAAACAGACATATACAGGAAGAACTATAGCTGGACAAATGGGTGAAGTAAGAGGTATTCAACCAGAAGTTAATAAAAGAAGACCGGACACATATTACGAAAAAACACATGATAATTTATTTAGAGGACCAGGTCAACATATTGCTGTAACTACTAAACAAGACTATAGTAATATTAAACACGTATCTCGTGAAGGTTATAACATGGAATATTTTGGCCCTTCTTCTAATCCTCAGTTAAATAAAACAAAACAGCGCATTTCTGCTATGGATAATAGTCGTGAATTAACAGATGCATTATTTCAACAACCTAAAAAACATAATTTTGAAAATGACTATCTAAGAAATGCAAATGGTGGTATTATAAATACTCAAGATACAAGTGATTATGGACGTGCATCTCTTAAAAATTACGAATCTGAAAGAGAAACTACAGGAGAAATTTCACATTTACTTAATGCAAATAATCCAAATGCAGGTGTAAAGATTAAACCAAGAGATGACGCTAAAACTACTATTAAAGAAACTACAATGTATGTAGATAATTTCGGAAATGTAAAAACAGTACATGATCGTGGAAGAAATTCTGCTTATATTGCTGGACTTTCAGATTTTACAGCAAAAGGAACTCAAAAAGAAACATTGGTTGACAGTACATATGAAGGACAAATTCATAAATCTGATGGTATGGCATATGTTGTAAATAAATACGAAGCTAAAACAACCGGTAAAGAAATGATTTCCGCTAACAGTGACTATACAAGTAATCCACGTAGTTTCCAAACTGGAACTGGATCCGCATCTTATGGAGATGTTAAACATACAGAAAATATGAATCTAAAAGAAAGAGAAGATTCTAGACCAAAAATGAACGTTAATACTTCTCAAGTTATTCCAAGCAAAGACAATATCGGTATGGCTATTAAATTTAGAAAAGATAATGGACCAGAAGATACCATTAATCGTTTCCAACCAGATCTTATCACAAGTCAGTTAGTAGAAAATCCTTATCACATTAAAACTGCAAAAATGATTTAAAAAATGTAAATCTAACGGAGTTTTCCGAACATTTAATTTAACACCTTTGGTTAATTTGATTTTTTTCTCTATTATTTTTAAATAATAGAAATAAAGTAATAAAACATCGTACTTGCCTTTTATTTATGTATTTAATCAAACTTGTATTGTGAATCTTTATAATTATTGTTGATATATTGGTTAATTAAATTTTTATCATTTAAAATATGTTTCAAACTAGTTATTTCTTTTTGTAAATCAAAAATATTTTGTGAAATACGTTTATATGCCGATGGAGCAGATGTTTCAGAAATAGATGCTTGAAAACTAGTCATTTCTTCTAATTCTACCTCGATTTTCTTTAATTTTTCAATAATAGTTTCTACATTTATAGATTCGTCTAATCTTAACTCGTCTACTTTAATTTCTGTTTTATTTTCAGACGTAATATGCTCATTTTCAATTTTAGACAGCGCATCTGATTTTTCAGCATCAGTATAACCATTAAATTTACCCCTTGCCTTTTCTAATCTGTCATTTACTGTTTTTAATTGACCCTCTAATTCGCTAATTGTTTGTTCATGATCTCTGATTCTATACAATACAGCAATAGAATGTTCTGGTTTATTTGAAAATTCTTCCTGGTTTTGACCTTCTTTAATTGCATTTTGAATCATCTCAGCCTTTCTTTTATGCCACAATTCATTCGCAGATTCTTTATTTTCTAAATAACTTTTAACTAATGTATTTAATTGTTTATTTTCATATTCGACATCACTTATCTGATTTGGTTCTACTGTCAATGGGAAAAATTTACCAACTTCTACTGTATAAATATCATAATCATTGTCTATACGTAAAAGTTTTTGACATTGAGTTTTTGCTTTTTCTAAAGTATCAGAAACACCTCTGATTTTCAACCCCCATACATCACATTTTTGTTTCATATGAGGACCAACAATACTAATTAAAGCAAATTTTTGATTTGGAATCTCAGGATCTTCAAATAAATAATCAATAGTTTTTTCCGACATTCTTACATAAATAATATAAAAAAATCTGTATGTTTTAACGCAAAATATTTCTAGACCAAATTTCGTTAAAGAAATGTTTTTTTTTTTTATATTAAT
>Ga0209354_10000897_pt1 | contig 13427 bp, 7 predicted proteins | sample LauGreSpBDMM15DD_2_FD_187562 | JGI IMG/M metagenome (GOLD analysis project Ga0209354, IMG submission 187562) | Freshwater lake microbial communities from Lake Michigan, USA - Sp13.BD.MM15.DD (SPAdes) (version 2) | ecosystem: Environmental > Aquatic > Freshwater > Lake | place: Lake Michigan, USA...
CCGCTCGTGGAGACGTTCAGGGTCGCAATGTTGCCCAGGGTCCGGACCGTCAAGTTGGTCGCGTTCGCCGTTGCGACGTTCAGGAAGGTTACGTTCGTCGTCGAAAGATTCGAAGTTCCCGTGACGTTCATGACGCCCCCGAAGAGCGAGGCGGCATTCATCACCAAAGCGTTTCCGCTCGTGAAGACGTTCAGGGTCGCAATGTTCCCCAGGGTCTGGACCGTCATGTTTGTCGCATTGGCCGTTGTGAGATTCAGGGTGGCGGCATTCATGTTGAACAGGTTCGAAGTGCCCGTGACATTCATGTTCGCCCCGAAGAGCGAGACGGCATTCATGACCAAAGCGTTTCCGCTCGTGAAGACGTTCAGGGTCGCAATGTTCCCCATGGTCCGGACCGTCAAGTTGGTCGCGTTCGCCGTTGCGACGTTCATGGTGGTTACGTTGGTCGTCGAAAGGTTCGAGGTTCCCGTGACGTTCATGTTCTCCCCGAAAAGAGAGATGACGTTGAGGGTGGTCACGTTCGTGGACGAAAGGTTCGACGCGCTCGTGACGTTCAGAGTAAGCAAAGCGATGGAAGATACCGATATAGTCGAAAGATTAGCGGTTCCACTGACGTTCATTGCCGCTCCGAAGATTGAGCTGGAGTTGAGGGTGGTGGCATTCATGGTGAACAGGTTCGAGGTTCCCGTGACGTTCATGTTCGCCCCAAAAAGAGACACGGCGTTCATGACCAACGCATTTCCGCTCGTGAAGACGTTCAGGGTCGCAATGTTCCCCAGGGTCTGGACCCTCAAGTTGGTTGCGTTCGCCGTTGCGACGTTCAGGGTGGTTACGTTCGTCGTCGAAAGGTTAGACGTTCCTGTGACGTTCATGGCGCCCCCGAAGAGCGAAACGGCATTCATCACCAAAGCATTTCCGCTCGTGAAGACGTTTAGGGTAGCAATGTTCGCCTGGGTCCGAACCGTCATGTTGGTCAGATTTCCAGATGCGACGTTGAGCTCCGAAGACACGTTTACAGTCTGAATGAACGCCGACCCGAACTGAGAACCAATTTGCCCGAGATTCGCCGTCCCTGAAACGTTCGGAAGCAAATTTCCGGTGATCATTGTCGACGAGTTGAGAACCGTGAGATTTCCAAATAACAAAGTATTCCCTGTGGTGACCACATCACCAAAATTGGTGATGATTGGCATATTACTTTTTACAGAGTTTTTTTATACAGGTCTCACCACGACATATGAACCCGTGTATCCTTCTGCTGTGACGTTCGTATACGCGGTTCTGTGGATGTTGTCTGTCTGATTCATTGCTTCAAAATCTATAAAATAATAATTCGAAGTTGAATCCACATAAAAAGGAATTTGTACTGGAACGGAAGGATCCTGACCCACTGATATGCGATAACAATAAAGCCACACACCGGGATCTGCTAAATTCGAGTGGACGTCTGATACGTTTGATGACAGGGCTATCGTCTTGATGTTGTTATCCGAGGTCAGAACTATGTTGAATTGGTACGGCCCCGTCTGATTGAATCTAAAACCTCCGTTGGTCGTCGGCCCGGAAATCAATGGGTTTGACCCGTACGCAGTCCATGCCGCAATGGGATTTGGTGCAAAAAGGGTGTATAAATTTGAAGTGACGCTTCCTGCTATATTTCCAGACCAATTGCCTGTAGAATTCAGGGTATATGTCGAGTTGAGGTTCATGAAAAGACCAGTCGTTATCGGTATCGGGTATGTGATATTTGCCGTTTCCACATTCATTGTAGTTCCGAATATAGATGCTGCGTTCATGACCGACAGGTTCGAGGTTCCCGTGACGTTCATGCTCGTCCCAAAAATCGAGGCGGAATTGAGGGAGGTTAGGTTCATGCTCGTTCCGAAAATCGATGCCGCGTTCAGGGTGGTCACGTTCGTGGTTGACAGGTTCGAGGTTCCCGTGACGTTCAGGGCGCCCCCGAAGAGCGAGACGGCATTCATGACCAAAGCGTTTCCGCTCGTGGAGACGTTCAGGGTCGCAATGTTGCCCAGGGTCCGGACCGTCAAGTTGGTCGCGTTCGCCGTTGCGACGTTCAGGAAGGTTACGTTCGTCGTTGAAAGGTTCGAGGTTCCTGTGACGTTGAGGGCGCCCCCGAAGAGCGAGACGGCATTCATCACCAAAGCGTTTCCGCTCGTGAAGACGTTCAGGGTCGCAATGTTCCCTAGGGTCAGGACCGTCAAGTTGGTCGCGTTCGCCGTTGCGACGTTCAGGGTTGTCACGTTCGTCGTCGAAAGGTTTGATGTCCCAGTGACGTTCATGTTCGTCCCGAAAATCGATGCGGCGTTGAGGGTGGTCACGTTCGTGGTCGAAAGGTTCGAGGTTCCCGTGACGTTCAGGGCGCCACCGAAGAGCGAGGCGGCATTCATCACCAAAGCGTTTCCGCTCGTGAAGACGTTCAGGGTCGCAATGTTCCCTAGGGTCTGGACCGTCAAGTTGGTCGCGTTCGCCGTTTCGACGTTCAGGGTTGTCACGTTTGTCGTCGAAAGGTTCGAGGTTCCCGTGACGTTCAGGACTCCCCCGAAGAGCGAGGCGGCGTTGAGGGTGGTCAGGTTCGAGGTTCCCGTGACGTTCAGGACTCCCCCGAAGAGCGAGGCGGCGTTCAGGGTGGTCACATTCGTGGTTGCCAGGTTCGAGGTCCCCGTGACGTTCATGTTCGTCCCAAAAATCGAGGCGGCGTTGAGGGTTGACAGGTTCGAGATCCCAGTGATGTTCATGTTCGTTCCGAAAATCGATGCCGCGTTCAGGGTGGTCACGTTCGTCGTCGAAAGATTCGAAGTTCCCGTGACGTTCAGGGCGCCCCCGAAGAGCGAGACGGCATTCATCACCAAAGCATTTCCGCTCGTGGAGACGTTCAGGGTCGCGATGTTCCCCAGGGTCGCGACCGTCACCGTTGCGACGTTCAGGGTGGTTACATTCGTCGTCGAAAGGTTCGAGGTTCCCGTGACGTTCAGGGCGCCCCCGAAGAGCGAGACGGCGTTCATCACCAATGCGTTTCCGCTCGTGGAGACGTTGAGGGTCGCAATGTTCCCCAGGGTCTGGACCGTCGCCGTTGCGACGTTCAAAGAGGTTACGTTCGTCGTCGAAAGGTTCGAGATTCCTGTGACGTTGAGACTAGTCAAAATACCCACAGAAGTGATGTTAGTCTGGGTAGATGCGAGTTGGGCCGAAAGAATCAGGCCATTTAGATTGCTCGTCGTCAAGTTGCTCAGACCTGAACCGTTCCCCATGTACAACTGAGATGTCACGACCGTAAGATAACTGCCGTCAACGACAGTCAGTGCGTAATCCGGGCTAGCCGTGGTGTGAATCCCGACGTTACCCTCGGCGTCTATGACCATGGCCAGCGTCTGGAAGTCCCAAAACTCGGCGACGTTGTATATGTGGCCAGGACCTCCTCCCTCGAACTGAACAACCTTGAGCGCGGTCGCAGTACCAGCGTTGTTTATACTCAGGGCGTTACTGACCTGTGTGTTTGTCGCCGTGACTGTGAAGTTGCCCGTGACGACGAGATTCGCAGCCGTGACGTTTCCGAAATTATGAAAACCTGACGTGGCTGACAGGTTTCCGTTTAGGGTCGTGTCTCCCCTGACGGTCAGGTTTTGTGTAAACGTCGTGGACAACACGTTGAGATCTCCAGCTATGTTGCTGTATCCCATCTAATAAACTCTAAGAAGTTAATATAAATTTCGGATCTGGCGCATTTACTCTGAGATATGTCGTATCTAATAACACAGGAGGTCTTGTGGTTTACAAGGCAAACGGAAATGATTTTGTTTGGTCCGGTAACGAAAAGAAGTTTTGGCTCGGAGACGGAACAACTAGCGAAACTTCGCGAGGGGGGTTCCCTTCTCAGGTTGGTAATAGTGAGAATTATATATTGTCGGGCGCACCAGCTATAGGGTCCACAAAAACTTCAGTTGTTCACAAGGCGACGTCAACAACCGCAATTCCAATATATGTAAATGGAGTCATACAAACTCTCGCATCGAATGCTCTTACAATGGGTACAGACCCCGGAAACTTTCTTTACTTTGGCAGGGGTGGACAAGCGGTCAATTATATAGGAAATTTACACGAAATTGAGATATTCAGTACGGCTTTTTCAGATACCGACCGGCTAGCACTCGAGAACTGAACTTAATTCAATAACTGACGTCTAAAAGACTCCTTGAGAGACTCAGATGCTGGGTATTCATCGAGCGTTTTCAGAAGCTTTGCGCGAATCTCTTCGGTGACCTTATCACCTATGATCATAAGGTATGATCTAATCTCAACAGAAAGCGACTCCCATTCAGACCGTGCTGAATCTTCATCACGGTCTGGATGTTCTTTGAGCCAGTTGGCGATCCAATTGTTTGCAGCTCTCTCCATTTTAGTTTTAAAATTTATTTTTTTAAGTTACAACACCGGAGTTATAGTCACCCACGTACCCCCAGCTGGGTTCAGAGTCGGTGCGAGCACCGGAGTATCAACCGCAAAGAGATCTATATAGTAATAATCAGCTGTTGAAGTTGCGTAAAAATCAATGTCGAAAATTTCAGTTGGATTTCGTGTGATGAACGGCATATATCTGTAAACGTACGTCTGATCAGTGCGCGTCGTCACGTCCGACACGTTTGACCCTATTCCCATACCCGTTATATTATCGGACGTCGTTAAGAAAATAGCCTTAATGTTGTAAATTCCTGGTTTATTGAATCTAAAATTCCCATTTGCGGATCTAGACACGAGAGTACTTGACCCTTGTTCGCTGAATGAGCCGAGCCCGAAGGCCAGCGCCTGCCCATAAAGAACTCCCGTATACACAGGAGGCGTGTAATTCAAGGCGAGGCTATAGTATAACGATCCCCCCTCACCTAGAGGAGTTCCTATACTACTAAAGACGTTGCCCGAGACGACAAGATTACCCGTCAAGTATGTGTTTCCGAGAGGTCCCGCAAGAATATTGGATGACACAACAAGGTTACTTACGTTCGCCGTAACCAGATTGGCGCTCAAGGCGTTCATGGTGGTGAGTATTCCAGTCGCCACGTTGAGGGTGCCGATGTTCCCAGTGACCAGATTGGCGCTCAAGGCGTTCATAGTGGAAAACATTCCAAACGCCGCGTTGAGGGTCCCGACGTTCCCAGTGACCAGATTGGCGCTCAAGGCGTTCATGGTAGTGAGTATTCCAGTCGCCACGTTGAGGGTGCCGACGTTCCCAGTGACCAGATTGGCGCTCAAGGCGTTCATGGTGGCGAGTATTCCAGTCGCCGCGTTGAGGGTCCCGACGTTCCCAGTGACCAGATTGGCGCTCAAGGCGTTCATGGCGGTGAGTATTCCAGTCGCCACGTTGAGGGTTCCGACGTTCCCAGTGACCAGATTGGCGCTCAAGGCGTTCATGGTGGCGAGTATTCCAGTCGCCACGTTGAGGGTCCCGACGTTCCCAGTGACCAGATTGGCGCTCAAGGCGTTCATGGTGGTGAGTATTCCAGTCGCCACGTTGAGGGTTCCGACGTTCCCAGTGACCAGATTGGCGCTCAAGGCGTTCATGGTGGTGAGTATTCCAGTCGCCACCACAAGGGTGGTGATGTTCGCCGAGGCTACATTTATAATTGGAATTGAAATAGAAGACGTGTTTATTGCTTCTATATTGGCAGTTCCTACAACATATAGATTAGATCCTGCCGGTGGGTTCGAAAGGGTTCCGATACTGACGCCGTTTCCAAAGGCGACGTTCGCGTCGATAGACGTCCATTGTGTTTTTACATTTGAAACGCTTGTGAGGCGCCCATATTGATCCACGAAAATTTGGGGTATATTGGAAACAGAACCGTACTCACCGGCCGTCACTCCAGTCACTGGCAAATTTGTATTCTGAATTGTATTTGTGAAGAAAATGTTAGTCGTCGTGACCGCATTTGACACGTATGCATTTCCTATAACGTGAAGGTTCGCGGTCGGTACAAAAGTTGCGCCAATTCCTACATAATTTGAATAATAAATAGTATTTCCGGAATTACTTGTCCATTGTGTGGCGACGTTAGATGCCGCTGTGATCCGGCCGTACTGATCAACAGTCACGCTCGATACATTGTCCCGTGACCCGTACATGCCCGCCGAGACGCCGCTCGCGGGAAGAACGCCGGTTGAGATGGTGCCTGTAAGATTGGCAGCGGGTACATTGGATAAACCTGACGCGTTTGAACTTATCAATAATCCATCGACGCGGAGTCCCGTCAAAGTACCAACAGATGTGATATTTGGCTGAGCCGGCTGAACGACTGAATTGGCGGTCGCGAGCGTTTCTGTAATGGCGTTGGCGTGGATACCAAAAAGACCCTCACCGTCGCCACTTATTGTGCCTGCTACGAGCGACCCTGTGACCGACAGACTTGTGAGAGTCCCCACAGATGTTATGTTTGGCTGGGCCGGGTTAGTAACGCTCCCGGCCGTGTTTGCGTAGTTCAAAGTTCCAGTAAGATTTGAAACCTGTATATTCGACAGTACATTTCCACCTCCAATAAATAAAGAAGCCGAAACGTTCCCCGATGAGTAAAGACCCGTAAGGGTTCCCACGGAGGTTATGTTGGTTTGGGACGGATCAGTAACGCTCGTGGCGACGTTGGCCGCCGCCACATTGCCCACCAGGTTTGAGGAATTTATGGTTGAAATTCCAGAACCGTTGGAGGCGATGAGCAACCCTTGAATATTGAGACCGGTAAGGGTTCCCACTGAGGTTATGTTGGTTTGTGACGGGACAGTAACGCTCTGGGCCGTTCCTACAGTGCTGAAGACATTTGACCCATTTATGTTTGAAATTCCAGAACCGTTAGAGGCGATCATCAACCCCTGAATGTTGAGACCGGTCAGAGTTCCCACCGAGGTTATGTTGGTTTGTGCTGGATCAGTAACGCTCTGAGCCGTTCCTACAGTGCTGAAGATATTTGAACCATTTATGTTTGAAATTCCAGAACCATTGGACGCGATGAACAACCCCTGAACTGTAAGACCGGTCAGGGTTCCCACCGATGTTATATTGGGTTGTGACGGGGCAGTAACGCTCAGAGCCGTTCCAACCGTGCTGACGATATTTGAACCATTTATGTTTGAAATTCCAGAACCGTTGGAGGCGATCAGCAATCCCTGAACTGTAAGACCGGTCAGGGTTCCCACTGAGGTTATGTTGGTTTGGGCCGGATCAGTAACGCTCTGAGCCGTTCCTACAGTGCTGACGATATTTGAACCATTTATGTTTGAAATTCCAGAACCGTTCGAGGCGATCAGCAATCCCTGAATTGTAAGACCGGTCAGGGTTCCCACCGAGGTTATGTTGGTTTGTGACGGGACAGTAACGCTCAGAGCCGTTCCCACCGTGCTGACGACATTTGAACCATTTATGTTTGAAATTCCAGAACCGTTTGAGGCGATCAGCAAACCCTGAACTGTAAGACCGGTCAGAGTTCCCACTGAGGTTATGTTGGGTTGTGCTGGATCAGTAACGCTCAGGGCCGTTCCTACAGTGCTGACGATATTTGACCCATTTATGTTTGAAATTCCAGAACCATTCGAGGCGATGAGCAAACCCTGAATATTGAGACCGGTCAGGGTTCCCACTGAAGTTATGTTGGGTTGTGCCGGATCGGTAACGCTCGTTGCGACGTTAGCCGCCGCTACATTGCCCACCAGGTTTGAAGAATTCAGGTTTGAAATTCCAGAACCGTTAGAGGCGATCAGCAAACCCTGAATTGTAAGACCGGTCAGGGTTCCCACCGATGTTATGTTGGTTTGTTCCGGAATAGTAACGCTTAGGGCCGTTCCAACCGTGCTAACGACATTTGAACCGTTGATGTTTGAAATTCCAGAACCGTTGGAGGCGATCAGCAATCCCTGAATTGTAAGACCGGTCAGGGTTCCCACCGAGGTTATGTTGGTTTGTGACGGGACAGTAACGCTCATGGAGACATTTGCCGCTGCTACATTGCCCACCAGGTTTGAAGAATTTAGGTTTGAAATTCCAGAACCGTTTGAGGCGATCAGCAACCCCTGAACTGTAAGACCGCTCAGGGTTCCCACGGAGGTTATGTTGGGTTGTGCCGGATCAGTAACGCTCAGAGCGGTTCCTACGGTGCTGACGACATTTGAACCATTTATGTTTGAAATTCCAGAACCATTGGACGCGATGAGCAACCCCTGAACTGTAAGACCGGTCAGGGTTCCCACTGAGGTTATGTTGGGTTGTGCCGGATCAGTAACGCTCAGAGCCGTTCCTACAGTGCTGACGACATTTGAACCATTTATGTTTGAAATTCCAGAACCATTGGACGCGATCAGCAAACCCTGAACTGTAAGACCGGTCAGGGTTCCCACCGATGTTATATTGGGTTGTGACGGGGCAGTAACGCTCATGGCGACGTTAGCCGATGCTACATTGCCCACCAGGTTTGAGGAATTTATGTTTGAAATTCCAGAACCGTTGGAAGCGATGAGCAATCCCTGAACTGTAATACCGGTCAGGGTTCCCACTGAGGTTATGTTGGGTTGTGCCGGGTCGGTAACGCTCAGGGCCGTTCCTACAGTGCCGACGACATTTGAACCGTTAATGTTTGAAATTCCAGAACCATTGGAGGCGATCAGCAAACCCTGAATATTGAGACCGGTCAGAGTTCCCACAGAGGTTATGTTGGGTTGTGCCGTGTCGGTAACGCTCAGGGCCGTTCCTACAGTGCTGACGACATTCGATCCGTTAATGTTTGAAATTCCAGAACCATTGGAGGCGATCAGCAACCCTTGAATATTGAGACCGGTCAGGGTTCCCACGGAGGTTATATTGGGTTGTGCTGGATCGGTAACGCTCATTGCGACCTCTGCCGCTGCTACATTGCCCACCAGATTTGAAGAATTCAGATTTGAAATTCCAGAACCATTGGAGGCGATCAGCAACCCTTGAATATTGAGACCGGTCAGGGTTCCCACGGAGGTTATGTTGGTTTGCGCCTGTACAGTAACGCTCTGAGCCGTTCCTACAGTGCTGACGACATTCGATCCGTTAATGTTTGAAATTCCAGAACCATTGGATGCGATCAGCAACCCCTGAATTGTAAGACCGGTCAGGGTTCCCACGGAAGTTATGTTGGGCTGTGCCGGGGAAGTAACGCTCTGAGCCGTTCCTACCGTGCCGACGACATTTGAACCGTTAATGTTTGAAATTCCAGAACCATTGGAGGCGATCAGCAACCCCTGAACTGTAAGACCGGTCAGGGTTCCCACTGAGGTTATGTTGGGTTGTGTCGGGGAAGTAACGCTCTGAGCCGTTCCTACAGTGCTAACGACATTCGATCCGTTAATGTTTGAAATTCCAGAACCGTTACCAATATAAAGACTGGCGAGTACTGAATTTAGGTTTGAAATTCCAAAAACATTTAGGGTGGCGGAACCAAAGACGGTTGCTGAATTTACGTACAAAGTTGAAACGTTCAGAGTATCGGTGATGTTTGCCGAACCGAGAACGTACAAGTTCGAGCCTACAGGTGGTGCGCTCAGGGTTCCGATGGACACACCGTTTTGGTAAGCCACATTTCCGTCAACGGTTGACCACTGTGCCGCAATATTCGAAGCGGCCGTCACAATGCCGTACTGGTCGACTGTAATCTGCGATATGTTTGCACTCGAGCCGTACGTACCGGCGACGACCCCACTTGGTGGCAAATTTGTGTTTGAAATTGTTCCAGTTATGTTCGACGCATTTAAAATAGCCAACCCATAGCCGTTACCGTAATATGTACTAGAGACGATGGTTGTTGTGTTTATCACTCCCCCAATATTCAGTGAATTGTAAATGATATTTCCATAAACTTGACCAGCAACGAACAAGCTTCCTGTGAAGGTTCCGTCAACGGAGATTATGTTACCCGCGATGACGTTTCCCGTTGTGTCTAAGAGGTTTGAAGTAATTATGACGTTCGATGGCGGGCAGACGCAGGCAGGTGGCCCGCCATTCGCGATGCTGTCACACATCCCGCCATTCGCGATGCTGTCACACATCGTCTATCTGTTTTTTACGGATATTATTATCAAAACACCCACAATAGCAACTCCTCCTATGATCATCATTTTGGTATGATCACCACTGTTCCAAGGGACGGGAGGGGGGAGGCTTTCTGGGCGTTCGAGCTCAACTGGGATTTGAACCGTTTTGAATTTTAGGAGAAACATATTGCGACCAGCAACCAGCAAGTCTCCACTGTTCGGCTGACGCCACGATATGGTCAGCCTGTCCAACTTGTCGATGCGCGCAGGATACACGGTGCTGATGCGATAATTGGCATTGTAAAACTCATCGCATCCTGAAATTTTGATTGGAATTGTGGCAAAAGATCCATCGAATGCATTGGATGTCAGTGTTAAGACATTTGACTGCGCTCCTGATAGATTCAGTGCATCGGCGCAGAGGTGCGTGGGCGTTCTGAGTTCCGCCACGTCGAGCGTGACGAACTGAGAGGCGACGAGATTGGGCAGCTGGGCAGAAACCAACTCAACCTCGGTGATATTCAAGATTGGGTTGGTAAGGTGGAGTGTATAACTGTTTGAATTTGGCCAGAGAGTCTGGTTTCTATTATTTGAGTCGACGTACACGATGTACTCCATATAAAGTACCATCAGACAATTTGTCCACCATACTGGCACACGTTTGGCTTGGCGCATGTGAAACGAAAAGCCAAGAAAGTCGGGCCAGCCTCAGTAGGATCTACTATCAGGTTACCGTTAAAGTCGTACATGGCAATGGAAAGCTTTTCCAGTTGCCGAATAGGTTCTATGAAATTAACATCCGTGGGGTAACCTGAACCACTTGCGGTGTAAACTGTACGTGCGTACTGCTGGTCGCCTGGAATCGTAGCAAAAGAGGTGTTCAGATACTGGATATTTGAAATTGGAGTCGAGACCCCTCCTTGTGTCGATACTTGGCCAGCAGAACTCAGGGTATATTCGAGGGTCGCGCGATCGTTGAATTTTGAAACAAGTTCTTTGACGTGAATATATATAACAGCTGAAGCGTTTACGTTGAACGGAAGGACAGCCATAAGGAGTTCCGCTTTTACCACATTTTTCAAGGGGATGTTGATATAAGATACAAAATTGGTGTTTGATGTTGAAGTTCGTGTAGAGTCAACACGAACAGTGTAAACCTCTGTGTCACACATTTAATTTAGGTCGAGATTTTAAAAAAGTTGGAATCACGAGTGTTGCGCACTCGGTCTTTTAGGTCCGCTCAAGCAGAGAGCCGCCGATGCCGTTCTCGATGGAAAAGTCGCGAATCTGAGAGCGAACCATGTCGCCGTCGCCGCACAGGCCACCTGCGGTCATGCCGCGCGTATAGTAAGCCGCATCCGCTGAGGGGCCTGGGGTGCACTCCAGCGACGAAGGAATCTCCGTCAGGCTGGTGGGTCCCTTGGACGCCTCCGGGCCGCTCGTGGTCACTAGGGGGGCGGCCGTGTACGTCTCGTATGTGCTGCCGCGGCCCTGGACGAGCATGACCAGGATAGCCACGAGGAGACCGATGATCACAGCCTGAGTAAAGATCTTTCCAATTTTCAATGCCATTTTATAATTCGCTAATATTTTTTTAGTGCGTTAAAGATTCCGAGTTCCTTTCTTAAAAGATTCCAGAGATGGAGACCACTATGACATTCGACGGCCCTATGGATATGAACGACGACGAGTCCAAGCTTCTTGACGAAATCTCAATTCAGGTTCCGACTCGGAAGACCGTTCCTCTGCGTGCCAAGCCTGCTCGCCCCAGTCCATTTGCGAAGCGGGCGCCTGGGCCATCAGAGTCTATGGCTGCCGCTGATGACGTGGGGATGGACATGTTCATGAATCCTGGGAAGCGCACCGCGCCACCTCCTCCAATGCCTGAGGAGTTTGATGACGGGGAGGAAATGGAGGATGATGGGTTCGGTGGTCAGGACGGCCCTCAGCAGCAGTTCCAGGGAGGGGGCGACCAGGTGCCCTCTGAGGGATACAAGACGATTGAGGACGAGAAGGCTGACTTGTTGAACAAGATTACTCGCCTGATCAAAAAGGGAATTCAGGCAAGCGCCCGTCTGACCATTTACTCGGACATTGAGGAGATTCGTACCGAGTACAAGCGGATGACGTATAGCATCGAGGCTGATCGCTCCATCAAGTTTCAGCGCCGGATGATGATTGCTTGTGTGACTGGCCTGGAGTTTCTGAACGACAAGTTTGATCCTTTCGATCTGGAGCTGAACGGCTGGTCCCAGAATTGTATGGAGAACGTCGAGGATTACGATGGCGTCTTTGAGGAGCTTTACAACAAGTACAAGACCAAGGTTCAAGTGGCACCCGAGGTGAAGCTGATCATGATGGTGGGCGGCTCGGCAATGATGTTCCACCTGACGAACAGCATGTTCAAGGCGGCGGTTCCAAACGTCACACAGGTCATGAAGCAGAACCCGGAGCTGATGCGCAACATGGTTGACGCCGTCCAGCGTTCACAGGGCGCGGGCCCGGCGTCGAACGAGCCACCAGCAGGCGGCCTCCGTCGTGAGATGCGCGGACCGGGAATGGACTTTGGATCTCTGATGGGAATGATGGGCCCACCTCCAGCTCAGATGAGCCGTCCACCCCGCGACGACGACGACGTTTCCGACATTGTGAGCATCGATGCAGGAGATCCAGACACGCGCGAGGTGGCAGTGAAGGGCAAGGGAAAGGCGAAGAGCAAGAAGAAGGAGGTTTCATTGTAAGCGTAGCTAAAAAACTTCTAAACACTAAGTAATGGCAGTGGCCTTTGCGCCATTCGAAGAAAATGAAGCCGCTCCAGTACGGCCTCAGAGTCTCTTAAATAAAGAAACGGTACTTCCAGTCGCAGACAACACCGAGTGTAATTACGTGGTCATGGGCTTTGTTTTTGGGGTGTTTCTCTTGGGCATCGTGGACTCTATCAGAAATTAAAACAAACACATCCCCTTTCCAAAAACCTCTGTAGGTTTCTCTGGTCGGTCACTAATGACCTCGAACCCCCCCTCCCTATAAACCTTTAGCCGTTTGCGATACATGGCGAAAAACACGGACCAATGGTCGGCAATGTCGAAAATCAGTGGATCATTCACTTTGCCCTTCGTTTCCCGCATAATACGTCCAATAGATTGCTTGATGTCGCTCTTGGGAGTTGATAAGATGACAGTGTCAAGCGCTGGAATGTCCAGGCCCTCGTGAGCCAGCTGAAAGGTGGCGACCACGATGGGGGCCCGGGAAGACTCTTCTAGATCCGCCTCCTTCATGCCGCCTACATACAGCTTCGCTTTAGAGCCGAGCCTATTTTGTAAGTAAAAGCAATGTTCACGCCGGTCGGAAAGTATCAGTACTCTCCTCCCTTCTGC
>Ga0209354_10000899_pt1 | contig 13416 bp, 6 predicted proteins | sample LauGreSpBDMM15DD_2_FD_187562 | JGI IMG/M metagenome (GOLD analysis project Ga0209354, IMG submission 187562) | Freshwater lake microbial communities from Lake Michigan, USA - Sp13.BD.MM15.DD (SPAdes) (version 2) | ecosystem: Environmental > Aquatic > Freshwater > Lake | place: Lake Michigan, USA...
TACTAGGAGGTATTGCTATAATTGGATTAAGTGGTATGGCGATTTTTGCGATCTTATATTTCCAAGCCAAGAATACAAATCGTAGTAGACAATAGAATGGCTGATTTTTGTTCAGATAACAAAGAACTAATTACTAATACTAATTACAAGGATAAATACCCTGGAACATCATGCTTACCAGGGGGTGGCACGGGATTTCCAAGTGGATCTATAAATAGCAGAGGGATAATTGATAAAGCTGCTATGAAAGATCATATTGATAAGCTTCTAGATGCACAAAAGGCAATTGCCCCTAAAGAAATAAAGCAACTAAAAGAAATAAATCCGGCTGAAGATTATGCAGGTAATTCGGCTACTCTAAGAAAGTCTATCAATAATGAATATTGTTTTTATTACGTGCGCTATACATTTATGCTAAATGAAGTTTTAATGTTAGCGGCAACTAAGAGTTCTAATGAGTTGGGAGATGCATATATTACAAAGAAGAATGATGTATCTGGATTAAACTCAAGATTAAATCAAATCCTTCAAATCATACAAGCCCTTGTAAATTCTCGTATATCATCGTTAAAAGATTACTATGGAACACAAACTGGTGTAAATCAAGTTAATACTGATTTAGATGCTACACGCAATGACTTATTAAATCACTCTAAACTCCTAAAGAACCAATCAATGGAAAAGGACTTGAAAAGTGCAATGGTTGATTATACGATTGAGAAAAATTCATCTTCCCGGAACTTGCTAGCAATTTATGGGTTCATGAATATAGTTGCGGCTGGATTAATCTTTTATTTATACCGTAGTTCTAAAAGTCAATAAATTTAACACTACCCGATAGATGAAGGAGCCTTTTGTAGATTTAGAAACACTTATTCAACAAACAACTCTCTTGAGTGACATGGAGCTTCAGTCGTATTTGGCTGGTTTATCTGAATCGCAAAAGACTGAATTTGTTGTCTCAAATGTTAAGGGTGCAGTAGATTCTGTAAAGCAACAGAAGTCTACTAAATTCAATGACTTATTCGATCAAATGATTGGAGCAGATAATAACGTAACATCAACTGCATATTATATTGCGAGAACAAAAGATTTAACTGATTTTGCGGATGATGTTGATGATATGATGGTAAATCAGTTAAATGCTACAGATGTAAATGCTGGACTAGCTGCTCGACAAAATGAGATTAATGAATGGTCTAATTTTAACAAGTTAGACACACTGTATATAATGCAAATTCTATTTGTTAGCTTATCCTTTATTGGCATTCTTGCTTTCTTGTTGTCAAATGGAACAATTACACAAGCACTCTTTGCTTTTGTATCATATTTCATTGCTGCTATTGCTGTTGTAATGTTGATTATAAGATGGCGTTATACGAATGTCGCGCGTGATGGGCGCTACTGGCACAAGGCTAAATTCCAGAAGCAACCGAATGTATATGTTGCGCCTGTCTGCCCTACCACTGGAGCAGCCTCTGGCGTATAAGATAATTCCGGCACGTTTTAAGAACATCATGGTAAGATAGAAATGGCTAGGTCATTATCAGAACATTTATCACCTGTTATGGAAGGATTTGAAAATCCTACCATGTCAACGTTGTTTCGTGAAATGTTAAAAATTACACCTACCACTAAGTCGAATTCACGTGGCCCTAAGACAGCAGTTGCAACATCAAGAGATGGAACATGCCCTCCTTCAACCACTGCGCCTGCCTCTGCAGCCACTGCTTCGTCATCGTCATCAACAGCAGAGAAAATAGCATTCTTAAAAAGCATTTTATCTGAACAAAAAAAGACTGCAGATTCACTTATGGAATCTGCTAAAAAGATGAATCCTGTTGCTCAGAAGCTTAGCGCTAAGGCAACTGCATATGATGCTGCTTTTGAATCTGAAGAAGTTGCACCTATGCCAAATATAAGTGGAACCCTACAAGGGTTTACACTAGTATTTTTTACACTGGCATTCTTTTCATTAGCAATTGTTGCAAGTATATTAACAAACCATGCCACTGGTAATGTTAATTCAGCATTAAAAACATTTGGTGGATTTATTATGGTGTATTGTGTTGCTATAGGTATTATTATACAATTTGGTTAATTTATTCTTCCGCCTCGGCGGCCGCACTAGCACCATTTCTATCCTCGTCATATGCAGCAACGTCCTCTTCTGTGTTAAACACAAAGAGGCCATTGTAGAACTTAGCCTGCTTGGGTTGGCCCTGATAGAACTCCTCATTGAAGCGCTTCATGAACTCCACTTGAGCAAGCTTCTTGTTGCCACCACCTACCGCCTCATGCCAATACCGATAGGCACGCCAGACATCACTTACTGATGCCTGCTCGTCACTGTCCTTGTCGATGCGGCAGCGTTCCTGGCAGAACTTGTTCAAGGAATCGAAGGTATCGCGATACTTTCTGGACTCGCTTGTTACGATCTCAGGCGCCGGCTCTAGAGTTCCGTTGTCATTGACTGCATACTGCGTCAAGTAGATGTGAACCAGCTTGCTGAAGAAGGGGATACGCCACTTCTTCAGCTTAGAATTCAAGTTCATGTCCTTAGGAAACACATTGGGTTGACCGAGCTCCTTGTCGCCAGGATTGACAAACTTACTCTCGAAAGGAATGAGGCGGATACGACGCCAAGTACCACGGTCCATTGAGTTGATGGTAGGTAGAGTATTACACATCATAAAGAGTTTTCCTGAAATCTTGAAACGCTCCTGATCCTGAAAGAGACCACGGGCCTCTACTGCGTCCTCTCCTGAAAACTGCTTCATACGAGAAGTATTGAGCGGCTCACGGTCATCAGGCTCCTGCATGTAGATGAAGCGCTTGTTCTTGATACTCATGATATCAGGGTTCGCCGCGCCTGACTCAGGTCTCTTTCTCGTTAGAGCCGTTGACTGAAGAGATGACTGGTAATCACCGAAGGTCATGATCATCAGTTCAACGAGCTTGGACTTACCATTACCACCTACGCCCTGGAAAGTGTAGTAGCACTGCTCTCTGTTCTTGCCCTCCAAGCACGACGCTAGTAGTTTGAGAACCCATGAACGAAGCTCAGGCCTGGGGAATAGCTTTGCAAAGAAGTCGTCGATTTCGTGCTGAACAGGGTCTGTAGGATCATACTCGATGTAAGGGATAGGCTCGTATTCGGGCATATCATTGCCAGCCTGGAACGTTAGGTAGTCCTCAGGAACACCAGGCTGGAAGAAGTTATATGGATCTCCCTTATCCTTGTCCATACCTATCATCTCACCGGGTCGGTCAGGATTAACCTTGATGGCATCTAGGTGAAGAACGCCGTTTGCACAACCAATGCGATGGCAGTTGGTATTGAGGCTCTGCTCAAAGCCCTCCTCATAGAAGAGGCCCTGGCACTCCTTCATCACGGCATCCTTGAAACCACAATTATGGAGCTTGCCCTCGAGATCAGCTAGCTCGGCGAACTTACGGTCGCGGACATCGGCGCGCTGAAGATCCTGCTTCTTTGTAATCATGTCAATAGAACTCTCAGCCTCACGGATTTGAACATCAACCTCACGTGTCTCATCAATCTTGTTCAAGTCGCGAAGAACCTTCTTCTTCTCAATGAGGCCACGAAGGACAACCTGGAGCGCCTCAAGGCTCTTGCTAGCAGAAGCGATGGCCTCCATACGAGTGAACTCGGGGCTTGTCTTGAAACGCTGTCTTGCAGCTGCAATCATGTCAGTGACCTCTAGACCATGTCCGCCGCCACTAATCTTGTTTCTTAGAGCGATACCCTGGTTAATCTTCTTCCAGCGATGCATCTCAGGAAGGAACTCGAACCACTCGGTGCTTCTCGCATTGATAGAAGCCGCATAGTTGTCCTGAAACATACGCTTCATTAGACGACCCACGTGGTTGTGTGTGGGTAGAGTATTGTGAAGGATATAGTTGATAATGTCGCGCTCATTAATTTCCTTAAACGCAATAGGATTGTCTAGCTGGGCCCAGTGTCTCAGACTGCGAATTGTTAGACGGCGACCATTGCCCTCGGATCTCATAGAAAGGTCCCACTTGCGTCTGAGCTTCACGAGGTCGTTGCCTGTAGATTTAGATGACTTTGCGCTAAACTCCATCCACAGGTTGAACATATCGGTCGACTGTGAAATCGAGTGGAGACACAGGCCAACGGCAAGCCATGAACTGTAGTCTTCAGCTCTCTTTGCTGAAAGACACTCTCGCACAAGTTGCTTGACAATATCAATCTCCTCATAATTGGTGTCAACCTGCTGCTCCTCAAATGCTTCCTTTACGAGAGGGTTATTAGGCATATTTTCAATCTCCTCAGCTGTCAAGCCAGTTGCTATAGTTGCAGCCACGGGTGCTCCAGAGCCTTGACTAGTAGAAAGCTTCTGATAAAGATCTTTTACTTCCGCCTTTACCTCGTTGTCATCCTCGGCGAGCTTGTAGCGAACACTGAGAAGTTCAAGAAGCTCACGATTATCATAGTTGAATGAATCGAGAACTGACCAGCTGTTTCCAGAGGGGCTATAGTCAAGAACATAACTTAGGGTGTAAGCGGGGATATCTGGCTTTGACTCACCATACAAGAACCATCCTTGCTTTCTAGTACAAGAGGCATCGTAGATATCAGATACCTCATTTGTAAATGATGTTCCCTCAAATGCTTGATTAACAGCATCCTGACCGAGCATCCAGTTTCTCAGAACACTCTGCTTCTCGAAAGACAAGATAATATCAGGACAGACGATATGCACACCATCCTTGATTTCACCCGACTTCTTGTCCATATAAGCCTGAGGTCTAAGAGAAACGAAGTATCTGAGATCCTCATATACATTAAGGTCAAAGAAGGTCCCTAACCCTTCTGTTAGCTTCTCGGTGAATGCCTTGATATGGCTCTGTTCAAATGGGTGTGCTAGAGAGCGGTCCTTACGGAAACGGAAATCCAAGTCAATTGTAAGAGGCTTGGGTCCATTGGGTTGCGGCTGTTCAACAAGATTCATAGGACGTCCTCTGTCTTCCCATAAATGCTTGTTCATAAGATCTAGGAATTGTCCATACTTCTCGTCAGGAATGAGGTATTTCCCTGCGGCCTCTCCCATACCAGTAATAGATGCAGGTCGTCTATCAGCATTAGGCAAGCGGTGGGATTCCAAGAACTGCTTTAGAGTAATTGGATTGGACATGTGTACCCCGTTCATATGTTTCCCCCCAAGCAATTTTTGGGCCGGTGTTTTTACGCGGCGAAAAATGGAATATCTTCAGACGGCTACGAATTCAAGACGCATTCTGCTCATTTAATGATATAAATGGATTTTAGAGGAATTCTTTACTTTTGTCGCCGCGCCATTAAAATTGAACTATAATGAATTCCCTGAGTAGAATACAATGAAGTTTTGCCCAACGTGTAAATATTATCTTTATCTCAGACCAATTGCATCGGAAGATAACCCAAATGCCTCAGACTTGTCTCGCCTTTGTGTGAATTGTGGATACAGTGAAAGAGAGACAACGGGTGGCTTGATTTCCGAGACGATGGTTCAGCAGAAGTCATCTGAGGCATTTAAGATTATGATTAATGAATTCACAAAGCAAGACAATACTTTGCCTCATATTAAAACTATCCCTTGTCCGAAGGAGTCGTGTCCTACAAACGAGGGATCCGCAGATCGTGATGTTATATATATGACATATGATGCTGCTGGTAAGAAGAACCTGTATATCTGTAATGTTTGTGGAGAGCAATGGAAGTCACGCAGTTAATTGCGTGATCAAAGCCTCTACGAGGCAAGTCAAAAATTAATCGACTGGTTCAAACCTCATATCTAGTTCCGCATCCATATTGCCTCCAAGCATAACAGGAAAGCATAACCATTCTATTCCCGGTATTATTGGATCTCCAAAAGTTCCAGCATGAAACAAGCGAAATGGCTTAGACATCTTTTTTTCCATAAGAATGGCAAACAAGACATTTGTATCTTTTCCTGCAAACCATCCGCGAATTGCAAATTCCTTCAACATATCCTTATAAGCTTCTCCAAATTCTTGCCATGCGTCGGCATCTCCGACAAAACAGCCAGATCCAATTGCTATATCTGGAAATGGGTAATCTGTTGGTTTCGACTCATCCCAGTCGTCTAATATTTTTTGTTGAATTTTATCGACTTCTAAGAATGTCATCCTTCCTGGAACACAAAGTCTCTCTATATCATTTGGAAATGATACATAAAACTCATTCAATCTTGAGTATCTCTGAATTCCTATATCACACCATACAAACCATTTACTCTGAAATCTATTTTGATTTATTGCTATGCGAACCATTTCTTGCTTCAAAGCCCATATTGCATATAGTTCGGCGCTCCCATTTTCTGGATCTAACAATACTTGCTTTTCCCAGAATTGCAGCATAGATGGACAAGTCATTGCAAATCTATCAAATGATTTTACTATTACATGCGTTTTATCTAATAATTGACGCCTCCACTGTAAAATTTCCAGGGCATATTGTTCCGTTGTAAATATAACCATTGATGATGGTATTTTACAAAAGTTTTGTATCCATGCTCTATAATTCCCAATCGAATGCCGTGAAGTTTTTAATGGGTAAAAGGCGCTTATTATAGTGGCAGTATCGGGATTCATCTACTCTATACTTATCTATATTCTTAGACCGCACACAATTGTAAACCTCCCCGGATTAAAGATTAAAATATTCATTATGGGTATAGAGCAATGCCGACTTCTCAGGGTACACTCAAGCCCTTCGTCACGATGAATCGTTCTTCTCAATTATATAACTCTGTTGGTTATCCAGTTGGCGGAAATGTTTCAACAACAACAAGTGCCAATTTTAAGGCGTCTTTTGTCGAGGATACAAGAGTTATCTATGTGACATATGTGACTAGTGGAACAGTTGTCCCTGGAATGGCGATTTCAGGCATTGGTATTCCTGCAGGTGCAGTTATCCTCGGTCCCTTGAATCAGTATGGAACAGGTACTGGTGGTGTTGGCAGCTACACCATGAGTATGGTGGCGACAAGCACTCAGGGTGTATCTGTCCCTCCTTCTGCAGGCCAGTACAACCTCCTTGCTACCGATGGATCTATCATAGTTGGTCAGTCTACGCAGCAGACAACTCCCCAGGGACCCGGTGGTATCGTTGGCCCAGTCCCTGGCTTTAACTGTGTAAACATCCAGGACCTCCGTGATTACTACAACCTTCCTTACCCCCCTGCCACACCTCTAGCCTCCCCTCCCGTTATTGCCATTGTTTCATTCGGTGGTGGTATCTACGGGCAGCCTGTTACGACAGGTCAGTATGCGGGCTTCTGGAAGTGTACAGATATCTCTGGCAACAACGGTGCGCCAATCCAGATTTTGGTTGCGCCCATTAACGGTGCCATTAACGCCCCTAACGCGGATGACGGTGGCGCGACACTTGAGAACACAGTTGACGTTGCGACGGTCAATGCCTTCTACGGTATGATTGACCCTCGTCGTGATGCTCCCATCTACACGCCCCCGGTTATAATCCTATATATCGCCCCCAGCGGTGATATCTCTGAGATGTATCGCACATTCTACACGGTTCTCAAGAACCCTGTAGTCTGCAATGGCAAGTCTTACCTACCTTCAGTTGTCACTTGCTCATGGGGTGCCCCTGAGACTGCATGGACGCAGAAGATGGCCTTCCCCCCCAATCCTTCCATCCCCGTTGACACTGATCCCAACGCTGCGGGAATTGCGGAGATGAATGAGATTAACGACCTCTTCGCTGAGGCGACAAAGAACGGTATCAACATTTGCTGCGCCTCTGGTGATATCCCTCTAACAACGGTGAACTCTTCACTCAATACATTTAACTATGCGCAGGCTCTATTACTAGAAGGCCTCAATGGCCCAGGTAATTCTGGTCAGACTGCGGTTCCCCAGCCCACTGTCTTCCCCCTAACGGATGCAATGCGCGCTTCTCTCCCTCCTCCTCAGGTTATGTTCCCTGCGTCATCTCCTTATGTAACCTGTGTTGGTGGTTCAGCGGTCTATTTCCCTTCCATCAACTCAGGTTCATATGCGAACCCTGCTGAGTTCGCCTGGGCTCGTGGTAATGGCGGTATCTCTTCTGCGTTCTCAATCCCTGCTTACCAACAGCAGCTACCTGGATCTGCCGCCACATCTGCTGCGCAGTTCCTTGCTTCTTCACTAAACACAGCTAATCTATCTAAGACTGCTCTTGGAACCCCTGAGCCTCTCTACAACGGTATTTCAAAGGGCTACACTGCTCCTAATACTGCTGTCACCCTTGCCACGCAGACAAAGGAGGATGCGTATGAGGCTACACTAAATGCGTTTAATTCTGCGAATGCTGCCCTCCAGGCGGCTCAGTTAGGCGACTCAGGCGATGCCCTCATGAATTCTCTAGTACAGACTGTTAAGGATGCCTCCACGGCTCTTGCTACAGCCAAGGAGAACAAGAGACTTGCTCTAGAGGCCAAGAGTGCTGCTGAGGATCTAGTTGTTAAGACCGAGACGGTGTCTTCTCTTCTAGTAAGAGCTGGAACTGTATTCGGAGCTGCACAGGCCTCTGCGAAGGCGTCTTCAAGCACACAGCAGAGTCTCCTTGATGCGCAGTTCGACGCCCAGAAGAAGGCGTATAATCAGCTCGTAACCCCTAGTACAGCTAACGCAATCCTTCTTCAGAATGCCAACCAGGCTCTACAGGCTGCTCAGGCTGCCGCGTCGGCGTCTGTTCTTGCTTCTAGCACACTTCCTTCTGCTGTCCCTGATACAACGGATCTTGCAAATGATGCCGTTGCGCAGGCCGCTGCTGCTATTGTTGCGCCATCTCTCTCTGCGCACCCATACATAGAATCTACACCGGTTTCATCAACACTTGTCCCTAAGTCAAATGGTGCCTTCAATTCTGCAGAAATCGCCGCGGGAGACTTTCCTTATGATTCTTCTGCGATGAACGCTCCTTCTTACTTGCTAACGTCAGTTGGACTTGGGTATACAACGAATTATGCGGATGCCTCTGGCAATGATGCTAACTACCCCCGCCTGCACCTTGATACATCTGTTACTCAGGCGGCTGAGTTGGTGGCTCACCTAGTAAATCGTGCTAAAACACAAGTCTCTTCTGACAAGACAGTTGGAGAGTTTTTGGAGACAGGTCTCGTTGGCACGGTTGCGTCTTTAACAGACAGAGCGATTGCTTCAGCTGGTGGTCAACTTGTATCTGGTGTAGCTGCTGGTCGCATGGCCCCCAGTGCCGATGTCCTAGCCAAATTAACTGAGGTTAATGGTGGTGTAGCTAATCGTTATGCTGGATGGCAAAGACGCTCTCAAGCCACAGCATTCAATGCAACAAATACGTCAGCAGGAAGTCTAAGAGTGACAAGTGGTTTCCTTGAGGCACTTCCTAGTGTCGCCGTGAAGACATCATTGAGCGCAGGTGCGTATACTTCCGCTAATTTTACTACTCGTGCAATTGACTTGGCTAAGGCGGGTGCCGCTGTTATTAGCTCTTACCAATCTGGTGCGGCTGCGAATGGTTCTACACTCGATGGCGTCTACCTACCTTGTGGTATTGCCTCAGCTGCTGCCACAGCCATGGCGGCTGTCTGGACAGTTACTGAAGATGAGCGCACGGCGGACAAGGCTGCCGGCTTCCCCTACAGAGGTAATGACGGCAGTAACGTTATTGGTTCCCACGGCCATGACGTAATGGGTGGTGTAGATGCAAGTGGAACATACAGTGGTATTACTGCTGGCCTCATAAACTTGCGTAATATCTATGCGAATACAACCCTAGCTGCTCGCCGTGCCACTACAGCCAAGAAGGCTGCTGATGAGGCCAAGGAGGCGTTTCTTGCGTGGGCTGCTGCCAACGAGGCCGCGGATGCCCTTCAAAACCAGGCGACAACTCTCTATAACTTAGTCCCTGCTCCTTCAAATGATCAGGTACGTGTAATGGATGCGAAGCTCACTGCCGCTAAGGTAAAGCTTTCCGCTGCAACATATGCTCTTGGTGAGGCCGACAATCGTGCGGTAGTTACAGCTCGCCTTGCCCAGCAGTCTGCGGCGTCAATGTCAGTTCTCATTGGTAATGAACTTGCTGAGGTACCCGGTGAATTTCCTAAATTCGACTCTCTTGGTAACTTGAATGCCCCTGTTTCCAGAAACTTGGGTGTTAATAATGCCCCTACAAATGTTGCTTCTCAGGGTTCAAATAACATTAACTGCCCTGCTATTGCGATGTTTGATGCCAGTGGTAATGTTGCGGCCAAGGAGGCCCTCGTCGCCGCGCAAAGCATGGCGATGGCTGCTATTAACGACAATTACCTAACTACATCTATTACCACATGGAATACCCACGGTGTCACGGGTGTAGACACATCTGGCAATGAGACTGTTAACGTAGCTGGCACACGCCTCCTTGTCCAGGATGCACAGTATGCCGCGGCGGGCGCGGCGGGCCAGGTTGCGACAGTTGCGTTTGATGATGCAACAGAATCAATCTCTCGCTTAACAGACTGGCACAACGTCGCTTTATTCGCAAAGAAGGCGAATGATGCTAGACAGAAGGTACAAGAAGCCCTCAATCTCGCTTCTAATGCCTCTACAACAAACCAGCAAGCTACAGATGCATTCATTCTTGCTGTTGATGATATCACTGAGACAGTCACATTAATCATTTCTGCTACAACGCCTTATAACCAGCAAGCTACAACATCTGCCACAATTGCTACGAATAACGTGGTTGCTTTGGCTGCGAAGCTTGAAAATGCCAAGAATGTCTGTGTATCTGCGCAAATTGCTATTCAGCTTGCTGCCTCTACATACAGAAACGCAGGGTCATCTAACATTTCTGGCGAGGCTGGCCTTGGTGGCTCTATTTTCACGGTAAATATGGCGTATGCCAAGGTTGCGGCTGCTGCGGCCCAGGCTGCCTGCACGGCTGCGGCGATTAGTGCCCGTGAGGAGGCCGTCTTAGCTGCGAGACGTGCTAACTTCTCAGCAATTGCTCTAAGAAAGCTTGTTGGTGAGGGTATCATTGGTGGAGCCATTGCTGGGTTCGTTGATGCTTCTGGAAGCATTGTACCTCAGACAGGATATGGTACGTATTCTCCAGGTACATCTGGTCTAGACCCTACACAGGCGCCCACTTCAGCCCCCGCTGGCACCCCTTGGCCACTACCTTACAGCCAGCCCTCCACGATGGCTGGTGCAACAAATGGTGTATTTCCTCCTTCTGTAGCAGATTCCGCGGGTCTTGCTACTAAGACGGTGTTATACCAGGGTGTTGGTGGATTGGCATATGATCCAGTTACAAACCTTGGAGCACTTCAGGGGGTTAACTTAGACACACGTAATGATCAGCCTAATGTCATAACAAATCTTACATATACAGAACGCCAGTATTCAAGTGTTTATGAGGCTGTTGCTGATTTAACAGTTAAGTCCCAGGCGGTCATCAATGAGCTTTTGGTAAATACAAATGGCCCCACTGCCACCGCGCCTCCTACCATTAGTTCTGCTGTTCTCTCTGACTCTACTGACCCTGATGCTTACTTGAGATATCCTCACATTGATGTGGCGCGTGCGGTTGATACAACAATTGCTGCAAGTGGTGGCGCTGCCTTGACAGCTGTCCAGAACTGCCTGCTTTCTGCGTATGAGGCTCAGCAGTGGGTTATTGCTTCAGCGAATGCCTCTTTTGTTACATTTGGCTATGCGCCGGCCAATGTCAAGCTTGTTAACTTTACACCTACACTTTTGGGCGTTGTTAACAAGCTCGCTTCTGATGCCGATGATGTTCTAAAGACAGTTCTCAATGCTGAGGGTGCCATCCTATACGCGCTCTCTCTACGCCCCAATAAGGTCAATTTACATGACCTTGATGCGGCTAACTTTGCGTCAGCGTTCAATGCTAACCAGTCTGCGGTTGACACATACTACGAGTTAAGAAAGGCTGCAATCAAGCACGAACAGAACACTATCATTGCGTTCCACCAGGCTGACTTGGCGAATGCCTTCTCACCCATTGCTGCTACAGCTGCGACTGCTGCTTCACAGGCTGCTGCGCTTGGTGCTATGTCATGGTCTTCTCCTGTTGCCAATCCCAACTATGCGTCTAACAGCGCATTAGTGTCTGCGAACTTCCCTGCCCAAGGATGGGGATATGCATCTCACACCAGTGTTATTGCTGACCTTGCGGCTCAGAATGCTAACTCCACAAACCCCAATCTTGGTCCCTACAACGGAACAAGCACGGGTGCCGCTCCTTTCCCTGCACTCAATGCATCTGGTTCATCTCGCATCCAGGCCCCTGCGGCTCAGGTTCTCCAGGCATCTGCTCAATACCTAGAGCGCGTTCTATCTGACGCCACACTTGCGACTGCGAAGGCTGCTGCAGATGCTGCTAGCTCATCTTCTGACTTCAATAATCTAATGGTTGATGTTTCTACGGTAACACCTTCTCTAGTTGATGCCGCAACAAAGGCCGCCCAGGATACACTTTCAGCGGCTAAGTCAGCGAACTATGCTTCATCCCTCAATAACCAGGGTAAGGTCGCAGATGACTTGACTAACTACGTAGCCAACATGCTTCAGGATAATGCGGAGGCTATCTTGGCTGCTGCTCAGGCTGCTCGTGCGAACCTTGCAGCCATTGCGCCTGCGGATGCTCGCTACAAGTCCAGAAAGAATATGTTGGACTTATGGAATATAGCGATAGATGCTTCTAAGGAGGTTCTACAAGCGTCCGTAAACGGCCCTCAAGCATTTGGTACTGGCAATTATGGACTGTTATACACGCCTGATGGCGCCATAGAGGTATTAGACCCTACTACAATTTTGAATGCTAGCTTGGGTGATTTGAGTGTTATGGGCTCTCAAGGACCAGTAAACGGTAGTGGGGTACCAACACGCAGATACACCACAAATGGAAATACTGCTACTTATGCTCTTCCCGAAGACAATCAGGTAACATATGGTACTTCACTTGATGCGAATAATAGTTCTGACCTACAACCCTCGTTGCTTTCTAAGTTGAACGCTGCTGTTCGTGATGCTTACAATGCTACAACAGGTGCTCCAGAAAATCTAGATATTACAACATACAACCCTACAACTGGCCAGGCTATCGGCGTTCAGTATGGATATATCAGTTTCCAGGATGAAACTGGCAAGTGGGTAACCAATATGCCTGAGAATACGAATGACACGGAGGGAGCCTTTAACACAGCTGTAGCTGCTCTACGCACTGCAGCACTAGTTTCCAATTCTTCTCGTGCTGCCCTCCTTGCGGCTGCTGTTGCTATCAAGGCTGCTTATGATGCTGCAGTTGCTGTAAACCAGAGTTCCACGGCGGCCCTCGCCTCCCCTGCACTTGATGCCAGTCGTAATGCATATTCAGAT
>Ga0209354_10000900_pt1 | contig 13412 bp, 13 predicted proteins | sample LauGreSpBDMM15DD_2_FD_187562 | JGI IMG/M metagenome (GOLD analysis project Ga0209354, IMG submission 187562) | Freshwater lake microbial communities from Lake Michigan, USA - Sp13.BD.MM15.DD (SPAdes) (version 2) | ecosystem: Environmental > Aquatic > Freshwater > Lake | place: Lake Michigan...
CAGCTCCTGGTCCAGGCGCAGATCGACCGGGTCGTCCGGGTGGTAGTGCACCAGGCACTTGACGACCTGCTCAACAGGCCAGCGGCGCAAGGCGCTGCCCACAGACAGGGTGCCGTCAAAGCGCAAAGGCCGCGAGCCCGGCAATTCAACCGGCCGCCCGACCCACCAGCCGCGGCCGGTGGCGCTGGCCAGCGCTTGCATGCCGTAGTCACCGCCGTCCACCAGCAGGCCGCCCCGGCCTTGCAACTGCCGGCTTTGGTGCACTTGCTCAAAGGCGCGCACCAGCAGATTTTTAAGCACGCTGATGCGCTCTTCGCCCACGCCGGCAATGCGTGCCATCTCGTAAAACTGGCTGCGGTGGTCAAAGGCCATCACGCTGAGTTCGTCCCATGGCTGGCGCGCCGGGGTGGTGCGGTGCAAGTGGGCGAGCTGCCGGTCGGCATCGACCTTGGGGTTGCGGCTGCCACTGAACCAGTGCGCCAGCTCGGCGGGTGTCGGCATGGCCGGCGCGCAGGCGTGGCGCGACACGACGATGGCCCCGCAGGCATTGGCCAGCTTGGCTGCTTCAGTGAAATCCTGGCCGCGCAAAAAGCCGGTCATCAGGCCGGCGGCAAAAGCGTCGCCCGCGCCCAGCACATTCATCACTTCAATGCGTTCGCCCTGCACCGTGAGGGCATCGCCGATGCGCGCCGGAATCTCACCCGGAATGAAGCAGCAGCCGGCTGCGCCCAGCTTGACGACCAGCGCAGCATCACTGATGGCGCGCACGGCACGCAAGCAGGCCAGCAAGTCGCCCGGCACGCCGCCGGCGATCATGAACTCTTCTTCCGTGCCGATCAGCAGGTCAAACTGCGGCAGCACCGCCTGCAGTTGCGCGGTGACCTTGGCGTCGGCCACAAAGCGGTTGGCGCCTTCGCCGCGCTTGGTCAGCCCCCACAGCACCGGGCGGTAGTCGATGTCGAGCACGCGCAGCACGCCATGCTTTTGGGCATAGCCCAGCGCTGCCGTCGAAGCCGCGCGCACACCCGGCGCGCTCAGGTGTGTGCCGGTGATCAGCAGCGCCCGGCATTGCGCAATGAAACCCTCGTCAATGCCTTGCGCATCCAGCGCCATGTCAGCGCAGTTCTCGCGGTAAAACAGCAGGGGAAAAGTGTCGCGGTCTTTCAGCCCCAGCAGCACCAGGCCCGTCAGCCGCTCCGGGTCGAGCTGGATTTGCGTGGTGTCACAACCCTCGCGCTGCAAGGTGTTGATGAGAAAGCGGCCCATCTGCTCGTCGCCCACGCGCGAGATCATGGCGGCGCGCAGGCCCAGACGGGCCACGCCAAAAGCAATGTTGGCTGAACTGCCACCCAGGTACTTGGCAAAGCTCGACACATCTTCCAGCGGCGCGCCGAACTGTTCGGCGTACAGATCCACGGCCAGGCGGCCCAGGCAGGCGATGTCGTGCGTGCGGTCGCTGTGCGCGGCGAGTTTATGCAGAGGTGAGGACGGATTCATGGTCAGGGGATGGGTTTCAGGGGAAAATCCTGCAGACAAGTCCACTCGGGAATGGGAATGTCTTTGGAGGAACGGCAAATACTGATGCGGTCAAAAGTCAGCTGCCGGTTAAGGAAATTTTCTTCGACCGCAGACAGCAGGGGCTGCTGGCCCGTTTGCATTTTTCCGTACGCCAGGCTCAGGTGCGGATAAGGCGACATACCCAAGACTGTGCCAGAGATGGCGAGGGCGCCGTCCTGCAGCGCCCGGAAGGCGGGAGTTTCATCAAACCGCAGGTACAGACAGCGGAAAAAATGGTCAGTGCTTTGCACGGCATTCACTTGCCAATGCTGCACCGTACAACTGGCGGCCAGCGCCGCGGTTTGCGCTTGCAAGATGTCAAGTGGCGTAGCCAGGTCACCCTGAATAGTGACATGCGGCACAAACGCAGGCTGCTCGAACTCTGGTGCCAGACGCTGCACCCAGCCGGTCAACTTGGCCTGGTCCGCGGCGCTGGGCATGAGCCAGAGCGAATACCCCACCGTCACTTGCCCACGCCAGACAGCACATCAGCTTTGAGGAAGCGCTCGACAAACAGCATGAAGAGCACCGATGGGACCAGCAGCAGCAGCGCCGTGATGGAGGCGATCTGGTAGTTGCCCTCGATCGCAGCATTCAACATGGTCAGCGGCAGGGTGCGCACCTCGGGAACTCCCACAAAGAAAGTTCCAGAAAATTCGTCCAGCGAAATCAAGAAAACAAAAATCGCGCTGGCCATCAGCCCCGGTGCGGCCAAGGGCAAAGACACGGTCATGAAGGCGCGCAGCGGGGAAGCCCCCAGGTTGCGCGCCGCCTCGACTTGTTCAGTGCCCACGGCTGCAAACGATGCAGAGGCAATCCAGACTGCAAAAACCAGCCCCTGAATGGCGTGCACCAACATCACGCCGGTGATGGTTCCGGTCAGACCCAGCTCGTAAAAGATACGGGCAATGTTCATGTGAACGGCCACGGTCGGGAAGGCTTGCGGCAGCAGGAAAAAAAGCAAAAAAAGGCTGCGCATGGGCAGATCGCGCTTGGACAGCGCGTAGCCAGCCGGAATCGCCACCGCAAGACTCAAAAAAACCGTTAAAACAGCAATCACCAGGCTGGTCCAGAGCGCGACCATGGCGCCGGCTTCAGGTTTGAACACCTTGCTCCAGTAGGCAAAGCCCCAGCGCACAGGCAGTTTGGCCGGGAAGTACCAGGCCTCCGTGACCGTCCAGATCAGCATGTTGAGCAGCGGTCCGAAAATCGCGACGGCAAGCAGCCCGATCAGCAAGCCGCGCAAAACGCCGCCGACCCAGTCGGGCGCCCGGAAACTGGGCAGTTTCATGCTCGTCACGATGGTTTTCCTCCTTCGCGGATGCCTTGTCGAAGGTAAAACCAGGCTGCCACTCCACTCATGGCAAAGGAGACAAAGCCCAGGGCATTGGCCACGCCGTAGTCGCCATAAGAATTGACGCGCCAGGCCATGTCCACTGTGATCATGGTGGAGGAGCCGGCAATGATCATCATCGGCACCGACAAGGCCGAGAGCATGGTGACGAAAGAAAGGATCAGGGCCACAAAAATGCTGGACCGCACTTGTGGCACAACGATTTCAAGCAGGATGCGAAAGCGTCCGGCCCCCAGGCCGCGGGCGGATTCGATCATGGAGCGGTCCATTGAGGCCATGGCACCGCTGATCAGCAGGGCGGCAAAGGGCAGTTGCTTCCAGACAAAGGTGATGACGACACCGCGCCAGTCCAGCAGGCTGATGGCGTGCATGGGATCAACCACGCCCAACGACATCAGGGCGTTGTTGAGCATGCCGTTTTTAGCCAGAAAGGTACGCATCAGCTGCGCGGCCACGACAAAAGGAATGAACAGCGGCCAGCGGTAAATCCAGCGCAGCAAGCTCACAGCGCGCGGGTTCTCGCCCAGCGTGATGTAGCCTGCCACAGCAATCGCGAAAACGCCCACCAGCACGGTAGACAGCACAGTCACGCCCGCGGTCAGGGCAATGTCGCCGCTGTACAGCGAAAAGGCCTTGGCGAAGTTGCCCAGATCCCAGCCGCCGGTCTGCTCGTTGCGAAAGGCAAAGGCTAGCGAGTAGACCAGCGGATAGACGAACAGCAGCCCGACCATCACCAGAGCCGGCGCCATCAGCGCGACCGAATGAAATAAGCGGGAAGGGCTGCGCATGGGCTTTTTCTTTAGTTCTGAACTTGTGCTTCGTACTGCTCACGCAAATCCTTGAAGAAAGGCGCGAGCGGGAACGGCTTGGCATTTTTGGCCAGGTCTGCCGGTGTCACATCGACAAACAGCTGGTTCCAGATCTTGGCATCCAGGGCCGGTTTGACCACATTGGCGTCAATGCCCGGGTACCAGTTGAAGCGCTTGACGATGCCTTCTGCCTGCACTTCAGGGCTGGTGGCCAGGGCAATGAACTTTTTGGCGAGCTCGATGTTTTTGGCCTTGGCCGGAATGGCGTAGTAATAAGGCTGGCCGGGCATGCCGGGCGACAAGATCTTCAGGCGCAGGTTGGGCGCCAGGCGGCCTTCAGCTTTCCAGCTGTGGAACATGTCCACCCAGACCGGGCCCATGGCGATTTCGCCGCGGTTGAGCATGTCCAGTGTGCCGGCGTTGCCGGGAGTGAACACCACTTGCTGGTTGAAGGCCTTGAGATCACTGAAAGCGTTTTTCCAGCCGGCTTGCGACTTCACATCGTAAGGACCCTGCTGAACCACCTGCGCATTGCCGCCGTAGGCGTACATCCAGCCGACCACAAAGGCGACGCCGGACATGCCGTTTTTCAGGCCGTTGTAGCCAAAGCTCTTGGGATTCTTGGCCACATAAGCGCGCAGTTCGTCATAGGAGCCCGGCGGATTTTTGACCAGGTCGGGGTTGTAGGCCATGGCTGTCTGGCTTTCAAACATCGGCATCACATAGCCATCGACATTCACGCCCAGCGCCTGCTTGGCAGACTGGCTGACAGCGTACTTTCCGGTGGCGATGCTGTCGCGGTATTTGAGCAGCAGGCCGTCGCGCACCATCTCACCGGTTTTTTGCTGGTTGGGCACGATCACGTCAGTGTCCCAGGTCGCCAGGTTGGCGCTTTTCTGGGCCTGCAGTTTTTCCATCATTTTTTGGGAGCCCGCATCATCCGGACCCGTGCCAACCACCCGGACCTTGACGCCCGGGTTCTGCTTTTCAAACAAGGGGCCGAGGTAGTCGGTGACGTAATCGACCATGTTTTGCGAGCCGCCGCTGATGACATTCAGGGTGGTTTGCGCCTGGGCCAGGCCAGACCAAGAGCCCAGCCCGATGGCCAGGGATGCAGCAAGCGTGCGAACCAGTGAGCGATGCATTTTCTTCACGATGAACTCCTTTGATTGAATTGACTTGGATAAACGATTGGCAGGGGAACGACGGGGAAAGGACAGGAATGGGTGACAAAAATACCCAGGCTCAAGCCGGCGCCAAGGTGCTGCGACTGGCTTCGCGCGCATACACATGCAGCGCGTCGGCCGGAATGCAGACAGTGACCGTCGAGCCACTTGCCAAAGAAGCCGGGTGGTCGATGAAAAACTGGCCGCTGTCGGTGTGGACCGTGCAGCGATAACCGCCGCCGAGGTAGCTCGACTGGGTGATCCGGCCTGGCAGTTTCAGCGCATCGGCTGCCGGGGCACCTTCCAGATACAGCGTGGCCCGCTCGCTGCGAAAGTGCACCTGCACCGGGCCTTCGGCATCGCCGGCCATGTGCACTCCCCTGACGCGGGCCTGGCTGGCATTGGGCACGCTCAGGGCTACGCTGTCGCCATCGCGCAGGGCATCGCAATCGACAATGTTTTCAGCCCCCATGAAGGACGCCACATAAGGCGATGCTGGCCGCTGGAAAACCTCTTCAGGGGTGCCGATCTGGGCGACCCTCCCCTGGTCGAGCACCACCACGCGGTCGGCCATCACCATGGCCTCTTCGCGGTCATGCGTGACCAGTATGGCGGTCAGGTTCAGACGTTTTTGAATCGAGCGGATTTCATGACGCATTTGCAGACGGATGCGGGCGTCCAGGTTGGACAAGGGCTCGTCCAGCAGCAGGATCTTGGGTTCCACCGCCAAAGCCCGCCCCAGCGCCACCCGCTGGCGCTGACCGCCGGACAATTCAACGACGGGCCGGTTTTCAAAACCCTGCAGGTCCAGCATGTCCAGCAGCGCCAGCACACGGGCTTTGATCTGATCACGTGGCACCTGACGCAGTTTCAGGCCGTAGCCTATGTTTTGCATCACGTTCATGTGCGACCACAAGGCGTAGGACTGAAACACCATCGCCATGTCCCTGCGTTCGGGTGGCTCAGCAAGCACGTCGCGGCCTTGCACATCAATGCTGCCCGCCTTGGCCTGCGTAAAGCCGGAGATCGTGCGCAGCAAGGTGGTCTTGCCGCAGCCCGATGCGCCCAGCAGGGCCACGAATTGCCCCTGGTCCACGTTCAGGTCGATGCCCTTGAGCACCTCGTTGTCGCGGTAGGCGACCCGCAGGCCACGTATCGCGATCATTGGCTCCATCTCCATGAAACTTCCCTTTGGGCTCTGTCCCGGCATGTCAGCCAGGGGGGGGCGATCGGTTTTCAGCTGACTGCCAAAGGCATTGCCAGCTGATCGTTAGCCGCAGTATAGGAGGCTATGGAATTTAAAAGCACTGGTAAAAACATTTAGAAAAACTTTTCTATTTTTTCATCGTGGCGTCATAATCGCTGGCATGAAAAAGCCCAGTTCTGCAGCCATCGCGCCCGGTGCACCCGCCATGCCGGATGCTGCCTTGCCGCCAACTGCCGGGGCCGATACGGCCCCGACCGATGGCGATTTGCTTGTCAAGCGCATCACCCAGGAGTTCGACACGCTGAGCCGGCAACTCAAACTGATCGCCCGTTATGTTGAAGAAAACCGGGCCCACATCGGGCTGGACCGCATCCAGGACGTGGCCGGGCGCTGTGGTGTGCAGCCTTCCGCCGTCATCCGTTTTGCCAAGCATTTTGGTTTTTCGGGTTACACCGAAATGCAGAAAATCTTTCGCGAAGGCATCACCCGGCAGATTGCCCCGCAGCGCGACTACCAGACGCGCATCCGCAGCCTGATTGCCGCCGCGCAAGGGCAACTCAGCAGCGCAGACATTGCCCATGAGTTCATTGGCGGCAGCATCACCGGCATGCAGGAATTGCAGCGCGACCTGCACAGCACGATTTTTGATGAAGCCGTGGACATGCTCGTCGCGGCGCCGTCGATCTGGCTGGTGGGGGCACGGCGCTCGTTTCCCGTGGCCTCTTACCTGGCCTACGCGTTGCAACACACCGAAAAACGCGTGGAGCTGCTGTCCGGCCTGGGCGGTATGAACGAGGGGCAGATGCGAGGCATCCGGCCCGGTGATGTGATGATTGTGGTGAGTTTCACGCCCTACGCCGAGGAATCCATGCAGTGCGCCCGCCGCGCCGTGGCCTGCGGCGCGCGTGTGATCGCCATTGCCGACAGCCAGATGAGCCCGCTGGCCGCGTTGGCTTCGGCCTTGCTGGTGGTCTCCGAGAGCACGATTTTCGGCTTTCGCTCGCTGACCAACACCATGGCGCTGGCGCAAAGCCTTTTCATTGCGCTGGCTTACCGCACCGAGCTGCTGTACCAGCCGGCCACGCCTGCCAGCGGTGCCTGATTCATTTCAACCCAGTCCCTTGTCTTTTGGAGTCCCTATGAGAAACGTTGCAATTTTTGGTGCCGGTCGCATCGGCCGCATTCACGCCGGTAACCTGGCCGCCTTGCCGGGCGTCAGCCTGAAAGCGGTGTGTGACCCGGTGGGCAGCGCCGCAGCCGAGCTGGCGCAACAGCACGGCGCCAGTGTGTCCACGGTCGATGCCATCTTTGCCGACCCGTCGATCGATGTGGTGGCAATTGCCTCGTCAACCGACACGCACAGCGACCTGATCGCCCGTGCGGCCAAGGCCGGCAAACATATCTTTTGTGAAAAGCCGATTGATTTGTCGGTGCCCCGCGCCCAGGCCTGCGCTGACGCAGTGACGGCCGCCGGCGTGGCCTGCATGATCGGCTTTCAGCGCCGCTTTGACCCGACCTTCAATGAAGCCCGCACCCGCATGGACCGTGGCGACATCGGCACCCCCGAGATGCTGGTGGTCACCAGCCGTGACCCGGGCGCGCCACCGGCCGAGTACCTGAAAGCCTCGGGCGGTATTTTCCGTGACATGCTGATTCACGACTTCGATATTTTTCGCTGGATCTTGTGCGCCGACGGCGACGAAGCCGACACCCTGCACGCCACGGGTTCCTGCCTGATTGACCCGGCGATCGGCCTGATTGGCGACATTGACTGCTCGGCCGTCACGATTCGCACCAAAAAGGGCCGGCTGGCGCAGATCAATACCTCGCGCCGCGCCGCCTACGGCTACGACCAGCGCTTTGAAGTGCTGGGCTCCAAGGGCATGCTGCAATGCGGCAACCACCGGCCCAGCGAAGTGGTGCAGTCGGATGCCAAGGGTGTCAGCGCCGACACGCCTGAGCATTTTTTCTTGCAGCGCTACCGCGAGGCCTATCGCCTGGAAATTGCGCATTTCTTTGAATGCCTGCAGTCGGGCAAACCCTTTCGCACCAGCATTGCTGACGGCGTGGCGGCGCAAAAGCTGGCAGATGCGGCGGCGCAATCTCTGGCCAGCGGGCAGGTGGTGCGCCTCTAGAATGAGGGCTCACCAACCTTCCCGTGAGCCCGCGTGTCTGACCGTTTCAAAGTTTATGCCCAGTACCTTTTGCCTAAGCAGGCTCTCACGGCTTTTGCCGGCTGGGTGGCTTCGCGCCAGCGCGGCAGCGTCACCACGGCGCTGATCCGCTGGTTTGTCGGCAAGTACCAGGTGAACATGGCCGAGGCGGCCAACCCGGACATCAGCAGCTATTTGAGCTTCAACGACTTTTTCACCCGCGCCCTGCGGCCCGATGCGCGGCCGCTGGCGGCGGCGTCATTGGTCTGTCCGGTGGACGGCGCCATCAGCCAGTTCGGCCCCATTGAGGGCGAGCAGATTTTCCAGGCCAAGGGCCACCAGTACTCGACCACCGCGCTGGTCGGCGGTGATGCGGCGCTGGCCGCGCAGTTTCACGGCGGCAGCTTTGCCACCATCTACCTCAGCCCGCGTGACTACCACCGCATTCACATGCCGTGTGACGGCCGCTTGCTGCGCATGATCTACGTGCCGGGCGACTTGTTTTCGGTCAACCCCGTCACCGCGCGTGGCGTGCCGGGTTTGTTCGCACGCAATGAGCGCGTGGTTTGTGTGTTTGAGGCGGCGCAGGGCCCTATGTTGCTGACGCTGGTGGGCGCTACCATTGTGGGCAGCATGGCGACGGTGTGGCACGGCGTGCTACCGCGTGAGGGGGTTGTGCGCGAATGGCACTACGACAACCAGACTCCGCCCGTGTGGCTGAAAAAAGGCGACGAGATGGGCCGATTTTTGCTGGGCTCGACGGTTGTTCTGCTGTTCCCGCAAGGCCCGCTGCAGTTCAACCCCGGCTGGCAGCCGGGTGGCCCGGTGCGGCTGGGTGACGCCATGGCGAACTTTTCATGAGTCGCCATGAGCCGCTTGCCCACCCCCGAAAAAACAGCTGAGCCATCAGCCGGGGCGTCCCGGGGCAGCCTGGGGGTCCGGGCGCTGGACGGCCTGATGGCCTGGCTGGCCGGCTGGTGGCGTGTGCTCTACCTGGGCGCGCAAATCATGGTGCTGGCTGTTTCGCCGTCCAGCTACGGCCCTGCCAACCGTTTGCTGCTGGCCCGCCACGTGGTGCTGGCCACCGCGCCCATCTTGCTGTGGTTCACGCTGCTGTGCGCACTGGCCACGCTGGTGATCACGCGCATCGTGGTGGTCACCGCGCTCAGCTACGGGCTGTCGCAATACGCCCTGCAGCTCATCATCCGGGTGCTGGTGCTGGAGTTGATTCCGCTGGGTGCGGCCTTGTTTGTGGCCTTGCGCAGCACCATCGCCAGCAGCGCCGAACTCGCCGAGATGCGCCTGCGGGGCGAGCTGGCGGCCCTGGCCGAGCCTTTGCGCCAGGAGGCCATGCCGCGCGTGGTGGCCGGTATGTTTGCCAGCATCACGCTGGCCGCGCTCAGCTGTGTGGTGGCGCTGGTGCTGGCTTATCTGGCGGTCTATGGATTCACCCTGTCGGCCTTGCCGGCCTACACACGGCTGTTTGGTCAGGTGTTCAACCCGGCCGTGACGCTGATCTTTGTCTTGAAGACACTTTTTTTCAGCCTTGCCGTCGCGTTGATGCCCATCGTTTCCGCGCTGTACGACGAAGCACCCGCCGGCCTGCGGCACGGCGCCGAGCTGCGCGCACTGGCGCGCATGTTCGTCGTCATCTTGTTGATTGAAATGGTCTCGCTGGTGGGGAATTACTATTGAACTTCGATCTTGATGGCATAGTCAAACCATGAGCACACCCAGCGATCTGCAACCCCTTGTGCCCACGCACCAGCTTGAGCGCAAGGCCATGCTGCTGCTGGTCTTCATGCTGGCGCTGGTGCTGGGGTCGGCCGCTTATGTGCTGTTTGCCCGCGGTGCTTTTGAGCGCACGCAGCAACTGGTGCTGGTGGCCGACGATTCCGAGGGCGTGGTGGTCGGCATGGACATGACCTTCTCGGGTTTCCCGATCGGGCGCGTCAGCCGCATCGAGCTGGCACCGGACGGCAAGGCGCGCATTGTGGTCGAGGTGCCGCTCAAGCAAGCCGCCTGGCTGCGCCAGTCCAGTGTCTTCACGCTGGTGCGCGGGTTGGTCGGCAACACCAATATACGCGCCTACAGCGGCATGCTGAGCGACCCGCCGCTGCCCGACGGCGCCGTGCGCGAGGTGCTGCGCGGTGACGCCACGGCCGACATTCCGCGCCTGATCACGGCGGCACGCGAGCTGGTCGAGTCGGTTCACACCCTGGTGGGTACCGAGGGCGCGCTGGGTGCCAGCCTGGTCAATGTGCAGCAACTCACCGACAAGCTCAAGGGGCCGACGGGCGCGCTGGGTGTCTTGCTGGGCAACGATGCCGAAGCCAAAAAACTGCTGCTGACGCTCGAAAAAACCAACAGCTTGCTGGCCCGGCTCGATGGCCTGGCGGTCAAAACCGACGCGCAGGTGTTCGGGGCCGATGGCGTGATGCCGCAAACCCGCGCCACGGTGGTTCAACTCAACGCCCTGCTGGGTGAAGCCCGCAGCAGCCTGAAGCGCGTCGATGCCGTGCTGATCGAGGCCCAGGCGGTGGGCGCCAATGCCCGCGTGGCCACGGCCGATCTCGGCACGCTGCGCGCCGAGGTGGAAAGCAGTTTGTCCAAGGTCGAGAGCCTGGTCAATGACATCAACCGCAAGTGGCCTTTTGCCCGCGACACCGAGGTGAAGTTGCCATGAGTTTTTATCGCTTGCTCGCTTGTGCGGCCGCGTGCGTGGCGCTGTTGACTGGCTGCGCCAACCGTCCGCCTGTGCCCGACTGGCAGATGGATGCCAAGGGCGCCAGCGAGCGCTTTGTCAAAGCCTATGCGGCGGGCAACAGCCGTGTCGAGACGCTGGAGTTCGCCAAGGCCCGCAGCGCTTTGGCCAGCACCGGCCGGCCCGACCTGCTGGCCCGGCTGGAACTGCTGCGCTGCGCCACCCGTGTGGCCAGTCTGGTGTTTGAGCCTTGCGTCGCTTTTGAGGCGCTGCGTGCCGACGCGCTGCCTGCGGAGCGGGCCTATGCCGACTACCTTGCCGGCCTGCTGGCTGCAACCAACGTAGCCTTGTTGCCGCCCGCCCAGCAAGGCGTGGCGACTGCAGCCCCTGCCGCCCAGGCGGCGGCCTTGCAGAACGTGGACGAGCCTTTGTCGCGTCTGGTGGCGGCGGGCGTTTTGCTGCGCCGGGGCCAGGCCAGTCCGGCCGTGCTGGCGCAGGCCGTAGAAACCGCATCGGCCCAGGGCTGGCGCCGGCCCTTGCTGGCCTGGCTGGGCGCACAGGCTTTGCGCGCAGAGCAGGCGGGCAACGCGCTGGAGGCCGCCCGGCTGCGCCGCCGCATGGACCTGACCACGGCTGCGCCATGAGTTACAGCGTGCGTTTGTATGCGTATGAAGACGTGAGCGACGAGGAAAAGCGGCAGGCTGAAAGGCGTTTTTGCAAGGCCTTGAACGAGGCTTTGGGCGATGCTTCGCTGGTGCTGCCGGTGTATGCGGTCTACCGCCGGCTGGTGGCTTTGCATGGCGACACGCCATCAGCCGATGCATTGAGCACCGAGGAGCTGGAGTTGTTCACCCAGTGGCAGGCCGCCGAGTCAGCCGCGCTGACGGCGGCTTTGGGTCCGCACCGCTACATGGGCGACGCGGAGTTCGACATCAGGGCTTAAGGTCATCGTTGCCGTTGTCGTCGTCATCACCCTCGTCAAAACCCTGGTCCTGCGCTGCGGGCACTTCACCGGCAGGGCGCATGCGGCGGTGGCCTTCCTTGGCGACCACTTCCACAAAAACCTGTGCGGCGCTGTCGGCCGCGGCCGCGTCCATGCGCGTGATGATCTCGGCCAGGTGCACCGGTTCGGCGCTTTCTTCAGCGCTGCCGAACTTGCAGTCAAAGTCCCAGAAGTCCACGCCCGCCGGCAGCGGCACGCGGCGCTGGCGTTTGACGTATTTGCGAACCTCGTGTTTGATGGCGTCCAGCACGCGGTCCGGGTGTTTGCCTTCGACCTGAAGTTTGAACGTTTTTCTCACGGAAGACCTTAATGCTGCGTAATGCGGTTGTGTACGGCAGGGCGCATGGCAAGCGCCTCTGGAAGGCCACGATTATGCGGCCTGCGACCAGGCCAAGAGGGGCCGGCGCGTAAACTCGCTGCTTCGCTTCACCGGTCCCGTGGGTCCCGTCGACCCCAGCCAGAGCCCCGGCGGCTCAGAATTCCTTCAGCATGTCCTTTTCTTCCCTTGGCCTGTCGCCCACCCTTCTTCGCGCACTGGCCGACCAGGGCTTTGACACGCCCACGCCGGTGCAGGCCCAGGCGATTGCCCTGGTGCTGGCCGGGCGCGACGTGCTGGCCTCGGCCGAAACCGGCTCGGGCAAGACGGTGGCTTTTTGCCTGCCTGTGCTGCAAGCGCTGGCACAAACGCCAGCGGCCGCTTCCGGCCGGCAGCGGCGGGCCAGGGCTTTGATACTGGTGCCAACGCGTGAACTCGCGGTGCAAATCGGCGAGGTGGCGCGCCAGCTGGCACGGCATGAGGCGGTAGCGCTCAAGGTCACGGTGGTGTTTGGCGGCGTGTCGATCAACCCGCAAATGATGGGTTTGCGCGGCGGCGCCGACCTGGTGGTGGCCACGCCCGGACGCCTGCTGGACCTGATCGACCACAACGCCCTCGAGCTGTCGGCGGTGCAGACCCTGGTGCTGGACGAGGCCGACCGGCTGCTGGACCTGGGCTTTGAGCAAGAGCTTCAGCGCATTCTGGCGCTGCTGCCGGCGCGCCGGCAAAACCTGTTTTTCTCGGCCACCTTGCCGCCTGCGGTGCAGGCGCTGGCCGCCGGGCTGTTGCAGTCACCTGCCCGTGTGGAAGTGGCCCCCGTGGTGCTGGACATCGCGGCCATTGCCCAGCAGGTGATCGAGGTGGACACCCCGCGCCGCACCCAACTGCTGCGCCACCTGATTGCCCAGCGCGGCTGGAGCCGGGTGCTGGTGTTTGTGGCCACCAAACATGCGGCCGAGACGGTGGCCGACAAGCTGCGCAAGGCGGGGCTGGCGGCTGAGCCTTTTCATGGCGAGCTGAGCCAAGGCAAGCGCACGCAGGTCTTGCTGGACTTCAAGAATTCAGAGGTCAAGGTGGTGGTGGCCACCGACGTGGCGGCGCGCGGCCTGGATGTGTCGCAGCTGCCCGTGGTGGTCAATTACG
>Ga0209354_10000901_pt1 | contig 13399 bp, 18 predicted proteins | sample LauGreSpBDMM15DD_2_FD_187562 | JGI IMG/M metagenome (GOLD analysis project Ga0209354, IMG submission 187562) | Freshwater lake microbial communities from Lake Michigan, USA - Sp13.BD.MM15.DD (SPAdes) (version 2) | ecosystem: Environmental > Aquatic > Freshwater > Lake | place: Lake Michigan...
GGATAGAACTGTTCAACAATTTTCTGAATGGTTTGTTACTGGTATGGGTGGACTTGAATGGTCATCTAAAAATGTAGGTATGATGAAAGCATTTGGATTACAATTAGATGGTCTTTCTGAAGCTGCACAAATGAAGGTTGGTGATATGGAAGAAGATTTTGAAGAATTGTATGATTTATATGGTGATAAATTACGTATGCATCCTTTAGTAAGAATTCCTATTAGAACTTGTATGATGGTTTATATGGTTCATTTAACTAATCAAATGGTTCAAAAATCACCAATTCCTAATATTGATCAAATTTTGAAAACTAATCCTGATATTGCTCGTCAATTAGCTACTGCTGCAATGCAATCACAAGGTGCTCCTCAACGCCAACAACCTAATATGGCAAATTCAGGTGGTGGAAATCCTCTTGATGGTCTAGCTAATTTTATGAGTTCAATGGTTCCTCCTCCACCTCAACAAAGACCACAAACTATTAAATCACCTATTAAAATTGCAACAAGACCTCAACCACCCCAACCCCAACCACAAGCCCAAGTTCAAATGAAACCTCCTTCTTTACCACCAAATATTTCTGATTTATTAAAATCTCTTGATGTTCCACAAGAAAAGAAGGTGTCATTAACTCCTAGTAAAAAAGGTGGATCTACAGGTAAAAATTCCGTAAGCATTAAGCTTTAGATGAGATAATTCTCATACTTAACCTCAAGAGCACATAGTGCACCACAAGAAGAGTCTGCAATAGAAAATCCGAGGACAATCTGTCTTACATACATTCGGAGTTCGTCGAACTCCTCCTGTGGCATCTTAGTGGGCTTTGCCTTAGCAAAGTAGGTCTTGATGAGGTGAAACCTGCGCACGTCAGCCCATGTCATCTGCCCAGAGTTCTGTTGGAACTTGTTGAGCAGAGAGAGGCGCTGGATCTCAATCTCCGGATCTTGGATGGGAGTTGAGGCTGGCTGCTCCTTGGGAGCTAGCTCCTCTTCGAGCAGTTGGGCGGCGAGCGACATGTAGTGCTTCTCTGGGAGAGTAACGCGCAGGCGGGGCATTCCTTGGAATTTGCACTATTTTATTCATATAAAAAATGATTCCGTTTTTATAAATGTTTCATCATTCAAGATTAATAGAAGCTCAAGATCGTATTTTAAAAGATTTAGAATATTTAGAATATGGTGATTCTGTAAATATTTATCTTTGTTGGTATGATGAATTTTTAGTTTCACGTGAAGATTTTAATGGATTTTATCCGTGCTCAAATAAAAAAGTTTCTTTACAAGAAATGTTAGCAATAATTAATGTAGTATTTAAAAAACCATGTATTATTAGACATAATGTTAATGGAAATCCTTATCCTATTAATTTACCACAACAACAAGAAGAAGAAAAATATATTGAAGTATGTATAATTAAAAATTTATAAACATAAAAATGTATGCCTACACTTTTATGGAAATTATACTGTTTTAAATTCAGTTGTATATCTACAGCAATTGCTATTTATTTCCTAGTAGCTATATTAGGTTTTTCTTTAGCTTTAATATTTTTATATTGCATAAAATTCTAATTTTCTTTGAAAATTTTATAAAGTCAATCTTTTTTTCAGCAAAGATACTGAGTAATTCTGTTCGTAGTTTACTAACAATTATTTTACAATAAAGCTTTTTAGTGATTGCACTAACACAATATATTGCCCCTCCTTCGCAATATACAATAACTAACTTCATAGTTCCTTTTTCCAATGATTTTTGACAGTTCATTAACTGATTTGAAGCTCCGATCCATCGCAACAAACAATATTACACATTTAAGAGCTCTTATACTCTAAGTCTTGTAATCCTTATTACCTTTTAAGATAAAGGTATTTCCAGATATATTTTCAACTATAATAATTTCATAGAATCAAAAGCCAATTAAGGCTCATTTTTTTCAATATGATTTTATTTAAGTTTGAATAAATCTAATAATCATTTTCTAATGAAAAAAGAATCCATTTTCATTAGAAACTTCTCTTGTAAATCTCAATATTATTGAGAGCAGTTCTAACTGCATTTTTGTAAGTCTTGAACGCTTCATTCAAGAATTGTAGATCACATTTCCTTACTTTCAAGATTTCTGTGCCATCAGCAATGATAGCAACATGATCTTTACCTACGCGAGTAATGTAGGCATCCCCAATAGGGACAAAGCGAGTAGTGCTACTATTATAAACTTTGTCAAGAGCATAAGGCTTGACTTGAAACGTTGTAGTGCTGTTTGCAGAAGATGCAAGGTAACCTGACATTTTCTACGTTTGAATAATTTTTCATAAAAAAGAAAGTTTCCGTTTTTAGTCTTTTAACATTTCTTCCATTTCATATTCTTTGAGTGGAATGCGATTAATCAGATTTCCTTCAATATAAGCTATAAAATAACCAATTGGATCTAATTTAAATTGAAATCCAGTTGCAGGTGGTAATATATACGTTCCTGCATGAACAGAAATCGTATATTGATCTGTTTCTTCATTATAAGAAACATACGAATCCATCTTTTTTATTAATAGTTAAAAAGGTTAAAATTGTTCGTTTTTAATCTTATTGATGTTCAACACCAAGAGCAAAATACTCAGGAGTTAACATATTATAAAAGCGTTGTGCTTTTGCATTACTCCATCCATATTCATTTGGTTCAGAAAATCCCCAAACATGAAGAATTCCGAGCAAAATTTTATGAGATCGTAGTTCTGATTTCATCAATGTTTTCCATACGGAAAGTCCATTGACTTCTATGAACATACCACCCACAAAAGCATTCTCAGGATTAACATGAGGATATTCATTTTCAAATTTTAGACGAGCAGCTGCATAAGGCTTTAGAACTTCATCACGAAAATGTATGTGACAATTTTCATCATAAAAGAAATAATGAAGGACTTTAAGAAAATGTGGTGCTGTTTCTTCAGGTGTTGGCCATTGACCATCTCTGAAGAAAATATAACCCATTCTTTTGAAACAAAATTCAATTATGAAATAAATTCGTTTTATTAAATTAATGGGTGGTGGTTTATTTGGCACACCTCTTTATTTAAATCCAAAATGTCTTGTTTTTTCTGCATTTGTTTTATTTATTTATTGGATGCCACATCCTGGATTTTGGCAACATGATTATATCCTAGCATTTTTATTAGCATGTTCAGCTTATGTTTTAATGGCATGGTATGATTTTATATTTGATTGTAATGATCTTTTAAAACCTACATTTTTAGGATGGATGTGGGGTTGGGCAAAACCACCTTCTTATTCAAAAGAATTTGAAGATCTACCATTAAAATATAAAAAGATTGTTAGAACAATTGATATTGGAATTCTAGTATTAATTTTAGTTGGTCTAGTATATCCGTATTATCATTTAAAGAAATAGCTCTTATTAAAAATAGTCTATTAGCTCAGTAGTAGAGCACCCGTCTTATGAGCGGGGGGTCCCGAGTGCAATCCCCGGATAGACTAATTTGAACAAAATTTTAGTGTCCTTTTTTAACCCATACCTGTGGCCCAGCATTTCTCTTTTGAACCTTAGAAGCATCAAATTCATCACCTGCTAACATTGTTGAACTAAATGGTTGATTATTTACCCATAATGAATCATCGCACATTTTAAATGATGGATGATCACTTGCCTTATACCAAAATACTTGATCTTCTAATTTATTTGATTGAACACCATTAGCAATAACTAAACATTCATAATTTTCTGTGCATTGATCCATAAATTGACAAAACATTTCAAATGTAGGAAACATACCTGCATAATTATCATAAATTCTTTTTCTATTAGTAATATTATTTTCACGTAAAATAAATACAAAATCAATATTCGTTCGTAAATTTGGTGTAATACCTAAAGGATATTGCATAGTAATTAAGGTTACCATATCAATGTGTCTGCCATTCATAAATACATAACGAGTAGATTCTTCATTAATCCATGTTTTATCATATAAACAATCATCTAAAATAAGAAATGCACGTGGATCAGAATTTGAATTACCACCATGAGATTTTTTATCATGATTTCTAGATTGTTTAACTGCTAATTGTCTTTTAATTGCATTCATTACAATTTCAGGTTTATATTTATCATGAATTAGTTTAGAAGGAACCATATCTTGAAAAAAAGGATTTGCAACTTCAGTGCCAGAAATTACAGTTCCGACCGGAAAACAATTTCTTGTATTTGCTAAGATATCACGAACTAAAAATGATTTCCCTGTATCTTTTTTTCCAATTAAAACTATCATTGGAGATTTTCGAGAATCAATCTCACAACGTTCAACAACTGTTTGAACATTAAACTTCTTGATTTGAAAGTTCATTGCGTGAAGATTGCTTAATTTAGAACGAAGATTATAATTAATATGACTAAGCGTAAATCAGAACTTCGCTGTTTAACGACTGAACTTCAAGTTGGAAAAATCAAACATAAAAGTGAATTATGGAATATTATTAAATTACAACCATTCTTTCCACCTATTGAATGTCTATTTAAAACTGAACATTTAGATAAACTTTCTTTAGGTTTTAAATTTCCAGAAAATATTTTAGATGTTCAAGGAGATGTATTAAAACTTTCAAGTTCTGATGTTTTAGTTCATCCAAAAATTACTATGCTTATAAGTCCATATAAATGGATGAAAGGTGGAATGTCAATGGGTTTACCTATGTCATCTGAACTTGGATTAAAAGTTCATCAAAAACTTCAATCACATAATAATGCAGGATATGTAGGTTCTTTATTATCTGTAGTTCTTTCAAAATGTCAACATTTTCCTAAAGTTTTTGGTGTATTTACAGGTTTAGCAAAAGAACATAAAATAGATATTTCTGATGATTATGAAGAATTATGTGAAGAATCTTGGTTTACTAAAAATATTGGTAAGACATTTGATTTACATATAAATTCTGAAGTTGGACAAACTATACAATATTCTAGAAAAGCAAGATTAGGAATTGAATTGGGTGAAGATATTGAAATTACAGATGTTACTGAATTAGATGTTGGTAATATTGAAGCTGAACCTGCAGAATTAAAACAAGTATTTCAAGAAACTGAAAACAGTTCAGAAAGTTCATCTGTATCAACTTCAGAATTATTTGAAATTGATTCTATGCCTTCATCATTTGATGAATCTTGGGATTCTGAAGAAGATGAATCATTTGCATGGGCCACATTTAAAGATGTTCCTGTTCAATTAACTATTATGGAAAAATTAGAAGGAACTTTCTATGAACTTTTGAAAGATTCTCCTCATGAAAAACATCTTGCATGGATTGGACAAATTATCTTTGCTCTAGCATTTGCACAAAGAAATTTTGCCTTTACTCATAATGATTTGCATGGAAATAATATTATGTTTATTCGAACTCAAAAAGAATTTTTATATTATTCAGCTGAAGGAAAATCTTATAAATTACCTACTTATGGATATTTATTAAAAATTATAGATTTTGATAGAGGAATTGGTTCAGTAAAATTACAAGGAATGAAAGATGGAAAATTATTTATGAGTGATCAATTTAATTTTTGTGAAGAAGCAGGTGGACAATATAATTGTAGTCCTTTTTTTACTACAAAAGTTCCACCTATTAAACCAAATCCTTCATTTGATTTAACAAGATTAGCTACTGCCTTATTTTGGGATATTTATCCTGAAGGTCCTGAACATGCAGAATATCAAAATTATCCTGTTTTTAAATTATTTATGAAATGGTTAGCTTTGGAAAATGGTTCAGTATTATTTTTTAAGAATAATCCTAAGGTAGATAGATTTATAGGATTTTCATTATATAAAGCTATTGCAAAATATAGTAAAAATGCAATACCTTCTAAAGAAATACAAGAATTATCTTGTTTCTTAGATGAATGTCCTTTAGATGAAAGACCTTTAATTATTGAGGATTGATTCTAGTGTATCAAGTTCTTCACGATAACCATCTTTTACAATGTATGTGAATGAAATGAATTCTTTGTTATTTCTAGGTTCAGAAATTGGAAATGATCCAATAATATGTTTATAGGGTGTCAAATCAATAGTTGGATATTTTCCAAGAATTTCTTTACGAGCACGTCCATAAAATGTAGCTTCTGGACCTTTTCCATTTGCAGTTGCAGTATCTAGGCCAGTAGTAAGAATCCACGATTTGTAATATTCAATCTTAGGAAGCATTTTTTATGGTTAAACTTAATCATAAAAAAAGTTCGTTTTTAGTATTTTATAATTTTAATTTAGAATGTTGGAACACCTACAAACATTTCTTGAGTATCAGTTTTAGCAGCAACTTCAGCTACTTTTTCTACAACTTCTGCTACTTCTTGATCTCCCATAGCATAACCAGTTCCTCCAGATAATAAACCACCTACAACTGAAATTTTTAATGCAGTTACCCAATCAATAGGTTCCTCACGCATACGTCTATCAACTGCATATAATACAAAACATAATAACGAAACAATTATTGCAATATAAATCAACATCATTTTATTGTTTTCAATTTAAAAAAGTTACAAGTTTAAAACGAGGGTGTCTTCTCCAACCTTCGATTCAATTTCATCTAAAGCATTCATTTCTTTCAAAGGTTTAGAAATTATTGTTTTTACTTCAGGTTCTTCTTCAATTTCTAAGGCAGATAAATCTAAATCATCACCTAATGATAAAGTTCTTGGACGTTCTTGTTCCTCTTCGGATTCTTCAGATTCTTCAGATTCATTATCGGGAATATCTTCAAATACTACAGATTTACTTGCAGCTGCTGGTGCTTTCTCTTCAGGAACTTCAGTAAAATAAGATTTTGCAATAATTTCCCAAGGTAAGAATGCTCTTATAACATCATCTAAAGTTTTATGAATTATTTGTTCAATTTCTTGTCTATTCTTAGCTTGTTGTTCAGATGAAATGCCAGATTTAAATAGATAAGCTACCTGCCATAATTTTCGTGCAGAATGTTTATATAATTCATGAACAAATTTAGTTACATTAGGACGATCAAATTCAACTTTAACTTGTGATGAAGCACCTCTATATTGAAGAGCAGCAAATGATTTCATATATGCTAAGAAAACACCCATTAGAATGTCATCAATATAAGGACATTTAGATACTTTTAAAATTCGTTCAACTTCTTCAGATAAAGTATTTTCTGACCATTCTGGAATTTTAGTTAATAAATTTTGGAATGTTCTTAACGTTTCAGATTGTTGTTTATTCTGTTCACATAATTTTGAACCACTATCGTAAATACTCCAAAACCCTTCCGATAATCTCGGAACTAATAGTGATGATAAATATTCACGTAATTGAATTTTTGCAATTTCAGCATCTCCCATTTTCTTTTTAGCTAGAATACTAATTCATCAATAAAAACGGATTTTTAATTTATAGGATAAATCTTGCTCTACCCAAAATGGATCCTCAATCAGAATATGAGAAAATGTTGGCAGCAATTACAGCTGACATTCCTCCTGCAACACCACCAGATTCAGATGACGAAGGAATATAACTTTCGTAAAAACGGATTCTTTCATTTTTAACTTGAAACAAATAAAACTATCTTAAAATGGCAAACCTTACTAAGCTTAAGAAAATCCAGTCTCTCCTAAATGAACTTATTATTACTATGGAGGAGCCTGAGCTTAAGGAGCCTAAGGCCGCTAAGGCCAAGGAACCTAAAGAACCTAAGGAGCCCAAGGCTCCTAAAGAAACTAAGGAAAAGCCCGTAAAAGATGCCAAGAACCTACCAAGAATGACAGGAACTATCTCCAAGCAACTACAAGAAGTTGTTGAGGAAGTTACTACTTGGAATGATTCATTCAAGAAGGAGTTTGCTGAACTAGTGAACTCCTTCTCGAAAGATGATTATGCTGCAAAAAGCCTAAAAGAACATTATGAAGATTTTGCTCTATCAAAGAACCCGCCTCCCGCAGCCTCTCAAGGCGGTGGTGGCGCTGAACCCGCTCCTCCAAAGGAAAAGGTTACAACTCTCACCTACAAAGAACTTAAGGAGCTTAAAGGCCTTAAGGAAACTGATGACCCTCTAGTGTTTCGCACTAAGAAGGGTCTCGTTACAGGCCCTGATGAAATTTCTGAAGAAGAAATGGATGAGGGCACCTTTGAAGGCGTTGATATTCTGATTGGAACAGATCCCCGCCGCGTCTATAACTCTGAAGAAGAGTTTATGGGATGGTGGGGAATCGGAAAGTTCAAGGAAGCTGACATGTAACTACATACTTATTTTTCAATACTATCAATATCTTTTAAGAATTGATCTGTTTCAGATACAGTTGGAATACTTTTTTGAATAATTTCTTGAGCTGGTTTTAAATATGAAAAATCAATAAAATTTAAATCATAACATAAAACTAGAAATACTAACATTAGTAAAGAAAAAATTAATGAAGGTGTTGTAAAGATTAATCCTAAAACACCATATTGAACATCAGCTGCTCCAAATGAAACAAATCCTCCAAGAATCATAGCTGCAAATAAAATACCCCAAATTGATCCTTTCCAACCAAATCCTTCATCAACTAATCTATATGATGAATAAGCAAAATATACACCTATTAAAGAAACTAAAAAGTAAAATATAATACTTGCAATAATTCCAGGATGATTTGGTTTTTCTTTTTTATCTAATGTAGGTGCACTCAAATCAAATACTTCAGTATCATCTTTTGTTAATAAAGATGGTTTACCACCATTAATTGAAATTAATCCTTGGAATGTTTTTTTTACACCTGGTGCAGGATCAATAATACCAAATGCTTGTGAACTTACAGTAAAATTCAAATTTCCATCTTGAATTAATGATTGCGTTTGTGAAGTAACATCTGTCCATGATGATGGTCCTACGCCATACATTGCTTGTTTAACTGTTAATCCTTCAATTGTTCCAGTTGCTCCACTCATCCTTATTATGAAGAAAAGACTACATTTGCGATTCCTCTCGTTATACGTAAAAAGTTATAAGATTCAATATATGCTCTAACGTGATATGTATATTGGTATACTTGCAAGGCTGGTTTTGTAACAGTAGTTATTACTTGGTCAGGACTAAAATTTTTAGTTGTTTGAACACCTACTGGATTCATAGATAATGCTGTAGATTTAACAATACATGCAGGTGGTAATATAGTAGGGTTTATTGTAAATGGTGGTAATTGTAAATTTAATCTTAAAATAGTTTTATTAAACATTGAACCATTCAAATGTCCTGAAGGTTGATTACTATGATCTAATGCAAATGAATATGTGAATATACCATCTAAAGGTAATCCATTTTGATGCTTATAATTTTGTAAATATTGAAAAAAATCATAAGATTTAGTTCCAAAACGTTCAGCTCCATCTAAAATAATATTTGCATCAACTACAATATTTGAAGCAGCAACATTTGGTTTTAATAATGCTCCTGATGTATACCATAAATTTATATTTTCAAAAAATTTAGCTGGTTGAGTTTCATAACTATTTGTATAATTATCATAACCATTATTCGCATGAACATCATTTCGTTGTGTTACCCATGTAATTCTTGTGCATAAATTATGTATTCCTAATTCTACATCATTGCCAGCACCATATAATCCTAAAGATTGAACAATTTTTGTATCAACAAATTTATATGATGTATCACTTTTAGCTAATTGAACCATTTCTGCATCTCCTAGAAATATATAATTTGCTTCAATATATGGTCTTAAATTCCATGAAAGTAATGAAGGATTTATCGTTACTCCAAGACGATCAGGTGGACTTAAAAATTTAGATAAAATAAATTCAGGTGATGCTTCAGTAGCACGAATTCTTTTTCCAAATGTTGAACTAGTTCGTCTAACATCTCTCACAGTAAATAAATCATATATAGTTGCAAATTCAATAACAATTTCAACTTCAGAATATTGAAGTGCAATTAAAGGTAAGGCAGCTCCAATATCTTCACAAAACCAAAAATGTAATGGTATAACAAGATCTCTACCTAAAATTGAAGATTGTGCTTCTTTAGTTGTAGCTATAGAATGTGGATATTGATTTTTTCTTTGAGAAGCATTTGCTGGATCATTTAATTCAGGAACATTACCAATCATTTTATCAATTATTTTCCGTTTATTTGCAGAATGATTTAAATAAGAATATAATTTCATTGATTCACCAGTATGTGTTACAATTGCACTTCCATTAATTAAAACAGAAACTCTTCTAATCATATTATATCCTAAATTTGGTATCCATTGAAATTCATAACCTATTCCTGTAGCATCAGGTGCTAACTCAGGATGAAAACCTTTAGTTACAGGATGCACAGGTGAAAATATATCAGGTAAAGAAACATGAACATACATATCATGAACTAATTGTGCATTTCTATCTACCTTAGTTCTGAATGTTCTTGGTAATGAAGGTGATAAATCTAAATTTGAACTTCTAAAATCCAATCTGAAATGTTCCATAGCAAATTCAGTATGACGTTTATACACTGTTTTAAAATGAGTAAATGAAGGTGATCCTGTTACAAGTTGATCTTGTGCACCTTTATTTACTAATTGCATTAATCCACCAGGCATCTTATTATTAATTTAGAACTCTTTTATTAAGAAAATACTCGTTCATATTATATAAAATGTCAGCTGAAATTGTAAATATTATGATGACTTTACGTGACCAAGTAAAAATTTATCATTGGCAAACTTTATCTTATCCTCGGCATATTGCAACCAATGATTTACTACCAAAATTAGATACTAATATAGATCAATTTGTAGAAGTTTATGTTGGAAAATACGGTCGTCCTGTTTTTAAAGGTAGAAATTCATCAATTGAACTTGAAAATTATGACGATAAACATGCTGCTAAATTTGTTAAAGATGCAATTAATTGGTTAAGTAATAAACTTCCTAAACATTTAAAAAAAACAGATACTGATCTTTTAAATATTCGTGATACTATTCTTGCTGATTTAAATCAAGTTTCATATTTATTTACATTACATTAAAACATATCTAATTGAATTGTAATATCTCCCATAGTATTATTATTTCCACCACCTGTCTGAACAACACCAACATGTATAAAATCTCCTGCAGCAAAATCTTGGCTTGAATTATAATAAGAAAAATCTGTTTGAGTTGCAGTAAAACCAGCTGTAAAATCTGCTAACATAGTTATACCAGTTCCTCCTGGACTTCTAAAAACAAAAAATGTAGTTTCACCATTAGCTGATGTTGGTGTATTTGAATGAATATTAATACCAGATAAAATTAGAGGTTGTTGAACTCTATAATATGCAGCTGGAATTGTAATATCAGGAAAAGAACTAGAAGCTGCTTGTGTTCCGGGCCATAAATATCCAGTTACTCCTGGAGCTGCTCCATCTTTAATTAAACCTCTTAAACCATAATATAAGGTTGTAGGATAATTATATGTTGTAAATGATTTTCCACCTGCAGATTTTGTAACTAAATCTACTCCTGGTCCTATTTGAATTCCGGGTAAAGCTAAATATGTAGGATTTGTAATAGTTGAAGGAGTTACTTGTAAAATATCTGATGATGTAAATGTTTTAGGAATTAATTGTTTTGGAGCACCAATTGAAGATGAACGTATTTGAATTGATCCAAGACTTAAAGGGTCTACAGTTTGAACACCAATATATGATCCAGTAGATGATGGATCCGTAGGAGCAGCTACATAAATATTTGTATCGCGTATAGATACTTGATTAGTATTAGAAACTAAAATTCCAATTTTTGCTCCTCCTCCATTAGATTTTACATTGATTGTGGATCCTTTAATACAATTAAATGAAAATGTAGATTCAGAAAATGTTCCTGTTCCTGAACATAATATTCCATACATTTCATTTATGGATCCAACTGCTGCTGTAGAATTATCTACAGTTAAGACTGAAGTTCTTAATTTTGATGTTTGTGAAGATGTTCCAGGAAAATTAATTCCTACTAACATTTGATCTTCATCTGAAGTTAATTTTAAACTTAAATCTTCAACTCTACAATTTTCACCCATTGTTAATAATGTTGTCGTAGTTATAACTCCTATCATTTGAATCGTGCATGTTTGTGTATTTAATCCTCTCAGAGCAATTCCATTAGGAAGTATTAATCCGGCAGTTAAATTATAAGTTCCAGGCATAATCCATACTGTAGTTCCAGTAGTTCCAGAAGTTGCAGTTATTGCTGCTTCTACAGTTTGATATGGTAAACCACCCATTGAAGCAGTTAAATCATTACCATAAACTTGATCAACAATTAATACATTACCCAATCCTAAAATTGCGCCTGTAGCACCTGTAGGTCCTGCTGATAAAGTTTGCCATAATAAACTTGCAGTAGAAGGAGTATCAACATAAGTTGAAGTTAATACTTGTCCTACCATTCCAAGACTTCCAGTTGAATCTTTAATGCCAGTTGTTGTAGTATTTCCATCTAAATCAACACCAAAATTACCAGCAGCTGGTCCAGTAATTATTCCATCAATACCAACATTTCCAGAAGCATCTACACTAAAAAATTGTCCATTAACAACTAAATTATCATTTACATTGTCCCAAGTTAATTTTGAATTACCAGTTACTCCTCCATCATAAAATAATATTTCTCCACCGACTCCAGAAAATTCGAATGTTCCAGTAGGTCCAGTTTCTCCAGTAGCTCCAGTTTCTCCTGCGGCTCCTGTAGGACCAGGAAGAGATATTGTTCCCCAACTTATTAGATCAGTTGATGGAGAACTTGCTGAATTTCCTGATGTTGAACTTAACCAATAATACATTGAACCATTATCTGAAACTAAATCATTTTGATTATAAGTTGCATTTATATCCCATGCACCTGCAAACAATATTGTTCCTGTAGCACCAGTATCTCCGGTAACTCCTTGTAACCCACCATAAGTTGTTCCTACCCAATCTACTCCACTTCCAATTTTAAATAAATTTGTATCAGTTTCAATACCTAGTTCTCCAGGTGCTAATGTAGGATTATTTGAAATCCAATTTGAAGATAAATCTCTTCGAAATTGAAGTTGTATAAATGGCATTTATTATATTAAGCTTAAAAAGATGTTCCACAATCAAATGCGGGTCCCATAGTATAGACTGATCCAGCAGTTCCACCATCAAAATTATATGCAGTTGTAGGCCCAGCAGGTCCAGTAGGTCCAGTAATTCCATCAGCTCCAGTAATTCCATCAGCTCCAGTAGCACCAGTAATTCCATCAGCACCAGTAGCACCAGTAGCACCAGTAATTCCATCAGCACCAGTTACACCTGTAGCACCAGTAATTCCATCAGCACCAGTTACACCAGTAGCACCAGTAATTCCATCAGCTCCAGTAGCACCAACAGA
>Ga0209354_10000907_pt1 | contig 13351 bp, 1 predicted proteins | sample LauGreSpBDMM15DD_2_FD_187562 | JGI IMG/M metagenome (GOLD analysis project Ga0209354, IMG submission 187562) | Freshwater lake microbial communities from Lake Michigan, USA - Sp13.BD.MM15.DD (SPAdes) (version 2) | ecosystem: Environmental > Aquatic > Freshwater > Lake | place: Lake Michigan, USA...
AGGTTTGGAGGAATGCTGCACCCGAGTGGAAGGACGAGTATGCGAAGCGTGCGACGACCGACATGTTGTCACCGAGCGAGAAAGCTGCTCAGGCAACAACTTCTGTGACCCCCCCGACCCCAGCGCAGGCTGGGCAGAAAGGATCGATCATGCAAGGACCACCTGCCCCTGTTTCGACTGGTGTTTCTTCGTCTGGCGCTGAGCCAGCAACTGGAACTTCGGTCGCTAGTCCCGCAAGAACCCCTAAGCTCGGCGGAATTGGGACAGGATCTATTGAGGAAGCTGATTCGTCTGCTCCATCGACTGACGGGTTCTCTCCAGCTGAGCCTATGGTTTCTTCAATTTCTCCTCCAATGATCAAGGCTGGAGGAAATTCCATGACCCAGTCTACATTTGGGAATCGCAAGGACGAGGGTGCCAGTAAGACTGGTGCTTTCAAGCGCTACAATCGAGCAATGGCTTAACTAAATCTAACGAAAAACTATTATGGCAGGAATACCTCAGACATACACTACCCCAACCGTCACTCCTGCGAAGAGTGGAAAGGCTACTAAGCCAACTCCTTCACCAGCATGGAACCCAAAAAATAATTTGCAAGGAGGTGAATTTTATACAACTGACGAAGTGTTGAAAAATGCTGAGCAGGTTTCTGATCTGTATACGGATCGAATGGCAACTAGAGAGAAAGGTTTTAAACCTTCTGGGTCGTCACCTGCTAAACAGGAAGCTTACCTTAAAAAAGCGACTTCGAACCCTGCCACGGTTGGTTCTCCAGCACCCAGTAGTGCCACTACAGCTAAGCCTAGCAGTTCAGTTCCAGTAATGGGAACCTCAGCGCCTACCACCGTCACTCCTCCTGTGCAGAAGAAAGCTGTGTCTGAAGAATTTAAAATGCTTCCAACTGGCAGCGTTAAAGGAACGGAGCAAAAGCAATCTTCTCCGACTCGAGGTTCTGTCGTTGCAAATTCATTATCGAGTCCTCCAAAGGAAACCGTTGTCGCGGATGAATCGGATTCTGGTAAAGCTGCGGCTGGGCAAACTACTAAAAATGTAGTAACTTCTCCCATGCTTCGCGATCGACCAGACGCTCCTCGACCATTCACTACGAAGTATGACATGAACAAAGGTCGTGTTGTGGCTACTGGCGGAACCCCTGACAAAGAGTTCGTCGACTACGATAAAGCACAGAAAAACGCACAGGCTGGGAATGCTACCAAAGAAGAGAGAGACCTTGTTGGTTCTTACGCTACCAAAGACGTGTTAGGTCGGACTCAGTATGAGATTGATCGTGTTCGAGAAGACGAGAAAAAAGGTATGTATCAGGCTGGACGCTACGTCGGTCCTGAGAGAAACATCGACAGGAACAAAAAAGATTACGAGGCTCAGCAAGAGAAAGCGCGATTCGATGCAAAGGTCGCTGCGAATGTTGCAAAGGCTCAAAAAACAGGGACTTACAAGTTCCCGACACAGTAAAAATTCTGGTTAGGGCAGACCACGTTCATTGCGGAGATGCGACCCCGTTAAATTGCCCAGTCGCGCAACTTTAAATTTATTTCTATGCAACCACCTATCTGGAAACGAAACGTCAATGTCTCAGGTTTTGCTGAACGCAACAAAGAAGCGATTAGGAGCGAGGAAAAAATAATTGCCGATGAAATGGCAACACCGACGGCAAAGGCTGGTTTCGGGACTGTGAAGTTCTCTTTAGGAGGAGGGTTGTGGGAAGATCGTGACGCTGAAGGATTAGAGGACGATCCAGTTTATGGAGGAATTGCTACTGAAGCATTATTTAAGCGTGACGCGAAGTCATTGCGCGACAAGATGGATCAGCTTGAGATCGATTTGTCAGACCCTGAAAAAAAGGGTCAAAGACTTACAGCGAAAGAACGCGAAGAAATTCTTACTACTGGTGCTGGTCTTCAAGAAGTCGATCCAGTTCATGCAGAGCTGAAGGCTAAGCTCATCAAGGACGATGAGTTGGCAGCAAAAGAAAAGGAACAATGGGAATTTAAAAAGCGCCTCCAAGAACTTGGGTCGATGGGTGTCAACGGATACCGTGAAGAGCGTGCGAGAACACGTCTTAACTCTGTGGCTACTGTCGATGAAAAGCTGAAAGAGCGCGAGACCGCGATCGCTGAGCGCGAGGCTTCTGGCATTGTTGGAAAAGACCTTGCCGCACACGCTGCCGAGAAGGCTCAGGTAGCAGAAGAGCGGAAGCTTGTAGAACAGCGCAGATCCAGCGTGACTGCTGGGGTTCTGAACCCGACCGAAGGATATGGCAATAGACCAGACGGGACCAAGAAAGGATCTGGATACCTCGGTGCCCTAGCTCTTCCTGACGGGAGTGTGGCTACTGAGTATTCGACTCAGTCAGATGCTGTCAAGGTCAACGGTCGCAGAGTTGATTTCCCTACCCTTGTCCCAACCCTGTCACCTGAAGAGGTGAAGGCAATGACCGACGACATTATCCCTAACAAAAAACCAATTCCTGAGCCGATCATGCGGAAAGCGATCGATCATGCAAACGGTCAGATCGCAAAAGGAACAAATGTGTTCGCTGAAGAAAATGTCGACTCCTCAAAAAATGGTAGCACTACGACGAACGGCGTGTTTCAAGAGGCGAATCCGAACAAGCCAAAGACGCTTGACGATTACGACAATGATTTTAACGCAGCGGAACAGCGTGTCTTAGAAGCTGAAAAAATTGGCAATGCTGATCCTCAAAAAATAGCGGCAGCGAAAGCGGAAATCGCAAAAAATAGAGGCGTGATTGCTTCGGCACGTAAAGAATCCAGTGAGGCGGAAGCTCGAAAAATCGCCATCGCTTCGATTGGCGTAGGCTTCCTTGGCAAAGGTCTTTCAGGGAAAGAAACTGGCATATATGAAGGAGCCAAAGACTATCTCAACGATGCTGGATTTGGTGGCGTTTTACAAGGGTTGGTTAATCCTAAAGGCGCATCAGAAGTTGTTGCTGGAGAATACAAACTTGCCATTGACCGAGCCACTAGCGATTTACGCGACAAAGGATTTTCAAAAGAAGATGCCAATCGGATTATCAATGATGCTGCAAAAGAATACGCATGGACGGCAGACACCACGGACAGCGTGCGAGAACTTTCAACTGGAAGCATGGCAATCAATCCAGCTTTGATTTTTGGCGACAATGAAGCGCTGAAAAAGAAGATTCAAACAACTGGAAACAATGCCGAGAAGCAAGGTGAAGCGTTAGAGCGACTTGATGCGATGCGTAAAGGCATGGCGAAAGAATTGAAGGGCAAACTCTATTCTGCTGACTATGATTTCAAGGCGTTTGCTGATGAGCGTAAAGGCACTGATGACGTTGCCTTGCTAGACGAATGGCGCAAAAGCATGACAGATCGTAATCCGATCGTGAAATTTACGGACGTTGTTCTCAATGAGATTGCGAACGGTGCGTATGGAATCATCGGCACAGGGAAAAATGTGACTGCTGGCTTTGCGTCGCTCGTAGGTGCTGATGAGATTGCAGGCAGCGTTGGGCAATCGGCAAATGAACTGAGTAAATACGTTGAAGGTCGTCAAATGACGCAAGTAAACAGGGGATTAACGGGTGCTTACAGTGTAGCAGGTGACATAACAAACACGGTAACGCAGATGGTTCCAATGTTAGCTGGGGGAGCCGTGGCACTAGGATTGAAGCCACTAGCCGCAGCGATTACCCGTGTCGCAGCAGTAGAAGGAACATCGTTTTTACAAGGAGCAGGATCAAAGTATCAAGATGCTGTAAATCTTGAGGAAGAGAAACTTGGTCGTGGACTTACTAACGGCGAAATTGCGGAAGTGCTTGGTCGCAAAGAAACCCGCATTGCAGCGTTCAGTAATGGCGCACAAACGGCATTGCTGAATCGCATGTTTCCTAGTGGTCCTGAACGGATTGTCACTGGTGGAGCCATCAGAACGATGACCGTGTTGGATTTCTTAAGCAAAGGAGGTCGCAAGGCAATCAAAGACGCTGGTTTGAAAGCAGAGTTAAAGCAGATTGGTAAAACCATGTTTGCTGATGCTACTGATGAATCACTGGAAGAGGGAATCAACCAAATGCTCGACGGCATTATTTCCACGGCAGCGCTTGGTAAAGACATGAAGCTAGGTGATTTGCTTGAAGAGTCGTTCAAAGCCGCAATGCTTGGCGGACTCGTTGGTGGTGTGTTGCCACAAGCTCGGTTCTCCGCCCGTGACCGCGCCAGCGCAAAGCTTGTCGAGAACGGTGGCAAGCCACTCACGGCTGAAGAAGAGCGCAAAGCTGCTGAGATGGGTGCCGATCTGGAAGACCCAGACAAGCTTGCACAGAATGCTGCCGTCCTGCGCGAGATCGAGAGTGTGAGGGCTGCTGCCCCCGAAGTCGCTGATCGCGTCTCTGGTGCCGTAAAGCTGGCTCAGGGCAAGAGTCTTGACGAACTGACCGCAGTAGAAATTGCTGCGCTTGGAATTAATCGCGACGGAACACCGCTGGAAGGCTCACCAAACCCACCGATGGTCGAGATGGTCAACGGCAAACCAGTCCTGCTTGACGCTGCTCTGGTAGAAATGGAAGACGTGGCACCGTCAGCCAAAGGCATCGCTACGATGACCGAAGGCGAGGCTCGGGCGAAGTTCTCGAAGCAGAAGTTCACCGTAACCAGCGAGAGCGGTGCGAGTGTTGAAGTGGAGGCGAAGGACGAAGCCGATGCTCAGGTGATCGCTGCCAAACAATTTGCGATGGGAGATAAAGTCGCCTCAGTAACCCCCTTGGTGTCCACAGGTGCGGGAGCGAATAGTCAGGGTGGGACCGCTAATCCTCCGAACGCAGGCAACCCTGCGGGAGATGCAAATTCTGCGACACCTGTGGACAACCAACAAGCTCAGGTCGGGCTTAACAGCGAAGCTAACAAGCTGCTGGACAGCATCGACGACAACGGGGCACTCACTGGGACGGTCGAAGATTTAAAACGTGTGGCTGCGGAGAACGGAGTCACCGTGACCGACGACATGACCCCTGCGGACATCGTTGAAGCTATTCGAGCCAATCTTTCTCCCGCGAATAAAGCTGTTAGGAAGATCCGCAAAAAGCGCAAGGGACTGGCATCTGTCCTAACAATTTCAAATGACCCTAATGACCGAGCATATGAAGACGAAGGACTGATAACGATCAACCCTGATCGTCTAATGGAAGATGCACTGAAGTCTGGTATGACCGAGGCTCAGGCACTGAAGTGGATCGAGAAAGTTATCGACGAAGAGCTTCGTCACGTCGCGCAGTATCGTGCCGCTCAAGAGATTTACAAAAAGTCTGGAGACACAAGACCATTCAAGGAGTGGCGCGAATCATACTACAAAGAAGTATGGAAAAAAGAGTTCGTCGACACTGGAAATGACTCGGTCGTCAGCAACCTGTATGGCAAAGGATTCGATGGCTTGGAAGACTGGCAGAAAGCTGTCGAAGGTATCAGGATGATGTGGCAGCAGAACGCTGACGCTTCACCGACCGAGATCGCTAAGCTTTGGACAAAGGCAAAGGAAGAGGTGATCAAGAACTTACGCGCGATGCTCAATGTTCTGAAGTCGATGGCGAGCGATAACGCTTTGTCCGACGAGATGAAAAACGAGATTACTTTGTTGCAGAAAGCTCTCAAGGATCTTGAGGCGATGGATCCAAACGCTCAGCAGTCTACCCCTAACAATTTTCAAGTTGGTCAGGTAGTTACTGGCAAGGTCGTGTCCAGAGTTGGCAGCGGTGAAGAAGTTACTGGAGAAATCATTCGCATTGGTGACGTTAACATGCTGATCAAGGTCGGGAACAAAACCACAAGTATCGCTATCGCAGGTGCTGTTGCTCAGTCTTCTCCGAACGCTGCTGCTTCGCTTGACGCTTCATCAGAGAGAGTGAATATTTCAGACTTGAAAAACAGTCGTGGTCAGATTGGGAACCAAGGTTTCACGGCTGAAAGTGCCGTGGCAATTATCAACTACGCAACGGGAGAAAATTACTCCGACACGAATCTTAAAGCAGTTCTCGAATCAGTAAAAGGAAACCCAGCGCAAGTTGAAGCTCTGAAGTCGTTTCTTGAGACCACTCCTATCGTTACCTCATCACTGCCTGACGGGACTATTTCTCTCGACGATGGTCATCACCGCGCGTTCCTTGCTGACCAACTGGGAATGACATCTCTGCCAACGATAAGTCCAGAACAAGCGAAGGCTCGAGGATCATACAAGAACAACGCCGCAGGTCTCGACGCTGACACTAAGCCTTCCAAAAAGATAAGTTACAACTTCACAGTCGCCACTGAAAACATTCCGTCGATTAAGCAAAAGATGGAAGAAGGAAAATTCGATGAGGTTGCTGAGCTTTCAAAGATTGCAGTTACTCATTCTTTGTCCGACATGCGCGGCGTTACTGTTAATTTTAAAGATTCAACTGGATGGTTTGCTGATAGTCCTAGCGAGGATGCTTATTCTGAGCCAAGCAGCCAGATCTCAATCACTTATAAAAATGATTCTGATTTGCCGATGATCAAAGCTCGGATGGCAGATATTGCTGAACTATTCAGCCAAAACGAAATGCACGAACTTAGCGAGGCTGACATCGCTGACGATCAACTTGGCGAGCTTAACGATGACGGAACTCAGAACCAGTTGGTTACTGTAATCAAAGCGCCTAAAGTCTCAATTGACAAGATTGAGAAAATACGCAAGAGTGTCGGCATCAAAGGTCTTACTGTCAACGCTGACGGATCAATTGAAATCTACAACACAATACACAATGGAATCTCAACAGAAAAATTCACAAGGCAAGTCAGATCCTTCTACGACCAAATTAACGTGGGCGCAGGCGGAGCAGCAAATCTTAGCACACGCAGGCGGAAAATCCGAGTCTGGTCAAAAGCCAACACTGACAAATCAAAAGGACTCACCAACTACCAAGACAACAAAGTTCGTGATGGTTCCTCGTCGTTAATAAGTCAACTTGCTATGCGCTTGCCTTCGATGGTAGGCAAGATGTTCAAGGCTCCTATTGCCAAGCGCAGCTACGTCACCAGCAAGGACTACACTCCGACGTTTCAACTTTACAAGATGCAGATTGCGGATGCTTACGAGTCCGCAGTAACTGACGACCTTGCAAATCCTAATGTTCGCAAAGCTTACGAGGAGTTGCAAAAAGAGATTTACAATCAATACATCGCAGTCACTGAAGGGAAAGACGGGATTCAGTATCAGTATGAGAATTACGTTAGAAAAAATCCACTGACTGGAGAGGGAGTAGAAGGCGATTTATACGACTCTTCAGCAGATGTAGTCGCCGACATCCGCAGGAACAGACTTCGAGTTCTAAAAACAGACCCCGAAGCTTTTGGTCCTAAAGGTTCCGATTTTAGCTCGCACCCATTGCTACAGGACACTGGTCTCACCTACGTTGACGCAGACGGCAAGACTCAGCCAATCCTCTACAATGACATGTTCCGAGCAGTGCATGACACTCTTGCTCACGGCTTGTTTTCTGACCAGTTCGGAGCTATTGGAGAGGAAGCTGCTTGGGCTATTCACTCTCGCACGATCGATAATCCTTGGGCACGGTGGGCACTTACCACTGAGACCCGTGGTCAGAACTCATGGGTCAACGAAGGTCCTCAAATGCGCAACGCAGACGGGTCTCTGAAGGTCGCTGGTGACGAAGGTTACCTAAGTCCTAAAAAACGTGATTTTGCGGTTCAGAAAGCTATTTTGCTTCCTATCGAATATTCTATGACTGGAGATCCTAACGTGGATGCTCCGATGATTGCTCTTCAGGCTGAGCTTGAAGGTAGTAATAAAAACAACGCAGCCTCGCTAGAAGCTGAAGACATTATCGAGCAAGAGACTAAGGATCGTGTTGTCGCTGGCAAAAGAGTAGGGACTAGTAACCCTACCGCTGTAGAGGAGAGTAGAACTGGTGAAGGAACGGACGGAGATCACAATATTTCGTTGGACCGACTTCGTGAATCAAACCCTATGGTTTATCGCAAAAATGCTTTGCTGTTATCAGCTTATCCAATTATTGGCGACATGGGAAGCGATGCGTTCAAAGAAGTAAGAAAAAACCTTGCTGTTGTGAGAAAACTTGAAGCAGCTGTTGAAAAGATTCGTGTAGAAAACAATGCCAATAGGAAGAAAATTGAAAAATTGTTAGAGAAAACAGCAAAGGCAAAGGCGAAAGCTCAAGGCGTTCCTGTTGGAAGTATCAAGATCCTTAAATCTGATATTGATGCAGCAATATTGAAGCCTCGCGAAGGATATAAAGAAATGGTTGCTGCGGCAAAGCAATCAGCTAAAACGCTTGAGAAGGCTTTGGAAAATAAAAATGCTTACAATAAAAAGGTTTTAGATGGAATCTCAGTTCTTGCCAAAGACTCTAAAAAATTCACTGTTAAAGAAGCCGATGAAGTTTACAAGAAGTATATCGATCAGACAGAGGCTAACCTTGAGATGCTTTTAAATTTGATGCCAGAAGCGATACGCAAGGTCGCCAAATTATGGTATGATGGCGCGAATATCATTGCAAATAAATTTGCCGCAAATGCCAATACAACCGTGGAAAAGGCTTCTGCTGTCCTTGCTGTGTTTAGCCCACAAAAAGATTGGTTTGTAAACGTGTCTCTAGCTGAGCGCATGCTTGATGTTTGGACTAATAAGCAAGATCACGTTTGGGATGAGGAGATGTCAAAACAGTATCGCATGCGATCTGGATCACCTAAGCCGAAGATGGTTAAAGGCGATGACGGGATCCCAACCGAGATGACTGACCCAAAACTAGAAGACCCTGTTCTTAATCCTCACGGATACGTTTATGAGAAAGGCGCTAAGCCACTCAAGATTGTTAATGGAAACATTGTGTGGCTACATTTCAATGACGCAGCAAAAAAAGCTGCTCTTGATGAGGCTAACGAATTTATCAAAATCGTTCAGGGGAAAAAATCTCTGAAGCAATTATCAGAAGAAGATCAAGCGATATTTATCCGTATGTATTCCGAGTCCTATCATCCGAGATCATATTCGGTTGTTGGTCCTGATGGAAGCTTTGGAGAGAATGCAAAAAATAAGACTGGTAAAAAAGACCTTCCTGTTGCTTGGGGTGGTTACAGCACCATCAGAAAAGCCATTTCGATTATGTCAAGTTCTGAAAAGGACTCACAAAAGAGAATATCTGACGCTCTTGGTAAACAGCACAAAGTTAGAAGCTTCTACAACAATATTGTAGACCCGTCTTCCGCTCGAGACATGAAAGGAATTAATGTTCTTTACGGAGACGTTACGATGGACACTCATGCGATTGCTGCCCTGTTATGGCTCCCTCTTGGTGGCAGTTCCAGAGAAGTCTCTCAGAACTTTGGATCAGCAAATACTTCTAACGATTCTAAGTCTGGACTGAACGGTCTATACTCTGCCAATGCTGAGGCATACAAACGTGCTGCTGTTAAATTTGGCTTGCTTCCTCGGGAAGTTCAGTCTATCACATGGGAGGCAGTTCGTATGCTATTCCCTGCAACTTGGAAAGCAAACATAGAAAATGTTAGAGCAGCTAGAGACATCTGGAACAACTACTTATATGGAAACATCACCGCAGAACAAGCAAGAGAACAAATCTGGGCAATCAGTCCAGCCTCAAGAAATGAAGACGGAAGTCGCCGAGACCTTAGAACAGCAACGACAGATGATTATGGAGTCGGAGTCCCAAAATGGTGGGACACAGTTGTTTCGGAGCGCGGAAAGGATTCTGTACAAAGGAAAACTTCTGACAAAGGACCTCTTTCTTTCGCTGGCGGGGATCGATCTGGATCTGGAATACGTGATGGAGTATCTGGACGAACTGATCGACGACGAAACGCTGCCAGCTTACTTCCCGAGGCTTCCAGAGGAGAGTCCAGTAAGTCAATCAGATCAGCAGCAACAAGAACTGTCAGATCCAATAGCTCGCGCAATGGAACGACATCCCCAGCTTACTCGAGAGACAGCGGAGGAAATGGCAACCGAGTTCGGGTTCTAGAGAACCTTGGTGTCCGCTACGTAAATGAATGGAATCCTAGCGAAGATCTTAGTCGTGTTTACACTGAGGCAGGAATTTCTGATCCTAAGTTTTTTGAAATTGAGCTTGGAGACTTAAATAGTGCCGCAAAGTTTGCTGAACTTATTACGGTGTCGAAAGACGAATCGAAATATGGCGCTGCTGTAGAGGTCAAGGAGATATCTGATTACGCTAAGATCAGGTTGTTTTTGTCGGAAGATGGCAAGGCTGGGTTTGGCGTTAAAGATGATGGTGATATTGTCTCTGTCTTTTCTCGCAAAGGAGCAAATGCAGGTAGCGCTGCGATGGCTCTTGCTGTTGCTGTCGGTGGACGCAAGCTTGATGCTTTTGATACTGTCCTACCAGACTTTTATGCTGATCATGGGTTCCGCGCAGTCGCAAGAATACCGTTTAGTGTAGATCCTGAATACATGCCAAAAGGATGGTCTTTTAAAGTATTCAAAGAATTCAATGAGGGGAAACCCGACATCGTGTTTATGGTGTATGATCCATCGCACTTTGATGGCTATTCTCCAACCGACGGGAAAAAAGCAAAGAGCTATGAGCATGCTACTGAGATACAAAAACTTGCAAATCTTAAACTGTCGGGTAGAACTTCTTCTAACAAAAACTCCGCTGCTTCACTCGACTCCGAATACGATGAAGTGATGGCGAAGTATGAGGGCAACCCTAAGTTCCCTAGCACTACTGTCACTCCAAAGAAAAGAGTTTACTCCCCAATCGTTAGAGACCTATTGCAACGTCGTGAAGACGGAGAAAATATCTCCAAAGAAGTTATTGCTCGAGCTATCGATGAACACTTCCCGTCCTACAAGGTGCCAGTTCCTAAGTCGATGAAAGACTTGCCATCGCAAAACGAGGTTCTTGCTGCGGTCACCAAGGATAAAAGAAAAGCGCACAAAGCGACGGTGGATCTTGGCATGCCGACAGCTGGTGAAATTGTTACTGTTAGGCAAGACGTTCCTGCTATGACTGAAAATGGAGTAGGGGTTGTGACCACAACATCAAAAAATGGAAACCTTTACCTTCCCGCAGTTCGAATTCTTAAACCAGATTTTCAGGTTCGCGAAAAGCTAACACTTAAGATTGCGTTAGGAGATAACAAGGGTCCTCACATCGTCATTAAAGGAGCATGGTCAGCAGACCAATCAATGCCTGCTGATCTTGAGAACTGGACTCAGGTCGGATTCAATCCTGACCGACACAGCTACTACTACGAGCGTGGTACTAACAAACCAGTGATCGCAGGGAAGGAAGCTTTCCAGATTGGGAACACTGTTTTCGTTAGAGTTGCCGAATACGGCAAGGCGGGAAATTTTAACTTTGCAGCTTCTCTCGACACCGACTATTTAGCAGCAGTCGCAGGTGGAGACATGGAGACGGCGCAGCGGATGGTGGATGAGGCAGCGCGGGAGGCAGGGTATGACGTGAAGGCGTACCACCTCACTGAAAAAGACTTCAACAGCTTTGTATATGGTGGCAGCGACCAAGAGGTAACTGAGTGGGAGTCTAAGGGGGGCAAAAGAACTCTCATAGGTTCAAGCGGGAAAGGATTCTTCTTCTCCCTCGATAAAACCAAACTCCCCGCAGCACACAATGTAAGAAAAGGTAAAGGTAAGGTTCTCGACGTGTTCCTGAAAACTAAGAACCCACTGATTGTGGACTCCGACACTAAAAAGTGGGCGAAGGAAGTTCTTGCTGAAGGATATAGTGAGTTCCCCCACCAAATCACTAACCAAACTTTTGATAACCTCACTAAAGAAGGGTATGATTCCATCGAGTTCCACTACGAGGGTGACAACACTCAAGGGGAACCTGACGAAGTGGTAGTCCTCCTACCAGAAAATATCAAATCCGCCGACCCAGTAACCTACGATGTCGACGGCAACGTCATTCCGCTCTCGCAGCGATTCAATCCTAAAACCGACAACATCAATAACGCAGCAAGCCTCGACACTGAAGTCGCTCCGTTCTATTCGCAGCTGTCTCAAGTGATCGACCAGAAGATGCCTAGCGTGTCAAACATCGGTCAGGTCATGCAGATTGCAATGCAAAACGCAAAGGCTGAGGAAGTGAAGTGGAGCGGTCTCCAGCAGGCACTCACGACGATGCAGGATGACAAGGGCAAGGTGACAAAAGAAGCCGTGCTGAAATATCTCGCTGATGAAGGAAGCGTGCGGTTTGAGGAGGTGACGCTTGGTAAGAAAAGTATTCCAGACACAACGGAATACACGATTGTGCCAACTGGGTATGGGACGTTTGGTATCTACGATGGCGACCGAAGAATGATAATCGAAAATGGTTACACCCGAGCAGAAGCAGAAGATGCGTTAAGAGAATATGAGCAAGGCGAGGAATCTGTAGACGACACCAAGCATAGTCAATACGTCCTCGAAGGCGGAAAGAACTACCGCGAGGTGGTGCTGGCGATGCCCGTTAAGGAGAGCGAAAAACCTGACGTAATTAAGCCGTCCAAATACGATGGAAAAACAGTGGATGAAGTGATCGACATTCTCCGCCCACGTTTTCGAGATGCAGGCATCTCGCTGGATACGTCCACAGGTGGAGGGGGTTTTACTGATTTCAGTATACGAGAGTGGGGTGGGGAGCGCATCCTTGGAGTGACCGACATTTCGGACAATCAGCTACGTTCCGACTACGAGGAATTACTAAGGACTCGTGGAAATAGAGATCCATTTAACCCAAGGCAGAACCGCAAGACAAAAATCGGATCTTACACCTCCAGCCACTTCCCCGACGTTCCTAACTACGTTGCCCACATGCGGACCAACGAGCGTGATGGAGGATTGTTCATTGAGGAAATTCAGAGTGATCGACATCAGGAGGGGCGGAAGAAGGGTTATCGTGGAGACGCCCCAGCCATTGTGGAGGAAGGCGGGAAGTTTGGTCTTTCGGGATATAACAGGTGGTATTCAACAAGGGAAGAGGCAGAAGCATTTTCAAAAGAGTCGAATGCGGGAATCCCCGACGCCCCCTTCCGCACGACATGGCACCTTGCTCTGTTCAAGCGTGCGCTGCGTGATGCCGTGGCAAGCGGTAAGACTTGGATTGGCTGGACTACTGGCGAGACGCAGAATGATCGGTTCGACTTGAGCAAGCAGGTTGACTCTATCAAGGCAAGCCGATACGGTGACACCTATTTTATCACAGGGGTCAAGGATGGGAGAAGCGTGATCAATGAAAGTTCAACAAAAGAGAAGCTCCCCGACCTAATTGGCAAGGACTTGGCTGATTTGATAATAAAAGACCATG